>SDBV01006759.1_pt1 | contig 15800 bp, 15 predicted proteins | sample 2277081 | NCBI WGS metagenome assembly SDBV01 (sample SAMN10402039, study PRJNA504765) | marine sediment metagenome | isolation source: marine sediment core GS10_PC15, 223 cmbsf | place: Arctic Ocean: Southern Knipovich Ridge | collected 2010
TTTATTGTAATGTCTGAAATTTGCCTGGATAAGATGCCGGAGGTAGACTGGCGTATGATTCCACCACTAGATGCGGCTCCCCCAAAGGATACAGATTCCTCTGAAGTGCGTTATGTAGTTCCCCCACCCGAAAAACCATTTACCCATGTGCGGGTCGTTGGGTCTCCGACGTCTAGAGTTCGTCTGGTAGTCCACGATATAGAATTATCAGGTCCTCTCCGAGTAGGTGAGACGGTCGATCTTGCGGGTCGACTTCGCAGCGCTGTCCTGCATGACTTTGAGACGAATTGGCCTTCCCAGTGTTCTTGCAAAGGTTTATGTCGGTTGACCATTGCCGACGCATTTCTGCAGATAACTGCGGGTATCGGGGGGCCGGGGGTGACGCAGGATGACCTCACCCGAGCGCAGGTCTTGCCGGGAAACCGTTGGACCCGTGTGGAACTTGTCGGCCCGAAGGGTACTCGGCCGGTCAGTCTTACATACCTTAACAATTACGCTAAAGCGTAATGGACTAATCTACACGAAATTGTAGTTTTACCACTCCTCGGAAGAAGTGGTAAAAGAATGGGCTCCGGCCGGACTCGAACCGATTCCTCCTTTCAAATGAAAGGCGTGCTAGCCCGCATCTACCGTATATAGACACCCAACTGCCCACAATAAACGCAAGTAGATACCAATCATATAGGTTAGGCTATATAACGAGTACCTCCTGTTACACCACGGAGCCTATGAATTTGTATAGTTCATAGGCTTCAATTACTATAATATGGACATCTTTCCTTTAAATTATTCAAATATGAACATTTTTCAGTGAAAAATGGACATTTACTACGATCAGGATGTTCTGGTTTTGGAAGATCCTTGTTATAATGAGGACACTTTTCTTTGTACTGGTTCAAAAAAGGACACTTATCAGTAAAAAGTGGGCACTTACTTTCCATTACATACAAACAATATTTTATTTAATTAGACTCGTGTGATGATCTCCTCAAGAATCTTTGTGGAGCATGGCTAGGAGCGCTAGCTCCTTTATTTACCAAACTGATGCGCGGATAGATATATTTTCTGATGAAAGTCCTCCATCAACTCCTAAGCCGTAGCCTATACCTAATAGTAAAGCCATTAGTATAATAACAAGCAAAATAAGGTCTTTCTTATCCATTACCTATTGATAAGAAAAATATTGTTCAGTTTAATATATATATATATATATATATATTATTACTGGAGAACAGATTTCCAGATACAAGCTATATTAATGTTTCAAATATTATGATTCTTATTTTCCCCTTAAAGCACCCGAACAGCCCCCTGAACCAACATGGGGTAGCTCTGAAATTCGCCAGGAGACACCGTCAAAGGTCACAAATTGTTCGACTGGGAAGGCTAGGGGTCGAATCATGCTTTAGCTTTGCGCTCTTACCATAATACTCGCCGCTGGAGGTTCACGTTCGGCGACATTCTCCCTCGAACCAGGGAGAACTACGTTACAGGGCACAGATTTTACGAGTAGGGGTTAGACGAGAAAAAACTATAATAATATAAAGAAATCATTTTGTTCTGAAGATTTTGTAATCATTTCCATTAGAAAAATTCTAATGGGTATCGATTTTGAAATCATTCCTCAAGTAATTTTTGACAACACACATTTTTTGTGTGTTGAAAAAAAAATTGGAAATTTCCATTTTTTCTACGTTACCCTCCCTAGGTGTCCCTGTATTAAAATTGTTTCGAGCTGGCCCTGGTCAATTTTTGTGGCCGTTTGTGGCACTTTGTGGCCGTTTTGCGGCCACGCAAAACAGGAGCCTGTAATGGCCCTTCACCAAACACGTTTGGTGTACTTTTTGTGGCCTTTTGCGGCCGTTTTGTGGCCAATGTACTTAAAGGGTAATAGTATGTATGTATAACATGGTTAATTACACCTGTGAACACTGTAAACATGTTTTTGCAGAGCGGGCTAATCTATTGAAGCACCAGAAAAGAGCTAAGTACTGTTTACAGATTCGAGGTTTGGAGAAGACAACGTACACATGTGCATGCGGTAAGATTTATACACGGAATGACAGTCTGCAGCGTCATCATGCAGACTGTCAAGCATCTGAAAAACCTACTGAAAGTATACCTACGACAACCAAAGAAGATAAACAAGAAGAGCTATTGTGTATGGTTATTAACAAATATGGAGATATGGTTAAGGACCTCCAGAAGCAAATTACAGACCTTTCAACTAGACCAGTCAATACTAACAGTAATAATCGTATTGTACTACAAAACCTACAACCAATTACTGACGAGGTCCTACAAGAACATCTAATACATCTCACTCTCAATTTTATTCAAGAGGGTGCTAAAGGATATGCAGACTTTGCAGGAACCTATCCCTTCAAAGACAAAGTAATGTGTACCGACCGCTCACGTAAGAAATTAAAATACAAGGACGCCGATGGTGAACTCACTGATGATGGTAGAATACTGGCACAACGGTTTTTTAAAGCTATTTCTGAACGAAATACTGAAATCCTAAACCAAGCATACGCCGATCTTCATAGCGAAGTTAAGGATATAGTTGCTGAGAATCGCGCTGGAGATGTAAACATAACTAGCATCCTAACCAAAGCTACTACATTACAGGACATACTAATAAAGTCTCAAAAAGCTGCTCGTGGAGAGGATGATGACTTCGCCCAGGAATTCTTGACACACCTTACAAAAATGTTATGATTTTCCATATTTACATAATAAAAGTGCTATAAGTAAGATGTCCTCACGAGATATAGAGAGGCAAATGTGACGATTGCCATGGGAACAGGTGGAACTCTTGTGGGAAATGGGGAAATCAATCCAAAGGAACATCAGACTAATACCTATAAAACGTCTGGCTCGGCAACTTTTCGAATGCGTTTTACGAATGTAACTGCCTCAAGTGAAGCTTACACTTTGTACCGAATTTCTTAATTTCGCACTTTTGTTAAAAGTAGGGCCTTTGGCCGGATTGCCAGGCTTTGCCTGGTCCCCGCAAAAATTGGTTACATCATACACTTTTTTGAAACTTTATGTTTCCCAGGAAAGGTGATTTTTGTCACGTACGGAACAAGTTCCTTAAAGAATAGTGGAGAAATATTCCAGTTTGTGTCATTATCTACGAGCAAAGCTAGTTCAATTGCTTGATCACACTCAGGTAGTGGGCAGAATACTACAATTGCCTCGACATCTACATCACCGTAACTAGACCACTCATAAGTATAACGTACTAAATCTTTGAGAGTTGAAGAAAATAATGTTTCACAATTCGGACACTTGAATAGTTCTTCCCATTTTGGAATTGGTGGCCTGTCTTTTATTGTGACTTGTCCAGGTTCCAAAATCGTCGATGCTTTATATTGTTCCATTTTTCTATTCTATATCCGTATATTTCTATAAATCATAAATAATCTAGCTATATAGTAATAGCATGAGTCAGTATGGTAATAAATCCCTATCATTTAACTCACTAATTATAAATTCCTTAATAGATTCAGAAGTTTTATATTGATATGGAATAATAATTAGATAAATATTATTTTCCTTACATTTTTCTATTTTAATTTTATCATAATCTTGCTGCTGTTTAAACTTTTCTTCCGTATGGAAGAATTTTACATGTTTATAATGTTGTTTTCCATTATATTCGAATGCTATTTCTAGATCTTCATTAAATCCATCTAGTTCTAATTGTTTTCTAGCACCCAACTTGAGAAAACTTGGATAACTTGTATTAAATTTAACTTCATATATTTCTTCAAATATTTCCCTACAATATTTTTCGCATAACCACTTACCGAAACATCGAGGACAACCTTGTCCTTTTAAATGTACAGAAGGAATTTGTTCAAATTCACCATGTTTTAGACAAGTAATTTTAACTTTGGTCTTGCTATTTATGTATATTGTATTTGAGTAATCATAGAGATTATTATTAGCTGCAGTTGCTTGTTCAATAAATATATCTAATGATTTTCTCTTTCTATCAGCATTAGAGTCAATTGCACATTTCCTACAACTTTTACCTTTCAAATGATGATGAGGTGTTATTTCGAATTCTCCATGTAGTTTGCATATTAAAATAACTTTATTGTGTGCTTTAACATAAACAACTTTCGAATAGTCAATATTTGTATTTTTTGGATTGTCTTTAACAGAATTTCTAAATGTTTCAGTGTTTGATGGAAGCATATTACCACAATGTGGACATCCATGATTATTTATATGATTGCATGGCTGTTGCATAAAAACTCCATGTATTTTACATTTTATTGGTATTTTAACTGATGCTCCATGATATTCTTTAAAATCACTGTAATCATATTGATCTCCATGTATACTATAAAATTTCTCTAATACTTTATCAATAGTTAATTTCTTCGGCATTATTATCTTATTTGTTATTCTATAAATAAGATAATCTCTGTTTAAGGATGAAGTTTTTATTGATATTGTTTGTTTCACACTGTTAGCGATCGTCTGAATTAGCGCAAGATTCGTGCTGCTGCCTGTGCAACGTTACCAGCACTAAGAATAGTCATGCTTGGTACATTACTTGGCATTTGAATAGTAGAATGGATATTAACCAGCATATCTGTGTTGTCTTTAAATAGTGGATATGCAATAACCGGATGGCTGGTATTTGCAGCAACAAAGCCGCTCAAAGCATTAGACATACCTGCACAAGTAACATACACAATTTTCTGTTCAGGATTGTAGGTATTAAGAATATCTAGTACCTGTAGAGGTTGTTTGTGAGCACTAGCAAAATAAATCCGATGTAGAATACCACTCGCAGTCAAACAAATACTCAACTTTTCCATTGCTTTTGTATCAGAAACACTACCAGCAATAACTATAACCATATTATCCTTGCGACTGTCTAGGTATTCATGAGCGACTGCTGCGGGATCGCTTTGATAGTCTGGAAGGTTTACAGTATGATTTACAAACCGTTCATACATTTCCTTGTAAATAGTAGTTACTTTATTAACAATTTCTGTTGGCACCGTCGGAATTATTTCAACAGTGTAGGGGTCACATTCTCTGCTTACCCAATCACGGATGGCATCTTTATCAAGTTTTTGTGGCTCTTCTCCTGGGCTATAGCTAGCCTTGATCCAATACCGACTAGAATCACAAGTATGTAACTCATCAATCAGTATAAGCTGACCATTACTATCAATGCCAAATTCATACTTTGTATCAACAAGAATCAAACCCATCTTGTCCGCTTGCCATTGACCATACTCAAAGAGTTCCAGGGCATGATCACGGATATACCGCCATTCTTCTTCAAATCGTACTAAACCAAAGTTGACAACTTGTTCGCCAGTAATAGGTAGATCTTCTTTTTCACCTTTTGTTGTCGGAGTAACCACATTGTGCGACAATTTACCATGTTTAACAAGTCCAGCTGGGAAATAATGACCACAATAAGTCATACCTTTGAAAGCGTCTCCCTCTTCTTCTTGTGATTGTTGGTAATGCGTCCACAAGCTGGTTTTGGTAGATCCGGTGATATAACCACGAACCACTACTTCAAGCTTTAACGGATCGCATTCCTTTACAAACATACTGCTATCCCGGGTAGCAATAAAATGATTACGAATAATATGACGAGTTTTTTGAAACCACCACTCGGACATTTTGTTAAGAAAGTATCCCTTATGTGGGATACTACATATTTGACGGTCGAATGCACTGCAGCGGTCAGATGCAACCATCTGTAGCATACCATAACCAATATGGTAAACATTGCGAACTTTGCCAGATTTTAAAAGAGTCATCGGATTTAGAACAATTCTTATTGCGTCCAATAAAACAGCCTTTTCTATAACCTGGACTTTATTTCTTAAAGTCTCCAAAGTGTCCGTAGAGATTATGCTCACAGTCCCTGTTTTTATAACTGCACCAGAATCTATCTCTGGTACTACATGATGAACCATCACCCCAGTCTTTGTTATCTCGCCTTGCTGATATGCATCCCAAGCCATCCCAATTCCATCTTTACCCTTGAAAGTTTCAGGGAGTGCAGGATGGAGATTGATAATAGGACATTTTAATAGTTCCAGGTACTCCTTAGAAAGAATATGCATCCAGCCAGCTAAAACGATAAGGTCTGGTTCGTACGTGTTAGTATGCTGGGCAAGTTCTTGATCATACCTTGCTCGGGTAGTAGTTTTCTTATCCCATTCATGAATAGTTACCGGAATACCAGCTTTCATAGCGCGCTCTACACCCGCTGCAGATCTCCTATTCGATATAACCCCTACAATTTCTGCATTTAGATCTATAGCGTCAATTATAGCCTGGAGATTAGTACCTTTGCCAGAAATAAAAACAATAATCTTTTTAGTCATTCTTGTTTAAGGGTGTAAATCTTTAAACAAGAATATTAAAAAGGCCTCAAAGAGCAAGCCCCGCTTACCCCGGAACGACTTCACAGGCCGACGACCTGTGAAGTCCATGAGGACCACGCAGCCATGCTCTGCAAAATTCTGGAGGAGATCGGCTCCACTAATCAATTTTATGCGGGGTTCTTGGAAATCCGGATTTCCCGCGAAGGAGAAGCAAAGCTTCTCCGAGTGCGCACCTTTCTAAAAGTAGCCCGCAGACGACGCGGCTTGCATCCATAAGCTGGTTTGGGCACTAGCCGAACGGAGTGAGGCGGCCAAAGTGCAAAATCATTTTTGCACTTGGCAGTTCACTAGTCATTATGTTTAGTGCCATTAGGTGGATTACAGTGTAGACGTATAGTTCTTCCAATTATAATACCCATCGTATTAAACAAAATGTCTTTAAAACTTCCTGCCCACCATACATCACTATACTGTACCTTTTGGTTCGTAACTCGCATGGGTTGTTTGATCACATTTCCTTTGGTTAGATAGTGCATAAGTACCTCTAAGAATTCCCACATTACACCGGCAATAAATAACAGTTTTTCACAATGTGGATACAAATACCCAAGTATTGTAAATGATATAAGATGTAATATTGGCCACCAACTACAACAATTTTCCATCCAATTCCATTCAAATACTTGTTTATTAAAAGGATCCTTAGCAACCCAATCGCTGCCAATAAATAAATACATATAGGCATTCCAAGCAAAAATACTGAGCCCCAATATAATCAAAGCAAGGTAAGCGTTTTTACAAGAACCAGTAGGATTTAGCTGATTTTTTACATCTTGTGTAATCATTATTATATAGAAATACAAAATTTTACAAAAGTACGCGGTCTTCGATCACTAGCCGCAAGCGGAGTGAAGCGCCCAAAGGCTTCGCGAAAGCAGTGAAATTAATCATCTGGTGTCTTTGCAGAAATCCAAGTCAGCTGATCTGACTACCAATCCAGTAACTAGATTAACAACGGGATCTACAATCCACCTTGATAGGTATTTCCACAACTCGGAAAATATACTCAGAAATAAGACAATGATGTATTCTCCAGGGAAGAGCATTCCCATAAGTATGTATAGGATAACATGTAAGACACTCCAGCCGTCGAAATCTGCATCATCACAGTCATTTTTGTACTCTTTCAGAGAAACATATGATGTGGAAACTTGAATAGTAAATTCAAAAGAATCACCGTTATGTTTTCGAAGAGATTTATTGTAAAAGAACCAAAAGGCCATTGATAAGGCCATTGATAAGGCCAATATCATAATCATTCCAGATACTTTAAATTTGTATTTGCCATTACTTGTGTACTAATGTGAACTGCGAGCCTATCGTTAAATCGTCCTATAAAACGTAAAATTGAAATTTATCCTTAAAATATTATAACAAGAAAATGGGATCTGTTATATCTGTTATATCGGCAGAGACGGCTCGAAACCGTAGTGAGGCGAAGTGGAAGAATTCGTTGTTAACTAGAATTTCTGGCGAGATAGAGCTTGGGATATATGGCGATGTGTATAAGGGATCTGTTACAATATGCAATCATAATAATGATCTATTTATAACAGAAACAGAGGATAAGTTACGAAAATTAGGGTATACAGTAACGTCTGAAACAAAAGAAGCCACCGGTTTAATGGCAGCCAATCATAAAATATATATAAGTTGGTAAATAATACAATTGACTGAGAATATTGGACAAAATCAACTTATTTTGATCTGTGGTACTATACCTTTTTGTACTGTACCAAGTACTTTAGCATAGTCGGGACTAAAATTCCTTAATGTGCTTGCACATTCGTTAGGATCAACAACAATTAACATCCCAAAGCCCATATTAAAAATATTTAACATATCCTCATCAGAAATACCTCCAGCTTGTTGTACCCGCGAAAAGATGGACTCTTCTGATTCTCTAGGCACCAGGAGGTCTACTGCGTGCCCTTTAGGAAGTACACGTTTAATATTCCCCCACCATCCTCCACCAGTGATGTGGCACAAGCCCTTGATGGTAACACCGCTACCCCTAATTTTTTCAATATCTTTCAAATAACAACGATGAGCTGCTACGTCTTCTGGACGTAGATTGGGTATCAATTTACGAATTAAACTATAACCATTAGTATGAGGACCACTCGATCGTAGACCAATCACGATGTCACCTTTTACAATTGTACTCGGCCCGTCTATTATAGCTTCGGGGGTTACTACACCAACAATAGTACCTACAATGTCTGTGTGACCTTTATTGTAGACATCAGGCATCTCTGCAGTTTCGCCACCGATCAATACGCAACCAGCATCGCGACAGGCTTTGGCCGCTCCAGCTACAAAATTGCTCACATGATTTGCGTTGAGCTGGCTACTGGCAATGTAATCAAGAAAGAACAATGGCCTTGCGCCTTTGACAAGGATATCATTAACACAGTGGTTAACGATATCTTGACCCAAGCTGTGGTATCCATCAGGACCAAGAACTTGTAGAGTAGCGATGGTTTTTGTACCTACTCCATCAGTACTGGTTACTAATATACCACCATTCCAACTGTACATTCCTGCAAAATCGCCAAATTTACTTGTCACATTTTCATTCCAGGTACTGGTAACTGCTGACTGTATGTTTTGCACTACACGTTCGCCCTCGGCGACGTTTACACCACTTGCTGTGTAAGCATTTGACATTTTTACTATTAAGGAGATTCGCTTTAATTCAATTTCTGAAACTACTTGTTATCATTTGTAATTAGTTTTCAAGTAGGATTTACTCGTTTATCCGCTAGCAAAAGCTTTTCCACGTCTGCATGTCCTTTCTTGCGGCTCAATTTGAGAGCATCGTTGTTATGATCCGTGGGGTCGGCACGCCCATCCGCCAGCAACAGCTTCACCACTTCTGTGTGTCCATTCATGCTGCTAAACCGGATTGCTTCGTTAACATCCGCTGTGGGGTCAGCACGACCATCTTCAAGCAAGAGCTGCACCACGTCTGCATGCCCATTTTTGCTGCTCAATCGGATCGACTCACTGCCGTACTCTGTTGGGTCAGCACGACCATCTTCAAGCAAGAGCTGCACCATGTCTGCATCTCCATTCGCACTGCTCAATTTGATTGCTGTGTTAATGTCCGCCTCAGGGTTGGCACGCCCGTCGGCCAGCAATAGCTTCACTACGTCGCTATGTCCTTCATTGTAGCTCATCGGTATGGCAGAGCCATACAAGACCGCTGCGGGGTCGGCACGTCCATCTTCCAGCAACAACCGCACCACATCTGCATGTCCCTTCTCCATGCTAAATTGGATCGCATAATTGTCGAGTGATGTGGGGTCGGCGCGCCCATCTTTCAACAACAACTTTACCACGTCGGCATGCCCGTATTCGCTGCTCCATTGGATTGCATCGTTGTTGCGCGCTGTGGGGTCGACATGTTCATCCGCTAGCAACAACTTTACGGCACCTGCATCTCCATTCTCTATTGCTTTTTTAAATTCTTCCTGAACTGATGCATTAGGCATCTGTGCTTTATATTTAACTAAAATCTTATCAGCCAATTGATCAATAACCTTTGATGTAGCTAATCGAGGGTTAATATCAAAATAATTAGCCATAGTCAGGAGATTAGAAGGAAAAAATGTATAAAGATCTTGAATATGTAATTTCTTATTCATTAATATATATATATATATTTTAAATACATTCAACAGCAACGATCCATTTCTATTAGCATTTAGGGTATTACACTACTAAATTTATGAAGATCCTCTCCAGTGTAATGCAGCCGTTGGAGTGATGGAAGAGAATCCCCTTGTTGAGCATGAGCTGCGGCGAATTACTGGTGGAATCTGATAGTAGTTGCTACAGTCTGCTGCTGTACAAATGAGAGTTTTGCTACTGTCCGAACGATCCTCCGGGCTTGGTGATCGCGCAGCACTTGGGGCCCTCACCCCAAGTGCTGCCCACTAATTTGGTTGTTAACCAGTGGCACCGCTGATGAGGTGCCCGCTGCCTATTGTTGTCTGTTGCCAATATCAGTGCGGTAATGACAATCACCTACTACTAAATTTAACAATTCCTGATTTTTAGCATAGGCTATCCGCATATTTTTACCTCGTGACCACACGGCTACTGAACGTGAGGACAACTGAGTATATATGTTATCACTATTCCTCGTAATCTTGGCAAAGATCGTATTTCCGGTAATGGGTAAAATAAGATCTGCGTTCCGTGGGGAGTCCGGATAACCGGGTGCTACTACGTAATTAGTAACCATCGCGTCCTTTGACCACTGCACCTTTAATTGATCCAAAGACGAACTATACATGGCGCTCAGAATGTCCACAAAATCTGTCTGCAACAGTTCTAAAACATTTATCGCCTCAGGATCTCCAAATCGACAATTGTATTCTATTACCTTTATCCCAGCACTTGTCTTCATAAAGCTTCCATACAATATTCCAATATATCCAGGTAGTTTACTGAGTACGTACTGATTCACTTCTTTGGCTGTAACAAGGTCAGTTGTAGTCAAGAAGGGTGCACTTTTTCCAGCGAAAGAAATACAGCCCATTCCACCAGTGTTAGGTCCAGAATCCCCATCGTCACGACGTTTAAAATCTTTAACCACTGGCATGTTTAGCAGGTGTTTACCGTCTGTAAATGCAAGTAAAGTGAATTCTTCACCAAACAACCGCTCCTCGATTAATACACGACCGTCTTCCTTAATGAGTTGGCTACAACAATTGTGGGCTTCGGCGATGGTCTGCAAATGTACTCCAGAGATTTGTACGCCCTTTCCGCCGCGAAGACCAACAGCTTTTACAACATAGTTGTAATCCAACTCAACGAGATACTCCTTGAGATTATCAAAAGAATAATTATCCTGATCAAAGACACGGTATTTGGGATTATAGCGACTGGGTAGTAGTTCCCGAGCATAAATCTTATCAGTTTCCAGTTGGGCTAATTCGCGAGTAGGACCTATACAAAATATACCTGCTGAATTAAGAGCATCGGCTAGACCTTGAGCAAGTTGATTTTCCGAACCAATGATAACCGTGTCGATTTCCTTAATCTGGGCATATTCAACAACAGTACCATTCTTGTTGATATCTAAAATATCAACGTGACCAACAGCTGCAATGCCTGGATTGATCCAGGCACCAACTGCATAGATTTCGATCTTACGCCTGGTTTTACTTAGAGCTTTAGCAATGGCGTGTTCGCGCCCACCGGTTCCTACGATTAGTACCTTAATAATCATTAAAAGGAGCTTGCACTCCTTTTAAACTATCTGTTAGTGATAAAAAGAGCTGCGCTCTTTTTGAATCTAGCATGCTGACTACCTTTTAGAAAAAGGTAGGTAGCCGCGTAGCGGCGCGCCCTTCGGGCTAAATGGGGAGGGTGCTTCGCACCCTCCCTTCTTGATCTACTTCTTGTAGCCAGCAAAGCTGGCGCGCGGCCTCTGGCCGCTAGAAGTAGGGCAATGGCCGGTAGGCCGAGGTTCTAAAGGACGGAACGTCCTTTATTTAAAATTGAAATTTTTGCTTGTTCTATTGTTTGAGTCAATGGATAATAATTCGAAAAAAGAACTAGTCCGGTTTATTGTTGCTAATAATAATAATTACACTGATTGTCAAATGTTGAAACGGTTAGCTGAAAAATATGGTGAAATAAATGGCACCAAACTACAGTATGAAGCACATATTATTCCACATAAAAGTTCACACATATCATGTAGTTTGACTGCAATTTGGAAAAATCAAAAAGATCTGCTAGGCACACGAGAGTAGCTCTTCGGGCTCTAGAGGCTACCATTACAAGTTTCTTCTTAAGAATGCCGGAGGCCCGAGGGTTTAAGGGACCGAAGGTCCCTTACCATTCCAGTTCTTTTGGATACTCGCCAGTCCAACAGGCGGTACATAATCCTTTCTTTCCAATAGCATCGCGTAACTTGTCAAGCTCCAAAAAGGTAATAGAGTCAGCACCAATCTCCATTGCTAACTCTGCAGGATTGAATGTATTCATAATAAATTCATTCTCCGACTTCATATCAATACCCATATAACACGGGTGGTGAATTTCTGGTGAACCTATTAAAATATGGATTTCTTTTGCTCCAGCCTTGCGTACAATCTGTACGAGGTGGCGGATAGTGTGCCCGCGAACAATAGAATCATCGACGAGAATTATCTTTTTCCCGCAAATATTGTTAACAAGAGGATTAAATTTTAGATAAACTGCTGATTTACGTTCTGTATCAATAGGTTTAATAAATGTACGATGTATATATCTATTCTTAGCGAATATCTCATTATATTTTATTCCTGATGCGTTTGCAAAGCCAACCGCCATAGGTGTTGCTGATTCAGGAACACCAGCAACGATGTAGTCATTCTTTGGTTGGAATTGTTTCCGTGTCATTCCCCAGAGGTGCTCGCCAATGTTTTGGCGTATCTCATTAACATACATCCCATCAATTTGGGAATCTGGTCTAGAAAAATACACATGCTCAAAGGCACAGGTCTTACGTGGGTACTGATGAACCGTCCGCTGAGAATACCCGTCCTTACTGATTTTAACCAAACTTCCTGGTTCAACATCAGACACAAAAGTTGCATCCACGACATTTAAACAACATGATTCACTGGCGATAAACCAATCATTGTCCTTTTTACCTACGCACATCAGCCGCATTCCTAACGGATCTCTCAGTGCCCATACCTCGTTATTAGTGAGAACTACTAGTGAATAAGCTCCGGGAACTTCTTTAATAACGTCGGCAAGTGCTTCTTCCCAGGTATCTTTCTTTGTACGAGCAATGTAGTGAGCTAACAATTCTGTGTCCGTCTCGGTAAAGAAACATACGCCTTTATCTAATAGTTTTTGCTTGGTCTTGTTGTAATTAGTAATTTCTCCATTATGTGCAATAGCGAAAGGTCCCAACTTACTTGCAAACTGATATGGTTGACGACCACCCGATTTATTTTTTGTGGTTGAGTAACGAGTATGACCAATACCGAAACGACCTGGGAGCTTGGCGAGATGACGTTCACGAAAGATCTGGTTGACCATACCAGAGTCTTTTTTGTAATTGATCGTTCTACCATCACTTACGGCGATTCCTGCTGCCTCTTGTCCTCGATGTTGAAGCGCCATCAAGGCAAAAAAGATTTTCCTAGCTATTCCTGTATCTTCTTGTGAATATACAGCAAAGATACCGCACATTACTATACAATTACAATTCTTAAAATAAAGGACGTTCCGTCCTTTAAAACCTCGGCCTACCGGCCATTGCCATTGGCACGCTAGATTCAAAAAGAGCGCAGCTCTTTTTAAAATACTACTTTCACTCTGTAAATATTGTAAATAGCCCTGTATGTTCAATTTAAAGTGATTCAAAATATCTATAAATGGAAACAAATCATCGAAAAATCATCGATAACCAGCCATACCACGACAACATCATAGGCATCGTCATATGTAGGGACGCCGATATACTCTGCAGAATATACTTGATCACAAACAAAACCATTAATTCAGCATCGATATTTCTTGGCGACTGCTTACTTAATGCAATCAACTATAAGAATATACATCTCATTCGCAAAAATGTTGAGCCGGATGTGAATGTCTATAGACTTGACTACTTTGAAGAAGACAAAGATCTAGAATTATATCTTGCCAAGATGTCATTCACCCGTCTGGAAATTTCAGTTGCCTTCACAGATGACATAAAACCTGATGATATCATAAAATTCGGGCTCCAGTACAAAAATCTAGAAGGACAAGAGCGCAGAGATTTCGCAGCTGAGGGTGGTTTAACACCATTCAAAGCATGCGGACAAGTCAATACCCTTAGTTACTTTCACGGTTTATGCTGCACAACAGAAATGACTTTTCCGTCTCTCGAGCCACGCGAGAACTACAGGTACACCGGGCAGAAAGGCAGTAGACCAGATCCAGAGTATGATATTCCCTTTGTATCTGCGAGCTATTACAAGAACCTCTATACTCAGTATGATCACTACATTTCTCCGCACCAAATGATGTAAAGAAGAGTACTTAGACGAACCAGATCCTGCCCACACTTTCATCATAATCTACTGCTAGAATCTTATATCCTTTCTGTTGTAATTGAACTATCCGCTGTTTTTGGTATACCTTTGGCGCATGAATTATTCTCTCCTCTCGCGCCAATGTGGCCGGAAATGCATTTACTGGAAGTGCTGCTGGTGTTGACCGGGAAGGATAAAACCAAATAATGATCGTCGACAGTGTCAACGGATAACTAACCGCTTCAATCTCATATCCAGCACGACGTAGATACTCGACCCAGCGATCTAGAGAGTATGTAGAAACCCGTAATCCGTGCTCATTGGGTTGCAACTTGGCAAAAGAAATAGTATGTTGCATTTAAGTTTTAAGAACAAAATTGAAATTTTTTCGACTTGTTCTCAAAAAGAATATACACAACAACTCTTTGCTTTCACATCGTTATCTCTCCTACACTCTCAATTCTGAACTATGTCAAAGAAATGTGGACTCAATTGTGGACTTTACTGTCATCAAAGTTACGAACCGATTTAACAAGATGTAAACAGAGCAGGAAAAACGCGAGCAATCCGAATGAGCAGTACATTTACACGTACTTTCCTCTTCAGACAGATCCAGAAAACTGATTTCTGGAGCCCCAGCTCACCCAGAAATCAGCTTCTTGCTTATTACTACACACATGTCGTCTCTTGCTATCAAGACCCCAAATGAAATGGCTAAAATGGCTGAAATGATAGAACGTCATCGGGATGAAATAGTTAAGATGGAAAGACGTCATTGGGCTGAAATAGTTAAATTTGTTGATAATGACGGATTTACAGAAGCTCTCAATAAAATGTGTCAATTGACATTAAAAGACATTGGAATGCCGGATATAAATTTGGAATCTTACTTAAATGAAAATATTTATGAATCCTTGCTACAACAAATAAGATTTATGGGTAGGGGTAAACCCGAATATTCATTTTCAGCTTTTGAAAGCTATGAACAAATCTATTATGTATATAAAGCCACATCACCAATAGAGGCAGGATTTCAATATCTATTGGAAACAAGCTTCCCCGGATTTTATGATGAAATTTATGACTTATTTGAAGAAAATGAGGATTTGACTATTGGAGGGGTAATTAATTATATTAAAGAAGTATTTAGCGATCAAGTGCGCTACTTAGGTTAGCGCTAGCACCAATACCAACCTAAAGATATTACTCACGCAGGTAGAACAGACTGGGCCGACATATGCGATGAGGACGAGGCTTTGGAAAAATGAAATTTATTTATAAACAGTTTAACTTTTCCAAATGAGAAAGGTAATACTGAGTG
>SDBV01006760.1_pt1 | contig 15798 bp, 14 predicted proteins | sample 2277081 | NCBI WGS metagenome assembly SDBV01 (sample SAMN10402039, study PRJNA504765) | marine sediment metagenome | isolation source: marine sediment core GS10_PC15, 223 cmbsf | place: Arctic Ocean: Southern Knipovich Ridge | collected 2010
GGGAGGGTGTTGGCTTAAATTAAACTTGACAATATTTAAAAGCAATGTTCTTCTCTTACTAACATGTTAGAATCCCTTATTAATCCAAAAAGAGTTGAAAAAGGCGCATGGAAAATGCTTTTTATTGGGCTTTTGTATGGCTCTCTTTCATTATTATTAGTTCATTGGTTTTTTGCAAAAGATGCTGTTTTGTCTCAATATTCTGGAATGCTTGTAGTAACTTTTTGTGTTATGTTCTCCCTTCCTTTTATGTATTTTATAATAAAAAAGGAAGAGGAAGAAGATGAACATGTTGAGGGGTTTTTAGAGGTTTGGAGAGCTCATAAAGATGCTATCTATGCTTTAATGTGGTTATTTTTAGGTTTTATTATTGCTTTTTCTTTTTGGTATATTTTATTGCAAAATTTTACTTTATTTAATGCACAGGTAGAAACATATTGTATGATTAATAACCCTGGAAATGTTGAAAATTGTGTTTCTGAATATGCTTTTAAAGAATCTGCTTTTTCAGGAGGTGCAACAAAACAATTAAGATTTTTGTCTATAATAGAGAATAATGTATATGTTATGATATTTACGCTTATTTTTTCCTTAATTTTTGGTGCTGGAGCTATTTTTATTCTTGCTTGGAATGCCAGTGTGATAGCTTCTGCTATAGGTATATTTACACATTATAGGATTGTTGAAATACCTTTGGGAATTGCAAGATATATGATACATGGTTTTCCAGAGATTGCTGCATATTTTATTACAGCTTTAGCCGGAGGCATGTTTGGTTTTGGAGTTATTAAAAATGGTATAAAAGATAGGAAATTTATCAAAGTTCTTGAAAATGTTTCACTTCTTCTCTTTTTAGCAATAATGATTTTAATATTTGCTGCACTAATTGAAGTATATTTGACCCCTCTTTTATTTAGATAAAAGTTTAAAAATTTAAAATTACTTGATAATTAATGGAACCTATCCTTTTAGCCACAGTTTTTATTAGTTTCTTTTGTACTTTTCTAGCAATTCCTTTTTGGATAAGAAAAGCAAAACAAATAGGACTTGTGTGGAAAGATATGAATAAACTAAATTATCCAAAAGATGTAGCAGGTTCTGGAGGACTTATTGTAGTCTTTGGATTTTTATTGGGGATTTTATCATACATTGCTATCAAAACTTTTTATTTTAAAGATGGGATAGAAATTACAGGTTATCTTTTTGCAATTTTAGCTGTTCTGCTTATTAGTTCAATTGTAGGTATTGTAGATGATTTATTTGGTTGGCAAAAAGGAGGATTATCTGTAAGATCTAGATTATTATTAATCTTGTTTGCTGCAATTCCTTTGATGGTTATTAATGCAGGTGAATCTAGTATAATGGGTGTTGAGTTAGGACTCTTATTTCCCTTGATAATAATTCCTTTGGGGGTTGTTGGAGCAACAACTACTTTTAATTTTCTTGCAGGATATAATGGTTTAGAAGCTGGACAAGGCATGTTAATATTATCTGCATTGGCATTTGTAACTTTCTTAACAGGAAATAGTTGGTTAAGTGTAGTTGCCTTATGTATGGTTGCTGCATTATTCGCCTTTTATATTTTCAATAAATTCCCTGCAAAAGTGTTTCCTGGAGATGTTATGACTTATGCAGTGGGGGCACTAATAGTTTGTATTGCTATCCTCGGAAATATTGAAAAAATAGCTATATTCTTCTTTATACCTTATATTCTTGAAACTGTTTTAAAATTAAGAGGAAACTTAAAAAAACATAGTTTTGCTAAAGTGAAAGAGGACGGAAGTTTAGATGTTCCTTATAAAAAAATATATGGTTTAGAACATTTGGCAATTTATTTACTAAAGAAAATAAAATCAGACGGGAAAGTGCATGAAAGAGAAGTAGTGTTTATGATTTTCACCTTTCAATTAATAATTATCCTTCTTGGATTTTTATTATTTCTATAAGACAAAGTTTTTAAAATAAGATTCTCTTTGAAATGAGATATGGAAGAAGATAAAATAAAAATAAGTGGGGAAGACAATAAGATAGAGATAGGGGATGGAGAAAAGATAGAAATCAAAGGTGATGATAATATTATTAAAATCCATGATGTAGAAGAAGTTGAGATTAAAGGAGATGATAATATTATTAAGGTCGAAAAGGAAAGAGATATTAAAGATAGCTTTAAAGATTTTGAGGGTGGTTTTAAAAAAGCTCTGGCTTTTTTTCAACAAAAAAAAGTCTTAAACATATTACTTATTGCTCTTTTAATTTTTATTTTAATAGGTAGTATTTGGATTAGATTGCAAAATCTGCCTTTACTTATAGATTCAACAACAGGAGAATATATTCCTCTTGCACTTGACCCTTTTTATTTCCTGAGAGTTGCCGAAACAATGATTTCTGATGGAGGTCTTTCAACTTTTGATTCCATGAAACATTCTTTTTTGCCTATGGGATTTACCCAAGAGTTTTTACCAAAAGCTATTGTTTTTTTATATAAAATAATAAGCCCATTTAGTGAGAATGTCACATTACGATTTGTTGATGTTATTTCTCCAGTGATCTTTTTTGCACTTGGTCTGATTGCATTTTTCTTTTTAATATTCGTCTTAACAAAATCTAAATGGATTGCACTTCTTAGTAGTCTTTTCCTTGCAATTATCCCTTCTTATCTTTATAGAACCTTAGCAGGTTTTGCAGACCATGAATCTATTGGAATGTTTGCTTTTTTTGCTGCAATTCTAGTATTTAGTTTATCTTTAATTTACTTAGACAAAGAAAAGAACATCAATAATTTAAAGAGAATTATTCTTTGGGCATTACTAACTGGTTTTACAACGGCGTTTAGCATAGCTTCTTGGGGAGGTATTGCTAAATTTTTGTTTATGATTATCCCATTAGGCTTTTTTATCTTTTGGTTAACTAAATGTAAAAATACTAATGAAAAAAGTCTTCTTAATTTAATTTGGTTTTATTTAATTTGGGTAATTTCTACTATTTTGTTTGGAATGGTTTTTGGATATGATCCCTCCTCTTTAAAGGGGATGTTCTTAAGTACTACTGGACTATTAAGTTTATTTGTCCCTGTTTTCATGGTTGCTGATTATTTATTAATAAAAAATAAGGTAAAAGTAAAATTTATTAATAAAAAATATAGACAAGCTTATAGTTTTGGAATTGCTGTGATTCTTGGAATTATCTTTCTAATAATCAGTGGAGAAAATATTTTCCAAATGATTGGAGGCATCTGGAATGCACTTTTACATCCCTTTGGGAGAGGAAGAGTTGGTTTAACTGTAGCAGAGAATGCTCAACCATATCTGTTAAATTGGATAGGTCAAACTGGAAAAATATTTTTCTGGATGTTTATAGCGGGGTTAGTGTTTATTGGAGTTGAAATAGGGAAAAAGATTATCTCAAAAAAAGAAAGAAGATTATTTGTGCTTTTTTGGATTATAATGTTTTCAGGTATTTTATTTAGTAGAATTTCTGAAACACATTTACTAAATGGTCTAAATTTTATTAGTCAAGCATTTTATATAATGGGACTATTAGTTTTTATATATTATACTGCAAAACTTTATTTCAATAATAAAATAAAAATAAGTCCTGAATTAATTGTCATTTCAACTTGGATGTTTTTTATGCTCATATCTGTTAGATCTGCTATAAGATTTTTCTTTGCCTTAACTCCCTTTGTTTGCTTTTCTGCTAGTTTTTTTATAATAAAAACTTTTGAACATTTAAAAAAGAATAAAGATGAATTGATAAAAATATTATTAATAATTATTTTAATATTTGGTATTATTGGAGCAGTATATAGTTTAAACGGGTTTTATAATTCTTCAAAATCCCAAGCAAAATATACTGGGCCTAGTGCAAATGTACAATGGCAAAATACAATGTTTTGGGTAAGGGAAAACACCCCTGAGAAAAGTGTTTTTGCCCATTGGTGGGATTATGGTTATTGGGTGCAAACTTTAGGAGAAAGGCCAACAATCGCAGACGGAGGACATTTTCAAGGAGGATATAGAGATCATTTAATTGGAAGATATATTTTAACTACTCCAAAACCTGAAACTGCTTTAAGTTTTATGAAATCAAATAATGTTTCTTACTTATTAATTGATCCAACTGATTTAGGGAAATACTCTGCATATTCTAAAATTGGAAGTGATGAAAAATGGGATAGATTTGCTTATATGCCTCCTTTTATTTCAGAAAAGAGTCAAATACAAGAAACCTCTAGCGGAACAATAAGAATTTATCAAGGAGGAATTGGTGTTGATGAAGATATTGTTTATAAAACAGAGAATTCAGAAATATTTATTCCTGGACCTATTTATAATGAAATTGGAAGCCCTAGTTATAAAGCATTTGTAGGAGGTATTATCTTTGAATCCTCTGAATCAAAAGGGAGTGTAAGTTTAAAACAACCTGAAGCAGTTTTTATGTATAATAATGAACAAATAAAAATACCTTTAAGATATGTTTATTTTAACGGAGAAGTTCAAGATTTTGGAAACGGTTTAGATGCCGTGTTTTTTATATTTCCTCAGATATACAATGAGATTCAAGGAGTTTCATTTGATAATCTCGGTGCAGGATTATATTTATCCCCTAAAGTTTCAAAGAGCTTGTTTGCCCAATTATATTTAATGAATAATGTATTTGGAAATTATGAGACTGTAAAACTCGCCCACTCAGAAACTGATCCTGTTGTCTCAAGCTTAAAAATGCAAGGAATAGATTTAGGAGAATTTGTATACTATCAAGGGTTTAGAGGTCCAATAAAAATATGGGATGTTAGAGAAATACCTAAAAATATATTAGTTAAGGAAGAGTTTCTAAGAAGAGATGGGGAATATGCTGAATTTGATGATTTAGAATTCATAAAACAATAATCTTTTTAAATTAATTAAATTCTAAATTAACATGAAAATACCTACTGAAAAAAAGAAAATAGCCTTATTTCATCCTTGGATAAAAAGCAAAGGAGGGGCAGAAAAAGTCATATTGGAATTATTAACAAAATCAAAACATAAATTTGATTTGTATACTTGGGCTTACAATAAAAAAGATACTTTCTCAGAATTTAAAAAATATAAAATAAAGATTCTTGCTCCAAGATTCGGAGAAAAATTATCTCGTTTTCATATCTTGAGGGGATTATTTCTTCCAATTAGTTTATTTAAAAGAATTCCTTTAGAAAAATATGATAAATTTTTAATTTCTACTTCTGGTGTGGGGGAATTTATAACTTTTAGAAATTATAAAAAAGGCAAAACTTATGCATATATTCACACTCCTTTAAGAGAAGCAAATAAAAAAATTGTATTGTGGAATTTAGAAAACAGGTATAAGAATAATCCTTTGAAAAAACAAATATATTTAGGGGCTGTAAAATTTTATAGAATTTTTGAGAAGAAAGCTTGGAGAAAATTAGATGTAATTATATTTAATTCAGAATTAAGTGAATCAAGAGCAAGAAAGCAGGGACTTTTGCAAAAACAAAAAAAACATATAATTTATCCCCCTATTGATTTTTCTCGATTTGAAGGCCTTAAAACGAATAAAGGGAATACTTTTGTTTACATCTCTAGATTAAATCCGCCTAAAAGGCAAGATTTACTAATTAAAGCTTGGAAGATATTTTCCAAAAAAAATAAAGAATATAAATTAATATTAGTTGGAACTCCAGATAATAAGAAATATTTTAAAAAATTAATTCAATTGTCTGCAGGAGATGAATCAATAGAAATTAAATCAAACGTTTCAAACAAAGAATTAGAAAATATTTTATCAACCTCTATTGCTGGTTTGTTTTTAGGATATTCTGAAGATTTTGGAATAGTTCCTTTGGAAATCTTAGCTGCAGGAAAACCTCTTCTTGCAGTAGATGAGGGAGGTTATGTAAAAATTATTGATAATCATCCTTTATTTCATAAAATAAAAGAAAAGCATTCAAAAGAGGATATGGTAAAAGAAATAGCTAAAGAATTAGAAAATTTTCTAAAAAAGAAACAAAAAGGAACAGCAAAAAAAATAAAAGTTAAAGATTTTATAAAAGAAATTGATGATGTATTGAGATGAAGTTAAACCTTAACTCTCTTTATTTTTTCCTTTTGTATTAAATATCCTAAATAAACATTATAAATAAATGTTTTAATAACAACATTTAAACCAAATTTACCCTCTCTTATTGCACCTTCAAAAAACATTTGTTTAAAAAAAACAAAAAAAGCATAAACAAGGTTTGTAAAAATTGGGAAAACTCTCCTAATCTTTATTTTTAGTGGAAAATCCCTTTTTCTATATTGAAAAGTTTCAAAATCTTTAAAATTTTTCAAAAGGTATTTAGCTTGGCTTGGGGCATATCTCTGTAATACTTTTTCCTTAAAATTCTTCCAACCAACATCTTGGTTTTGAGTAGGTTTGTGATATAAGAGATAATTTGTTTTTTTTACTCTTCCATTAATAGGGATGTTGGCATCAAAACCTGGAAATCCTAAATAAGAAATTTTTGATTTTCTGGCGAGAACTGTTTTTCTCGGCCAATTTTTAGTAATAGATTCTTTTCCGTCCCAAAGCGGATGTATAAAACTAAAAGCATCTATATCTTCTTCTTTTATTAATTTTTTTATTTTTTTTTGAAGTTCTCTTGAAAGTGATTCATCTGCATCTATTTTTAAAATCCAGTTATATTTTGTTTTGTTTAATGCTGTTATAAAATTAAATGCTGAACGACCTTTATGTTTTGTAGTATAAACTTTTTTTGTAAATTTTTTAGCAATTTTTAAAGTATTATCTCTACATTTTCCATCATGAACCACTATTATTTCATCAACAAATCCTTTTAAACTCTTTAATGCTTCTCCAATTATTTTATCCTCATTATAGACAATAATTATTGCGGATATTTTATTTTCCATTTTCATACTTATATTTCATCCTAATTAAATTTATAAAGTTCTTGTTTTTAAATTTTACATGAGAAAAGCAAATCAAAAAAAACCCAAATATACTAAACTTAACATAGGTTGCGGATGGAATAAAATGAAAGATTTTGTTAATATTGATAAAGCTAAAGAAGTTAAACCTGATTTAGTTGTTGATATTGAAAAGGGTTTACCTTTTCCAGATAATTCATTTGAACATATTTATTCATCACATTGTATAGAACATGTAAGACCTTATTATTGGAAGTTTCTTCTCAAGGAGATAGCAAGAGTTGCTAAAGATGATTGTATTTTAGAATTAGATCTTCCTTTTGATGCTCCAGGAACTAGAACAAACTGTGACCATTATAGAACTTTTGGGTTTATGAGTTTTGATCCTTTATTAGAGAATAGTCAAAGACAATATTATTGTGATCTTGTGTTAAAAAAATTATCAAAAAACCCTTCTAAATTAAAAAAACTATTTTTTTATTTATTCCCTTTTTTGAAAAAGAGCATATATTTTAAATTTGAGGTAGTAAAAAAATAATCTAAAAATGAAAAAAATAAAAGTACACCTTCTCGCAAGCCCTCATCCACAATTTGATGAAGTAATAAGTTTTCCTCCAGAAGGTGTGGAATATAAAATAAATCGTGTTAAAACAAGATATCATGGATGGTATACAGAAAATAGAATAGATTTACACCATAGAATTATGAAAATTCTTCCTTTGCCGAGGATGACACACACTAAAACTAATGCAGATATTGTTCATTCAACAAGAGGAATTATTCAGATAAAACAAAAGAAACCTTGGATAATTGATTTAGAATGTGGACATATTTTTACTAGTTTTAATTGGAAAGCTATGCAAAATCCTTTAGTTAGAAAAATAATTATGAATTCTTTGTTATCTAAAAATTGCAAAAAAATTCTCCCCCAAAGTGAAGCTGCAAAAAAGAGTTTTATAGAAGCTATTGGTAGAGAAAATTATAATGAAATAAAAGACAAGGTAGAAGTTCTTTATCTTGCATTAAGACCTTACCCTAAGAAGAAAATTGATAGAAAAGATAGAAAAGTTGTCTTATCTTTTGTTGGAAGAGCTTTTTATGGAAAAGGAGGGCATCATCTCCTAAAAGCTTATGAAATTTTAACTAAAAAATATAATAATCTTGTATTAAGGTATAAAGGACTCATACCTGAAGAATATATTGCTTATGCAAAAAGCCTTTCTGGATTTGAATTGGTAGGAAGTGAGCACATGCCAAGAGAAAAATTATTTGAAAAAATGTATCTTTCATCAGATATATATGTAATGCCTACTAGTAAAGATAATTATGGGGTTGTTTTTCTAGAAGCAATGTCTGCAGGACTTCCAATTGTTTCAACAACGAGCATGACTGTACCTGAGATTGTTGAAGATGGAAAAAATGGATTTTTAGTGAAAACACGTTTAAGTCATGAAAATTATTATGGTCGGGCAAAAGATTATCATAGAGAGATTGAAAAAGTTCATCAAGATATTGTTGACCAATTAGTTAAAAAATTATCTATATTAATTGAAGATAAAAAATTAAGGGAGAAAATGGGAGAAAATGGGAGAAAAATGATAGAAAATGAAAATAGTAAATTTAATAATATATATAGAAATAAAAAATTAGAAAAAATCTATGAGGAAGCCTTGGAATGAAATCATCTTTCATTGCCACTGTTTTTAATGAAGAAAAAAATATTAAATCCTTTTTAGATTCTTTACTAAATCAAATAAAAAAACCTGATGAAATTATTATTGTTGATGGAGGCTCAAATGATAAAACTTACAATATCCTTAAAAATTATTCTAAGAAAAATAAATTAGTGAATGTTTATCAAGAGAGAGGTGCTAATATTGCAAGAGGAAGAAATCTTGCAATTTCCAAGGCAAAAGGAGAAATAATTCTTGTTTCAGATGCAGGGTGTATTCTTGATAAAGATTGGATAAAAGATACTCTAAAATATTTTCCAAAAGAGGATATTGTTGCTGGAAGTTATAAAGCAATTGTAAAAAACAATTTTGAATATTTTCAAAATCTTTTAGTTATTAAAAAAGTGAATAGGCCTGCGAGAATGTCTTCAAGAAACATTGCTTTTAAGAAAAAATGTTGGGGAAAAGTAGGAGGCTATCCTGAAAAAAGTTTAACTGGAGAAGATAATAGATTTAATATAAATTTGATGGAAAGAGAGTATAAAATAAAAGTAAATCCAAAAAAGCTTATTTCTTGGGATATGAGACCTACCTTATCTAAATTTGCTAAACAATATTATCTTTATGGAAAAGGAGATAGTGTACAAGGAAATCTATGGAAAAAAACATTGAAAAAGAATTTTATAATGGTTATGGGTTTTTGGATTTATTTATTAATTACTGTACTTTCTGTTTTTACTTCTCCTCTTTTAAGTTTATCTCTTGTTCTTCTTCCTTTAATAATTTTAGGATTGAATGGGTTTATATTCTTTGTAAAAACAGGAAAGCTCTCTGCTTTCTTCTGGGTTCCTATTTTAATTGCAACAAAAAGAATTAGTTATATTTTAGGAGTGACATTCAAATGAAAATGCTTATTATTTTATTAAGATTAAAAGGAGGGGTTGGAAGAGCAAATACTGAAATTGCTGAAGTTCTAAGGAAGAAAGGTTGGGAAGTTGATTTTTTGTCTAGAGAAGATGACTTAAAAATATTTTCATTGTTGAAAAGTTTTTTTCCTCTAAGAAAGAAAGTAAAACAGCTTATGAAGAAAAGAAATTATGACGTGATATATACTCAAGATTACAGTTGTGCTCTTACTTTATTGTTTCCTTTTCCAATATTTTGGGGAAAACATTTCTGTTGTTTTTGTGGAGTAAAATCAGGAAAACATCCTGAACTTGAACAAAGACATCAAAAATTCTTACAAAGACTAGTTGGAAAAATTATGGGTAGAAAAATTGTTGTTATTGGGGATCAACTCAAAGCTATTTTCCCAAAATCTAAGTTAATTTATAGGGGAGTGAACATTAATAAATTCAAAACATTGAAGAAAAAGAGAGATTATCTCGGTTGGATAAATAAAGACATTGAAGAAATATCTAAAGACGAACTGCAAAAAATTTGTGAAAATATTGGATTAAAATTATCTGTTGCAGAAAACATTCCTCTTGAAAAGATGAATGAATTTTATAATAATTGTCAAGTGTTTGTTGATCTTCCAAGAACTGCTGGATTTAATTTGGCATGGTTAGAAGCAATGGCATCAGGAGTACCTATTATTGTTGGAAACGAAAAAGGAGCAGGAACAGTTCTTCCTTTTGATAAAGTTTTAAATAATAAAGAAAAAGTTAAAGAGATTGAGAAAAAAATTAAAAATCCCAAACACATTAATTATCAAAAATGGATAACTGATAATAAATTTACATGGGAGGATAAAACAGAAAAGTTAGAAAGCTTTTTAGAAAATAATCAAAAATGAAAAAAACTGTTAGTATAATTATTCCGTGTTATAATGAAGACCACATTTTAGATGAAACTATCAAGAGGGCGATTAACCAAGAATATAAAGATAAAGAAATTATCATTGTAGCAGATAACCCCACAAAAAAAGTTCAAGATATCATCCAAAAAAAAGGTAAAAAAGTTAGAATGATAAAGAATTCTTCTAATCTTGGTTTAGCTGGTTCATTAAACAGAGGCATAAAGGAAGCCAAAGGAGAGATAATCGTTACTCTTTTAGCAGATTGTTTGCCAGAAGACGAAAAATGGCTTGCTTCACTAATCAAACCTTTTAAGAACCCTTACATTGTAGCTGTGGGTTCTAAAGTAAAAAATGATGATGAAACTTTCAATAAATTTAATCCTTTAGTAAAAGATTTGATGCAAGACGGACAAGGATATTTAGAATCATTAGATGAAAAAGGTTGCGCTTATAAGAAAAGCTCCTTAAAAAAAATTGGGCTATTTGATTCTAAACATTTTAAAACTGCAGGGGAAGATTTTGATATGTATTATAAAATGTCAAAAATAGGAAAAGTCATAATTGGTAATTATCCTTACGTGACCCATGTTCATCCTTTAGACCTAAAAAAAATCTACAAAAAATCTGCTTCATATTCTCGTGCTGCAGGAGTTTTAGCTAGAATTTATGGATTTAAGTTTCTTAAAAGTAAAAGAATCTTTAAAAGCCTATTCCCATTGTGGGGAATAGCAAAAGGGATAAAAACCCCTGCAACATATTCTAATAGAAAATTAAAGCTAATATTAATCTATATTAAATTAAATTGGATTTATCTGATTAATTCTACAAAATCTTTTATATCTGGAAAACAATGAAAAAATGAAACTTAACATTGGGTGCGGAAGATATCATAAGAAAGGATATGTAAACTGCGATATATCTGAAGATGTAAATGCTGACAAAGTCGTTGATTTAGAAAAGAAATTACCTTTTGAAGACAATTCTGTTGATGAAATTATTGCATTTCATATTTTAGAACATGTTAATAACCTTATACCTTTAATGGGAGAGTTTCAGAGAGTGTGTAAAAATGGGGCCAAAATATTCATAAAAGTTCCTTATTATACTATTCCTGCGGCTTATGGAAATCCAACTCATGTGAGGTTTTTTACATTTGGTTCATGGGATTATTTCAGTTGCCCAGAATTTAGATCATATCCAAAAGCAAAATTTAAAATAATCGAGAGGAAGTTGATTTCCAGTACAAGAAACAACCTATTTTCAAGAATTATAGATTCTTTAGTAAATAAATCTCCAAAGAAATATGAAAGATTTTTTTCGGGAATATTTCCTATGCAAGAAATAAGAGTCCAGTTAGAGGTGAAGAAATGAAAAAAAAATTGGCAGGGTTCGTCGGAAACTTATTTGCTAAAAGGCAATATAAAACAATAGCAGATAATTTATATCTTGGAAATCCAAAAAACATCTTAGATGTTGGAGGATCCTCAGGAACATTGGCTAAAAAAATTAAGAAGAAACTAAAGAACATTCCTTATTTTGTTTTAGATATAAATCAGGAGGCGATAAACAAAGGGAAGAAAAATAATCCAGATCTTAAATTTATTTTAGGAAATGCAGAAAAAATGCCTTTTAAAGATAAAGAATTTGATTTGGTAATTTGTAAAGATGCCTTACATCATTGCGAAAATCCGGAAAAAGCAGTTAAAGAAATAAGGAGGGTTGCAAAAGAGTATATTATAATAGAAGCTAGAAGAGGAGACAAATGGCTAGATTATTATTTGCCAGGACACAATCATTTTACTTTCTCTGAATTTAAAGAATTGGTTGAACCAAAAGAAATCTATTTTTTAGATGTGCTTTGGCCTCGATTAAGATTTATGCCCTTATTTTTAATATTGCCTATAATTCCTAAATCTAAGGATGCTTTTATGGTTGGAACTTCTTACTAACTATTCCAAGAAGGGGGTAAATTTTCTGTTATTTCTATGTTAGAAAAATCTTTTGATTTTTTAGAACCTTGCTGTTTTGCCCATTGAGCCATTTTTCTTATCCCTTCTTCAAGAGGAATTCTTGGTTCATATCCAAAGACTTTTTTTACTTTAGAATGATCTGAATATGCATTTATAACTTCATTTCTTGAGAGTAAATGCTGTATTGGATAATCTTCTGATTCTCCCATAGCCCTTATTACTTCTTTTGCTAAGATATTTACTGTATAAGGAGTATCTGCACCAATATTAAATATTTGATTCTGTGCTTCTTCAAGTCTAATAGAATTCGCAATTATAGGTGCCACATCTTGAATATGAGAGAAAGCCCTTGTTTGTTCCCCATCTCCAAAAATTGTTAAAGGTTTATTTTGCATTATTTGATTCATGAAGATTCCTACAACGTTTCTATACTTGTCCCCTATATTTTGCTTTTCTCCATAAACATTGTGTGGTCTAAAGATTATGTGATTTAAACCAAACATCTCATGGGCAGCCTTAAGATCTTGTTCCACAGCTAATTTTGATATTCCATAAGGATCTTCCGGTGTAGGAGTTAGGTCTTCTGTCATAGGAAGCTGATTTTTTCCATATACTGCAATAGAGGAGGTGAATACAAAACATTTAACTTTATTTTTTATAGATTCATTTATTAAATTAATACTTCCAATTAAATTATTCTCATAATTGAATTTTCTTATAAAATGGCTTAATCCTTCTGCAGCATAAGCGGCTAAATGAAAAACATAATCCATCTTGTCTTCAAATATACATTTAACTAATCCCTCATCTGTTATACTTCCTCTTATAAAGGTAGCCTTAGGATTTACATTCTCTATGAAGCCTCCACTTAAATCATCTAATACTGTAACTTTAGATCCTCTATCTATTAGCTCATCTACTACATAGCTTCCCATAAATCCTGCGCCCCCTGTTACAAGAACTTTTTCCATAAATCTCAATCTTTTCCATCATTTTTAAATATATATAAAGTTAAATATATAAGTTGAAAATATATTAAATATTAATAAATAAAAATGTTTGAAAAAAGAATTAAAGAATTATCAAAAAAATTAATTATAGAAAGTGGATAATTAATAATAAATTTACATGGGAGGATAAAACAAAGGAGTTGATTAGATTTTTCATGAAAAGTCTAAATGGCGAAAGATAATTTTATATAGTAAGTTTGTGGTTTGTTACAATGTGCGGAATTTTTGGATTTACTGGCGAGAGAAATAAGAAGTTATTGAAATGTATGTCTAATGTAACCATTTATAGGGGTCCAGATCAGCAAGGATTTTACAATGATGGTAAGATAAATTTAGGTTGTAATCGACTAAGTATAGTGGGAGTACAAAATGGTAAGCAGCCTATATCTAACGAGGATAAAAACATTTGGGTAATAATGAATGGAGAAATTTATAATTATTTAGAGCTTAAAAAAGAATTGATTGATAAGGGACATATATTCAGTACGGATTCTGACGCTGAAGTTATTGTGCATCTTTATGAAGAGATTGGAGTGGACTTTGTGCATAAACTTAGGGGGATGTTTGGAATTGCTCTATGGGATAAATCTATGGAAAAATTAGTATTAGTGAGAGATCGACTTGGACAAAAGCCATTATACTACACGTCCCATAATAATTGTATTTATTTTGCTTCGGAGATAAAGGCTATACTTGAAGAAAAGAAAATAATACGGGAGGTGGATATGGGGGTCTTTGAGTGTTATCTTTCACTTACAATACCACTGAAAAATAAAACAATGTTTAAAAATATTTTTAGAGTTCAGCAAGGACACATGGTGATATTTTCTAAAAAGACTATAAAAATAAAAAAATATTGGGAATATTCTCCGGATGTGAAAAAATATTCGGATGTGAAAATTGTGCGGAATATTGATAGACTTGTTAAGGAATCTACCCAAATAAGACTAATGGGTGAGGTTCCGGTGGGAATTTTTCTATCTGGAGGTTTAGATTCTGGTGCAATTACTTTTTTCGCAGCTGAAAAGTCAGATAAAATTAAAGCACTTACCGTCGCTTTTGGGGAAAAAAACGATGAAACTAATTATGCGAAGAAAACAGCTAAAAGATGTAATATTAAGCACAAAATTGTTAATGTAAAAGGAGATGTTGAAAAATATATTGAAAAAATAATATGGCACCTTGATGAACCGATGCCTATTTCAACTCCGGTTTCTCTTTTCTCGATATCAAATATTGCAAAAAAGGATTTTACTGTTGTTCTTACTGGAGACGGGGGAGACGAGGTCTTTTCAGGATATCCCCACCATAAGACTTTTCAGATAATTGAAAAACACAAGAAAATTTTTCCTTTGTTTATAAGAAAGTTAATAAGAAAGTTTGTTGTGAATATACCCCCCACTACCCGAATAAAAAGATATTTGAAATTTATATCTTCGGAAAGTCTGGAAGAAATGTATGATGATTATCTTTGTACTTTTTCTGAAACAGAAAAGAAGAGAATTTTGAAAAAACTTCCTTTTGTAGATATAAGGAAAAATATTAGAAGTTATTTTGGGAGGGAAAAAGATTTGCTTTCTTATCTTCAAAAAATAGAGCTAAATACTATGGGTGAAAGGTTTAATATTAGACTAGATAAGGTAACTATGGCTCATTCATTAGAGGCTAGGTCTCCTCTTTTGGATCACAAGTTAATAGAATTTCTGTCCACCGTAGATTCCGCACAAAAAAACAACACAGCGGAGCAAAAAGTTTTATTAAGAAAAATTATGAAAAATCGTTTACCCCCTGAAGTATTAAGTGCAAAAAAGCGAGGATTTACTGCTCCTGAACAAAAATGGTTTAAGGAAGGACTAAAGAAATTTGCCTATAAGATTTTTTTAAGAAATAGGCAAACTCTTGATAATTTTTTTAATATAAAGGAAGTTTATAGGATTTTAGAACAATCCGATAATAATTCTAGGTATGCCTCGCAAGCCTTAACAATATTAGTTTTTATTATATGGCACGAAACATTTATAGATTGTAAAAAACATGTGAAATATAGTAAAAGATCCTACTAAAAATGCGATATGAATAAGTAATACATTTATCAGAACAATACAGGAGAAATAAAAATATGTTTGAAAGGCAAATAAAAAAAATATCAAAAAAATTTGACTCTCCAGAAAAGTCGTTTTATCTCTTAATACACAAAAAACATAGAAGAGAAATTTATTTTTTGAATAATAGAAAGGCAATTCAATTTATGAAAACCAAATTTAATTCTCCTTTTAAAAAAATAGTATATGCCCTGATTAACTTAGGGATTCTTTTGCCTTTTTTAAAAAAAATTAAACTTTCTAGTGAATTTGGAGATGTTATATTTGTTGGGGGACAGATAAAGAGTTTTAATATAAGTAAGAAGAT
>SDBV01006761.1_pt1 | contig 15798 bp, 7 predicted proteins | sample 2277081 | NCBI WGS metagenome assembly SDBV01 (sample SAMN10402039, study PRJNA504765) | marine sediment metagenome | isolation source: marine sediment core GS10_PC15, 223 cmbsf | place: Arctic Ocean: Southern Knipovich Ridge | collected 2010
TATTGAGTTTTCTTGCGTTCATTATTGCCAAGCCCTTCGTGTTTGCGCTTATGCCTGAATCTCTACATTACCATATCCCCGCTTTGAATGCCGAGCTAATTCCGAGGACATCAAATTCCGCCCACCCAGTCCACCCAGTCCACACCGTCCATATCGTCCATATCGTCCACAATCCCACAACCAAACACCCCACTCACCCCTACCAGAATCTGAAAGAAAAACTCCCAAAAAAAACCTCTCCCTGCCGCAGTTTTATCATTTCACCCCCTCCTCAAAAACCATCCATCGAAAACCTCATATACGTATTATGCTATTCCGTCAAGTAAAATCTCCTAGTATTCATAGTCTCAAACGCGTTGTGTCCAGCAAACACCATTCGTTTCGCAAGACCGCCACAAACTCCGCCAAAAGACCGAAACACATTCTGTAAACTAATTCCTCCTTGTTTCGCAAACTCGCTTAGATTCTTCCTCGTGCTACTAACCGCAAGAACCTTGTTTCTTTAGCAACATTTATCCTAGAACTCCACCCATCACAACACCTTATGCACAGACTTATAGCACCTCGAATTCTTCTCTGCGCATCTCTTCGTCCTCCGCGACTCTGCGTTAAAATCTTAATGTCTTGTTATCGCAAAAAAACGCAACTCCTGAACAAATCAGCTCTTCGTCCCCATCTTCTTTGTGGCTTAGTGGCTTTGTGTGAGAAAACTCTTTGTTCTGTTCTCAAGATGTTGAAGTTGTGAAGGTCCAGGACATATGCTAACGGACAATGGCGTGAGACAAACTGGGCTGTTCCTGCTAAGAAACCAATTCGCCTAATGAATATCTGAAGATCAAGAACAGCCTTTTCATTATACAAAGAAGGATTTTCATAATATGAAATGGACTTGGAAACTAATAATAGCCATATTGTTGTTGGCGGGTGTCGCGTTTGGCGTGTGGCAGGCGAATCGTCCTGAAAATATTTCGGGCGGGATAGATCCTGAGCCCTTCGAGCCACAACCCAAAGAGTATGTTGGGGCGATGAGCTGCCGCGAATGCCACGAAGCGTTCTATGATCTTTGGGCGCCTTCTCACCACGGCCTTTCCATGCAACCTTACACGGAGGACTTTGCGCAAGCGAATCTCACCAAGCATGCGGACTTTGTCGAGGTCGACGAATTCCGATATCGCGCGGAAATTGCCTCCGGAAAAGGATGGATGGTTGAAGAGGGTCCGAACGGAAATATACAGCATCCAATAGCCCAGGTACTTGGCGGCAAGAACACATACTACTTTCTCACCCCAATGGAAAAGGGCCGCCTGCAAACGATGCCCCTCGCCTATGATGTGAATGACAAAAGGTGGTACGACATGGCGGGCAGCGCCGTGCGCCATTTCGCGGACATACAGGACGAGGCACTGGATTGGCGGGAGCGACCCTACACTTATAACACTTCATGCTATGGCTGTCACGTGAGCCAACTGTCCACGAACTACGATTTTGAAACGGACACATACGACACGACCTGGAAAGAACCGGGCATCAATTGCGAAACATGCCACGGACCAGGCTCGGAACACGTCCGCGCTTGCCAAAGCGTGCCCGCCGGCACAAGACCTGACGATCTCAGAATAATTGTCACGAGTGAGTTCAACCCGGAGCAAATGAATTCGCTGTGTGCGCCATGCCATGCGAAAATGAGACAGTTGACTACAGGTTTCAAGCCAGGGGAAGATTTCTTTGACCACTATGGCCTTGTTACGCTGGAGGACAGGGACTTCTATCCGGACGGCCGCGATCTGGGTGAAAACTACACCTACACTCTCTGGAGAATGAGTGGATGCGCCAAGTCCGGCCAGCTCGACTGTGCGCACTGTCATACGCCGAGCGGACGAGACCGATTCGCGGGCGATAAAGCAAACGAAGCGTGCCTGCCATGCCATGATCAGATTGTTGAAAACGCCGCGGCACATTCCAATCACTCGCCGCAGAGCGAGGGGAACAAGTGCGTCGCATGCCACATGCCAATGACGCGTTTTGCCGCAATGAACAGAAGCGACCACTCGATGCGCGCCCCGACACCAGCCGCTACCATCGAGTTCGAATCCCCCAACGCCTGCAATATGTGCCACACCGATCAAGATGCGTCCTGGGCCAACACCTGGGTAAAAGAATGGTATGAGCGCGACTACCAGGCTCCTACGTTGCACACGGCCAGACTTATCGCCGCCGCACGAAAGCAAGAATGGGACAATCTGCCCGGCATTCTGGAGTACATCGGTCGTGCGGATCGAGACGAAATAGTCGCAACCTCTCTAATCAGGCTGCTAACTCCCTGCGAAGACGACAGGAAGTGGCCGGTTTTCGCAAAGGCCATGAACGATCCGTCGCCTTTGATCCGGGCAAGCGCAGCAGAAGAATGCACAGGCCGCGTCAGACCGGAAACAATCGGCCCACTGCTGGAATGCCTCAAAGACGAGTACCGACTGGTTCGGATCCGCGCGGCTTCGGCACTTGCAGGCATACCGGTTCAGACGGTGAACGAGGAATATCTGGAGAGCCTGGAAATTGCCACCGCAGAATTGGAGCTGTCTTTGAAGTCAAGGCCGGATGATCCCATGTCGCACTATAACCTCGGAAACTTCTATATGGACCGCCAAGAATATCCGCGCGCAATTGCATCTTTCGAGAACGCACTCAAGCTGCAGCCTGACAATCTCTTGCCCCTCATAAACGCGTCCATTGCATACAACGTTACAGGCCAGAATTCCAAAGCCGAAGCAAAACTGCGCAAGGCTGTCGAGGTCGAGCCGGCCAACGAGGCAGCTAACCTGAATCTGGCCTTGTTGCTTGCGGAACTGGGGCAAATGGAGGACGCCGAAACGCATTTTCGCGCTGCATTCAAAGCGAATCCCAAATCCGCTGTACCGGCCTACAACCTGGGCGTTATGCTGATGGCCGACCGGCAAATGGAGGCACTTCGATGGTGCCGAAAGGCCCACCAACTTCTGCCGGACGACCCCAAGTACGCTTATACATACGGCTACAGCACATATCAGGCAGGAGACACCGATGCCGCAATCCGCATACTGCGCGACATGATTGACAAGGACATGCCCTATGCGGCGGCCTACTCGCTACTAGGCCACATCTACGAGGAAATGGGCGAGCGCGTGAAAGCGCTGGCCGTGTATCGAGAGGGCATGATGAGCGAAAGCCTGAGTCCACAGGATCGAAGCGGCATCGAAATGTACATCCGGAGAATGAACAACGCAAGCGCCAACCCCTCCTCAGGGCTCTAAGTTGTTATAACTTCGCACCCGGGAAGATACTCCCCAACCAGTTTCTTGATCAGAAACAGGTTCTCGGACTTGCCGTCCACTGCAAGCAAGACCGTGTTCTTCATTTCTATTCCTCGATGTACTCTTCCTGCCCTGCCGACGTATCTGGTAACGTCAGATTCCTGCTGTCCGTGCTACTGATCAATCCAACGTCGAATCAACGCTACAACCTCACCGGCAACCAGCGGCTTGGACACATACGCATCACAACCCGCGGCCAATACCTTCTCCTTGTCCCCCTTCATCGCTTTGGCTGTCATTGCGATGATGGGCGTTTTGGAAATCTCTTCAATTTCCCTGATTTGCTTCGTGGCATCCAGACCGCTCAATCCGGGCAACTGAATGTCCATGATAATAAGGTCGGGCTTGGCGTCCTTAGCTATCTGTACGCCCTCAGCACCGTCAACCGCCTCGATGTATGCAATCCCCATTTCATCCAGAATTTCCGTGATCGTGAACATGCTGTCAGGATTGTCCTCGATGATCAAGATGGTCTTTTCGCAGGTTGAAACTTGTCTAACTGAAGGCTCGTCGGAATCAGAAACGGCGTCCACCTCTTCTTCTTTTTTCACGGCAGGCAATTGTTCGCCTATTGGCGCCCGGTTGACTAGTCGGCCGACGTGCGCCACCAACTCATCCCTATTCATCGAGCCTTTCTGAATCATCTCCTGCACGTTGTTGTGTTTCAGTTGCGCACGATCAACCGCAGTCAGTTCTTTCGCTGTCAGAACAAGCACCGGCAGCGTGGCTGTCCAAGGCGTCGAACGTATTTGGTCCAACACCTGAAATCCGTCTATTTCGGGCATCATCAAGTCCAGCACAACGGCATCAGGCAATACCTGAGAAAACGTAGCCAACGCTTCAGCCCCGCCGGTTGCAACAATGACTTCGTACCCATTGTCCTCAAGTGCTGTGCGAATTTGCAGCGCGGCCACATCATTATCCTCCACAACCAAAATGCGAGGCTTGTCCTGGGTGCCTTTCTCCGCCGCCTTATGTTCCAACTGGGCCAATGAGACCTCCAACTCTTTCAGCAAATGCGACTTGTCCATGGCACTCTTCGTAATGACGCGCTCCGTCGCCTCAGTGAGCCGAATCCGCTCCTCCGGTGTAAGGTCCTTCGCGGTTAAAATGATCACAGGAAGGTCGTGCGTGGCAGGCGCAGTCTTAAGCCGATCTAGAACGGTGAACCCGTCCACGTCCGGCATCATCAGGTCCAAAACCACCGCGTCAGGAAGATATGCCGATATTGTGTCCAAAGCCTCTCCACCTCCAGACACAGTAACAACCCGGTAATCCTCTTCTTCAAGAAGCTTCGACAAATACTCCCTCACGACAGGATCATCGTCCACAACCAAAATGTTCCTGATGGCCCTGCGTCTGGACAGTTTTTCAAGCTCCAAAAGAAGTGATTCCTTGCTTACAGGTTTCACAAGATAGCTCGTCGCGCCAAGGGCCATCCCTGTGTCCATGTCCTTGCCAACGGACACTATTATCACTGGAATGTTGGCTGTGGATTCTGACTCCTTCAGCGTCCGCAGCACTTCCCAACCGTCCATGTCGGGCATCAAGACGTCAAGAGTGATGGCAAAAGGATGAAGTTCTTCCGCAAGCATGAGCGCCTCAGCGCCACCCGATGCCACCACAACATCGTAACCGGCCCCGACAAGATGTCCGCGTATCATTTCACGAATCTCAGCTTCATCGTCCACGACAAGGACAGTCTTTTTCCAGGCGCTCGGCCCTCCTGGCGCCGTCCTGCCAGGCCGCGCCGGTGCCGGCTGCGGAAGGGCCAGATGCTTCTTCGGAAACTCGGGACACGAACTGGGAAGAGACAACAGAAACGTACTTCCCTCACCCTTTACGCTCTCGACAGCAATTTCACCGCCCAGCAGTATTGCGAGCCGCTGACAGATTGTCAAACCGAGCCCTGTTCCCTCATGTTTTCGCGTTGTTGAACCATCCACCTGCCTGAACTCGTCGAAAATATGTGCCAAGTCAGAGGCTGCGATACCAATTCCCGTATCTTTCACCGAATAGAATACTTTACCATCCTCACCGCGCAAACCGACATTTATGTGTCCGCTTTCCGTGAATTTTACGGCATTGGAAATAAGATTGAGCAGAATCTGATACACTTTGTCCTCGTCAGAATTCATCGCCGGCACATCACTGATTTGCGCCTGAAGTTCCAATCCCTTTTGGGCGGCAAGCGAGTGAGTAGTTTCAATGGCGCGTTCCAGCGGCTTACGAGGCCCGAAATCGGTCAGATAAAGCTCCATCCGCCCGGCTTCAATCTTCGACAGATCCAAAATGTCGTTGATCAGATTCAATAGATGATAGCTATTCTTCTTCATTATCTTGAGATACTTGGCATCCTTTTCTTCATTCCTGCCAGAACCTCGCGAACTCATCAGTTCCGACAGTGCGATCACGCTGTTCAATGGCGTTCGCAGCTCATGACTCATGTTTGAGAGAAACTCGGACTTAAGACGGTCGGCTTCCTGCACTTGAATGCGCTGCGTCTCAAGCTCGGAGGCCTGGGCTCTCAACTCACTGGCCTGCGCCTCCAATTCCTGGTTCCTAACTTTCAATTCGTTAGCCAGTGCGCGCGTCTTTTGGTTGGCGAGCAGGTTCGCCATTGCAGTGTTCATGCCCGGCCAAGCGCGTTCAAGGGCATCAATACAGTCTCCTGAATAAGGCTTCACGCTTGCCAGGGAAACCACGGCCCGCACTTCTTTGTCGACAACCAATGGTATCGCAACAATCTCCTTTGGCACTGACGCTCCTGCAGCCGTCCGGAAAATAAAATGCGTGTCCTCGGGGATATCAGTGGTGCGGAAGATTTTCTTGGACGCCAGCGCCTTTCCCAAACCTCCCTCAAGTATGGCGCCATCGAAGGGCTTCAACAGGTCGCGATTTGCGCCCACTGATGCCATGTGCTCAAAGGTCTTGCCGTCGTCACCTCTCATGTAAAAGATACACAAGTCCGAATCCGTGACATCCAGGAGCTTTTCAACCAGAGACTGCGACGCGGTGCGCAAATCGTTGCTCTCGACCATGCTATTGTTAATCTCGGTGCTGTTTTGCTGAACATATATTTGGGCCACCATAGAATCCGCCATAGCATTTATCGCTTGCGCCAAGAAACCGATTTCGTCCTCGCGCTCGACACGGTTTCTTGCCGAGAGGATGCCCTTTTGCAGTTTGCGGGAAACTGTCGCCATTTCCACCAGAGGTTCCGAAAGTATCCTGGAAAGAATTACGGCAAAAAAGTACGTGGCAACCGCAAAGATGACGACCAAGAGTGCGATATTTCGATACATCGCCCTGATGGGTGCGTAGGTTTCTGAAATGTCCTGCTTTGCAACAAACCCCCATTTCATCCTCGGAATGTGGCCGTAGGCTGCCAGCACTTGGACCCCGCGGTAGTCGGCGGTCTCAACCACACCGGTCTTTCCCTGTGCCGCAAGAACAGCAGGCTTGGCATCGATCCGCAACTTCAACGGTGCCTGCTCGTACCACCTTAACTCACTGAGCGCAAATACCTCCTCGTTGACGATCAGGGTCTCACCGGTCTCTCCCATGCCGGTTCTGTGCAGGAGCAAGTCGTACAACGAACGTTCAAGATCTATTCTGGCAACCAGGATCCCTGTAATTCGCGATTTATCCGAAAGGCCCCAAATTGGAACCGAAAACGACATGGATGGTCCTTTCAATTCACTTGAGTAGTGTATGTCCATGGGGTAAAGTTTTCTGGTTCGCAATGCTTCGGTGAAATATGCTTCGCGCGACCGGTCTTTTCCCTCATTGGACGCGTCTGTCGAAAGCTCAACCGTTCCCGAGTCCGCGCTTACGATAAAAACTTCATGGTAGTCTCGATAGTTTTCAAGGTAACGCGAGATCAAACCTCGTGCGGCTTTGACGGTATTACGATCCTCATTGCTGAGATTCTCCTTCTCAAAGACCGCTCCCAGTGCGCGGACCTCCAGGTCGCCGGCAATTACACCCATATCCCCGACTCTTTCGTCCAGCCACGAATCGAGAGTCTCCATCTTGAGGTCACGAATGGCTTCGAGTTTCGTGTAAGCCTCCTTCTTGATGGAAGCGACGCGCTGAAATGAAATAATACCAGTGGCGCAGAACAATGGAATGAGTGCCGCCGCAAGAAAATAAATAGCAAGCCCTCTTCGCACGCTCCTGAATCTAAACCATTCGACCATATCTGTCTCCTGTCGATCCCGTTTCAACGTCGCCCGCCGTTAATACTCCTTACGCCAAATCATAAAGTTGTTGCCCAAAGCGCTGAATCGCGACTCCATCTCCGCGCTGAGGGACTCCGCTTCCCCTAAGACAAGATAACCGCCCAGCGCAAGAGAACGGTAGAGCTTCTCAAAAACCATTTCCTGAAGTTCCTGCGAAAAGTAAATCAGGATGTTGCGGCACAAAACAAGGTCGAAAGTTCCGAATACGCTTTCGGCCGGAGCAACGGTGTCCGGCGAGGTCAAGTCGTCATGTGAAAACTTGACCATATTGCCGATAGCGTTCTGGAGCTTGAAACCGTCGCCATTTGCGCGGAAATACTCATCGAGAACGCCAAGTTTTGTGTTCTCAAATGAATCTCGCGGATACTCGGCTTTGTCCGCCCTGCGTAACGCATCAGAGTCAATATCCGTGGCGAAGATATGCGTAGTCCATTCCACGGCTTCAGTCTTGAGCGCTTCCTTAATAAGAATCGCCGCTGAATACGGTTCCTCGCCCGCGGCGCACCCTGCGCTCCACACGCGAATCTCTCGCTCCTGCACACGGCCCTTACGCTCAATAATCTCCGGCAGAACAGTCTTGGCAAGAATCTCGAACACTAACGGATTCCGAAAGAAAGCACTAAAGTTTATGGCGAAGGCATTAAAAAGCGCATCACACTCGGATGAATCGCCTCGAAGCCGCTCCAAATACTCGCTAGCATCGTCGCACTGCAACTGCGCCATGCGCGCCGCAAGCTGGGTCTTCAAAGTCGCGCGGCGGTACATGCCAAAGTCAATTCCTCTTACGCCTCGCAGTTCCGCCAGGATATCGTCAAGAACATCGCTCATGTTCACGCCATTCGGTACTAATTATAACGGCCCTGAGTTGACCCCGAACAAGTTCTGTGTCCGAAATTCACCTCACCTGACCACAAATCCTTATCCAGGTTAGAGAATACGTAGACCAATCTCATTTTGATCTCTTATTATACATTATAAAGTAAATACGCTTTTTTCACAAGAAAAATATCGAAAAACATGATATAGAAGGCGGGGCTTACGGGGAAATTGTGCCTTGCGCGGAAGTGGGGCGGGATGACAAGCCCTTGAGACTAGGCGAATAATCGCGGGAGCACCACAATCCTGAGGGGTTTGAGGCTGAAACAAGGGTCATATAATCGTTGTCTTATTTGCCTGCCAAAACTCTTCGGATTGTCTCCATCAACTCTCTGGGTTGGCAAGGTTTTTTGATAAAGGCCGAAAAACCAGCTTGTCCTAATCGTTCTTTGACCTGTTTCTCGCCGTAGCCACTCATGAGAATGACCGGTACGTCTTCACGAATGCGGCGAAGTTCGGCGTACGTCTCTTCACCGTCCATGTGCGGCATGGTCAGGTCGAGCAAGACGCAGACTATTTCATCCTTGTGCTCTCGGAACAGCTCCACCGCCTCACATCCGTTTTCGGCCGTCAGCACAGTGAAGCCTTTTATACTCAAAGTGATTTCCTGGAGTTTTCTAATCTGGAGTTCGTCGTCGACTACCAAGACCGTGCCGCTGGCATGCCAGTCCTTATCCACCGCCTTTTCTTCTAGGGGTGGTTCTACTGGTTCCTCCAATGCAGGAAGCAGTACTTTGATGGTTGTTCCGCGCCCTGCTTCGCTGTCTATATGGATTGCCCCGTTGTGTGCGCGGATGATTCCCAATACCGCTGCCATACCCAGGCCGCGCCCCGTGAACTTGGTGGTAAAGAATGGCTCAAATATCTTGCCCTGTGTATCTTCATCCATGCCGCAACCCGTATCAGAGACCTGCAAGTAAACGTAGTTTCCACCCGCAAGATTGTCGTTTACATACGAAGTAGCCAAGTACTCTTGCGAGGCCTCGGTAACGCCCGTCTCGATATTGACCACACCGACCTCGTCCCCGATGGCTTCCGACGCGTTCGTGATCAAGTTCATCACAACCTGGCGCAGTTGTGACGGATCGGCCTTGACGGCTGGCAGTTCGTCATCGAAACTACACATTAGGTCTACCTTTTTCGAATGAGACACTTTGAGCAGGTTAGCCATTTCCCTGACCAATTCAGACAGATCAATCTTCCCAAGTTCCAATAGGCCTTTTCCCGAATAGGCCAGCATTTGGTCCGTCAGGCCCGCTGCGCGCCTTGAGGCAGTTTGAATCTCTTCAAGGTGCTCGCGTTCGGGAGCATCCACCCCCATCGAGTCCAGGGCAAGTTCCGCGTTACCCAATATGGCGAAGAGAATGTTGTTGAAATCGTGGGCAATCCCGCCGGCCATCACGCCCAGGCTTTCGAGCTTCTGAGTCTGCTGCATCCCCGCTTCGAATTGCCGCCTCTCTTCCTCTGCCTGCTTGCGCTCCGTGATGTCTACGGCGATACTGATGACCATTCGCCGGCCATCAGGGAGCGGCCCGAGCGGCGCCGAACTGAAATGCCATATCCTGGCCTCTCTGTTCTTTGTCATGATGCAGAAATCGCCCTCGTCAAGCCTGCGGTCAAGGTTGTAGAGTTTGTCGATTTCTCCTATGACAAAGTCCTTCTTGTCTCCGTAAGCTTTCTCCGTCCACTCGGCAATCGTGGGAATCTCATCGAGTCCGAAACCAGTAAGCTCGGTCCACACTTTGTTCAGTTGAACAACCTCACCGTCCTCTGCGTGGATCATTATAGGGAAAGGAGAATCCTCAATGGCCAAACGGAAACGCTCCTCACTGGTCCGGAGCGCTTCCTCGGCATGCCGCCGATTCTCGATCTCTTCGGTCAGCTTAGTGTTTGCCTCCCGCAAATTAAGTGTGCGCGTCTGGACCTCTGCCTCAAGACCCTCCTGCCAGTTCTGTATGCGATCAAGCATCGTGTTGAAAGTGCTCGCAAGATAACCCGCCTCATATGTGCTGAATTCCTCACTGCGAACTGAAAGGTCACCCGAAGTTACTTGTCTGGCGGTTTCAGCTAATCTGCGAAAAGGCCCCGTAAGGCCTCGCGCCAGAACAATGGTGAGGCCAATGACCACCGCCGCGCCACCCAAACCCAGCATAAGGGAATACTTAAGGTCGCGTTTCAACGGGGCGAAAAGTTCTGCCTTGTCCCTCTTCACTACAAGTCCCCAGCCCCATTCCGGAGTAACTCGAATATGCCGGTATGCGGCCAGCACAGGTTCTCCCCGGTAATCGAGCGCGTCGATTACCCCCTCGTGTCCTTCCGCCGCGCGTTTGGCGGTTTTTGCCGTAATCTGATGCTGGAGAGGCAGGGGAATTGAACCGTCCGGCAGCTTATGCTTGAGGCCGGTAAGGATGAACCCCTTTTCATTCACTAGTAAGGCTTCTCCCGTCTTGCCCAGACCTTCTCCAGTGTGCAGAATGGGCTTTATGACCTCGTCCATATCAATGTCCGCAACTATGATTGCAATCACATTATCTTTTCCGTTCGAAAGTGCGTGGTGGAATTGTATGTGTGGATGATGATTGAGTGCATCTACATGCACGTTGCTCAAGGAATCTGCGAAGAGTCTCGTGTTAAGATACTTGGGCCGCCAGGAAACGGTTTGGCCTAGCTTTGTTGGGTCCGTCGAGAAGATAACACGTCCACGCACAGCGTCAATGATGTCGATTCTGTCATATATGCCGTATGCGTTTCTCACTTCTTTCATGAGCTTTGCAAGCGATTCGAAACTACTTTCCCCACTCAATGCCGTCCACAAGCCTTGGCCGTTCTTTCCCTCAGCAACAAGCCTCTCATATGCTGTCCGCAATTCGTTTGCATTGTCCGTAACGCTGGCCGTAGAAGATAAAACGCGAAGGTCATCGCGCCATTCACTAAGAAGCCGGACAAGCCGCTCCCTCTTAAGATCAGCTATCAGGTCCAGACTGCTAAGCGCTTCAATTCTGTGCTCCTCCCATCTGCCCGGATAGGGAACCCCAGGTATCCCGGTAACGCCAACAATTTCCACGGCGCCAAGGACCAGCACAAAGGCAAGGCTAAACCACAGCGTTATACGAACGGCTATATACTTAAACAGGCTCGTGCGGGATTCTTTTCCAGTTGTGCCGGCATTGCGATGGCTCATAGGTCGACGAACTCCCCATTTGCTGACAACCGGTATTTGGCGCCGCCGCTGAGCACGCTATCAACTATGCTATGATCAAAGCGGGTCTGAACCTTTTCCCACGATGCGTCCGCGGAGATCTTTCCCAGAGACTTAAGAAACTCGAACTCACGTGAAAGCGTCGCGCCAGGAATAAGGTCCTCCTTGGGCATCAAAGGCGTGGATAGTCCAAGCAGATCGGCCGCCGCCAAAGAAGCATAGTCCTCGGCAGTAAGCACCGATCCCTTCCCCAAAATGCTTTGGCCCGCCTGAACCGCCCAGCCGCTTGCTTCCAGGGTATTATCTTTGCTCGTTTTGAGCCAATCGAGTGCCCGTAGTTTCGACGCAACAATAAGGAACATTGCCTCCGGCTGTTGCTCGGCAAATGAACGCGCGAAGTAAAGATAGCCGGTGCTAAGGCTGCGATGAACCGATACTTGGTCTTCGTACAAAACTTTCGCTATCGTCGGCGTAGGCTCCCATGCGGAAAATGCGTCAATTCTTCCCTCATCCAACGCTTGTGGCATTTCGTTGACGTCGAGCGCTATCAGGCTGACGTCCGATTCAGAAATCTCCTCGGAACTTAGCGCCTCCAACAACGCATAGTGGGCGTTGGAACCGAATGCATAAGCTATGCGTTTTCCCCTCAGCTCACTCACAAGCATGTGCCGGTTCGACACGATGGTGCAAAAGCCGTGCTGGACGAGCCCCGCTATGACCGCGTCAAACTCCGCCGCAGCCGTTATTGCCGGCATGTCCCCACCGATTCCGGCCTCAAGGTCTCCACGTCCAAGGAAGAAATTGACGTCAGCCCCCTTCATGAAAGAATGAAACCGAATCTCGAAACCAAGTTCGGACAACTGCTCCTTAAGCACCTTGTCCCGTCGCATGACCTCCGAGATGATGCATGTTGGCACCCAAATCGGCTGAATGCCTATGTCAATCACGTCTTCCGACGAGCCAAAGTCATATTTGCTGTATATGGGGTGTTCAGACAAGTCAGGTGCGGCGGCAGGCGGCGTGTTTTCGGGTTCTACGTGACAAGCAGAAACAACCACGCTCATCAGTACAAGTGTGGCAGACCTAACCAGATTACTTTGTTCTAAGAAACGTCGCAGTATGGTAAGTGTCCTCACCATAAGTTAGCCCTCTTGCCCAATGAACAGCCCCTCAAGCGCAACGATGTATTTCCGCAACAAAAAGATGGTTGATTCGCCTCATACCATTGCCTGAAATGAGACACGCGCAGGGTTATTATACCTTACTATGGCCAGCCTTGGCTATCACCGTTTTAGATTGACCACACGGACAAAGGACACAGCGGCCTCAGCGCCCACGCCTTCAATGGTGAAATCGTCGTCCATCCCTTTTGATTTGAAGACAATGTCGTTGATAAAAAAAGTGGCCGTCCGAGGCTTTTCCGTACCCTCGATCACGATTTCTTTGCTGCTGGCCCCTTGCGGCGTGTCGTAGACCAGACTTATAGCCCCTGAGCCAAAATCGAAATATGTAATCTTCACGGCGACGCTATGAGGACCGCCGAAAAGAAAGCGGTCATCCACGGCAAAACCAATTTTCTTACCCTTGCGAGCAACGTAGTCGTAGTACTTGCCCTCCCCTGTTTTCTTGTTGCCATGCACCATCCACATCTTGATCGAGTGGTCGACCTTGATGGCCGGCTCTGTCTCGTGGCCTTCGCTGTCGCGTTGGTAAAGCCAACGCTCAAAATTCTTGACTGCCACGCCTTCTCCGCTTTTACGATTCTCGAACCGATATGCGCCTAGATAGCTTTCCCGCAGAGCGCACCACACATCCGGCGTATCTTCGACTGTGCGCCCCATTTCGAGCGAAATGAAGGGCAGCATCTCCGGATAAACGCAAAACGGGTTATTCAGAAGATAGTTGCGGCGCATTTGCAGCAGGCGAAGGCTGGAAGTGAAATAGCGGTAAACAAAAGAATCCAGTTTGCCAAAACGATGTGTCCATTTCTCCTCGTACTCCTCATTCTCGTCCCCCGAAAAGCGGCCGGGAAGATTTGCAGGAGCATTCTCGTCCACCCACAAATAACCGTCAGCATCAACGCTCTGTCCCAGGTAGCGGTCGGGAATCCGATAAAGATACATCTCGACAAAGCCGCCGCGTATGCCGAAGCCCTTATTGAAGCCGTAGTCGCTGGTCCCCGCCATGCACACTTTCGACTCCACACCCTTGCACGCTTCCGCCCACGCGTCCAAACGTTCCTTAACATGCGCTGGTTCATCGCCCCCCTCCGTCTCCCTGCGCGGACCGATTCCTTCGTCCCCCCAACTCGCCGACTTGTAGCCGACAATCAGCCCCTTCACCACCTCCATTTGCGGTATGCCGCTCCTGCCAAGTTCCCGCACGAATTTCAGATAGCGCCGATGGAACGCCGGATGAGTCACGTCCAGGTTCACGATCCGCCAGTCCTTCTTTGGTTCCTCAGCAATTTGCGGCACCCCATACTTGTCCACAAGATATGGAGGAGCGCATGGTTTCATTCTAGACCGCGACGTTTTCGACGCATCAGGATAAGATGGCCTGGCGTATACGGCCGTCATCGGCCTGACAATCGCGCCATAACCGGCATCCTCGATAATCTTCAACTGCTCGATCAGTTTATCGAAGCGATACTCGTCCTCTTCCGGCTCAAGGTCGCTCCAGAAAACCCAAAGCGAAATCACCGGGTTGGCCGGAAAGGTGACTTCGGGAAGACTATTGATAGATCGGCTCACGCAAAGCAGCGAATTGCTCTTCACTTCAACATCAGGCGGCAACGACCAGTCCCAGCCATCGATTATGTCGTCCTGCGTTCGCCAAGGTTGCGGTCGAATCTTATCAACCGGCGTCTTTTCATATGCCGGCCAGTGCCGATAGTGAGAAAGATCCACATCCACCGCCGGCCAACTTCCCGAAGCAGCAAATGCCGACGCCGACATGACAGACACCAGGATTAACGACAGGCAACAAAAGACAACGCGATTCATTCATTTGCTCCACAAATAAGAGGTGCTACTCTCGTCTTACCGCATCATCCACCACAACGATGAGCAAAAAAGGGACTTTTGGGCCTTGGCAAAAGTAGACCCAAGCGAAGCGAGTCTTCGAGCGGAGACGGGTCTGTCCCTTTTCTTGCGGCCCTTATCCAAAGGCACCACGCATGTAATTATCACGCGTGAGCTATCCGGCCAGCTTGTTGATCATGAAATCCACGCCGTCTGAGTATTCCTCTACCTTTGGGCCGCCTTTGTACTTAAGATAATTCTCCATCCCCATTTTATCCATTATCTCTTTCAGTTTTATTCCGAAGATTGGATGGTGTACCCAGGTGCTCGGTTTGGAGTTTTCGTCAACAGGCACATTCGCGCCGTAAGTCATAAACACAGGCGGATCGTCCTTGCTCAGATGCGTAAGCGGGGACGCCTCTTTCATCAGAGCTTTGATCTCGGGTTTTACAAGCTCATCGAGTTCTTTTATCCCAAAAAGCGGTCGGCCCCCGCTGTGTTCCTGCAAGTTGTCACATTGAAACCACTCGTCTATAATGTGCTTTTCCAATGCAGGCTGTCCCGCGTTTGGCGCTATGCAAGTGAGCCGGGTAGATTCGCGAAGAACCGGGTCGGCGTTGTCCGGGTCCGCCAAATCGTCATGAAATGCCAGCCAGAACGACATGCAGCCTCCCGCCGATCCCCCGAAACATGCAAAACGTTCCTTATCAAGATTGTATTTCTTCGCGTGATAACGTAGAAACTGGATTGCGCGTCCACCGTCGTGCATAGGATTCGGAAACGGCCCTTCATCCGTCAGCCGGTAGTTGATAGTAGCGGTCGAAATGCCTGCGTCAAGCAGCCTCTTCACATTGCCCATGGACATTTTCGACTTGTCACCGCCTTTGAACCCGCCGCCGTGAATAAAAATCGCTATCGGCGAAGCTTTGCCGTCGTCCCTCTTGGCAAGCCACAAGTCCATGGCGTTGGCAGCATAAGGGCCGTACTTAAGATCTGAATAATCAGGCGCAATCGTGTATCCCTTCTGTTCCTTCTTTGACTGCCCCGTTATCTTCTTTCTGTATGCCATCGCCTCATCGACACTCAGCACACCGTCCTTGTCAGCGTCC
>SDBV01006762.1_pt1 | contig 15797 bp, 10 predicted proteins | sample 2277081 | NCBI WGS metagenome assembly SDBV01 (sample SAMN10402039, study PRJNA504765) | marine sediment metagenome | isolation source: marine sediment core GS10_PC15, 223 cmbsf | place: Arctic Ocean: Southern Knipovich Ridge | collected 2010
AAATCTAAATACTTTTCGCATCAATTTTTTTCCAGCACCTTTACTCCGTAAATCTATACTATCACCAATTATTCCCACCTTACCTACCTGATTCCATTTTTGCCAGAAAAATGTTGTAACACCTAAAACTTTTCTATCTTCAACAGCAATAAATATTTTTGATACTTCATTTTTCAGGTGATGTTTTATATCCTTTTCTGCATCATTTTTATTATTACCAAGAACATTTACATAAATACCCACAGCACCTTTTTTATATTTATTTGAATATTCTATTATATTAACCTGTGAAATATCGCTCACCTCCAGGTTTGCAAGGAACAGGCATCACCCCTACGACTGATGCTTGTTCCCTATAGTTATATTAATTTATTCAGAATAGATTTCAATTTCTCCTATCCACATAAGATTAGGTCGTGATCTTGGACCATTTCCCTTGTTCTGGAATATTCTTACTTTTTTTGCTGTTTCAGGTTTTTCAATTTTTAGTTCGGATACAGGAACATTATCCTTATCAGTTGTTATAATGTCAAGTTTTTTCCAGGAGTCTTGGGAGTAATACTGGACCTCCACTTCTTTTGAATTATAATATCGTCTATTATCATAAGTCCAATAAATTTTCACGCGGCTGATTTTGCGTGGTTCTGCAAATTCAATTTCAAGCCAATGGTCAATAAACAACTCAAGAGATGCCCATGCTGCTTCCTGCCAGGGGAGCCGTTTGTCATTTGTAATGCCGTCAATAGCTTTAATGGGGTTATATTCACTGCCAAAAATTGAATCAGCTCTCACTTTTGCATCATTATATTTTAAAGCAATATTTTTTTTATCCTTTTTGGCTTTTACACCATTTATCTCCTCTTTCAACCGGGAAACATCTTCCTCCACTCCTATCTTAAATTTTTCCCCTTGGAGTTTCTTCACGCCCCGCTCGGATTTTGGAGAATAATAGGGATAAACTTCATCAAGATTAATTGTAGATACATAAGGAATAAAATCATATTCCCAGGATCTATCATAACAGAATTGAATTAAATCTTTCTGATTCAGATCAGCATAATCCAATGCCAGAACAAGGAAATTATGTTCCTGCCGGGCCTTATTTATATCTACAGCCAAAACACCTGATGAAACCAGGTTAGCCTTTTCTGCTTTAGAATAAGTATCATTGTCCCAGTCGTAATGACTTGAAAAATCCTCATACATAATTGCATCTATATATGGTGAGGTCCCTTTAAGAACAACGAATCCTCTATTCTGGACTATTTTTATATCAGGATAGGTGTCTCTGATCTTTTTGATAAGGGAAATCATTCCTTCCTTTGTATCAGGATACATTTCTGCTGTATCAACAGTATCCATAAATATGCCATCACAGCCTTTATCAAGCACACCTTTTACACGTTTATTTATTATAATATCCTGCCATAAAGGATTTCCAGCATCAACAAAATAGGACCCCCAGTTTTCATTTCTATCGGGTTTCCCGTCCCAGTCAACATCCATATAAAATGAAGCAGAACCTCCCGGACCTTTTCCATCAGCCTTTGTCAGTTTGTCATCTTCACCGACCGTAACATAGCCCACAACCCATGCACCTGCCTTTTTTAAGAGTTCAATATCATTCTTTCTATGGCTTCCACTTTCAATAACAGCAACGTCAAAATCACTCATTTCATGAATAGCATCAGACCCATAATAACAAACAAATTTTTCTGTTTCAAGCCATTTCTTTCTTTCCCTGTATTCTATTTTTTTCTTCTTTTTTGATAAAACGCCTATCTCTACGTCATCGACAAGGCATTTCCCTTCAGAATTCCATACAGGAGAAATATTGACCATGGCAATATCAGGATAAGGAGGAATAGATTTCAAACGGGGCTCTTTGCCCCCCATTTCTTCCTCTATAAACCAATCAGGAATAGCCATTTTATAAAAAGGCACAACAATTTGCTGCCAGTCACCTGTCGGGATGATTCTGGGTGTCATTGCACTAAACGCAGGCTGTTGACCGGAAATCGAGTCATTTATTCTTAAAGTCACATCAAATTTTACTTGAGTGTCCGGCTTAACATAGAATCTTATCTCCTCTCCATCAGGGAATTTTTGCGGTTCCCAGAACCATATAGCAAAAGTGAGCCATGTTTCATTTTTGTTATTCCATTCAAGGAGAACAGACCTTTTAGACCGGTGCCCTTCACCAGCCACACTGACAACCCACTTTTTTGCATCTGTCTCTCCCTGCGCTATTACCCAGCCGTCAGCTTCAAATTTACTGCCTTTTAGAAATATTTCTTCAGTACCAACAGGATCAACAGAATCACCCGGGAACATTTTTTCAAAATCTTCTACAAGAACAGGTTTTGCCGCTGTTTTTTGCGGGAGCTTGGCAGGCGGGATAAAACTGCAAGAAGAACATAAAAAGATGAATAATAATGCCGCCAAAATTAAATGTTTTTTCCTGTTTTTCATTGTCATACCTCCAGTATGTATATAGTATATAATTTATGGTTCTTTTCAAGTCTTTATACCTTGGTCTAAACCATAAAATCATGCTATCTTAATATTGTATCTTCTCAAAATTTCATGGTAACAGCAAATATTAATTTAATATGTAGTGCGAGGCTTTAGTTTCTGAATGCCACTTGTGTGGTGCCTCGCCTTAATATTGTTAAAGCGGCCTTAAAAGGCCGCACTACTTGTAATAATTACTATGGAATTTTGAGAGGATACTTAATATTCATATTTAAAACCAATTCGCAATGGAAAATCTGCTTCATCTAACTCATTTATAGGATTCAAAATTCCAAGTTCAACAGTTTTTATCGATTCAGGTGATAAAAAGTCATATTTTATTCCAAAACCCCATGATTTTATATTTCCAAAACCATATCCGGAGTATAATTCAAATTGTTTGTTTATATCCAGGGATGTGCCTGCATTGTATTGACTGTCTGAGCGTAAACTTATTGAAATATTTAAGACTTCAAATAATTCATAGCCTATGCCACCAAGCACCTGCGTTTTCATCTGATTCCCGGATTTATCAAGAATTACTTTTTTTGAAATAAGATTTTTTATGCATATCCCGAAATTTAATTTTTTGCCGGAATATGGATATTTCATCCCAATATCAGATGAAAATCCTGTTCCTGAATATTTTATTTCAGTATGTAAAATTTTTGTATTAATACCAAAATTAAATTTCCCTAATTTTATACCTGCTGCAATACCACCTAATAGATCATAATAATGTAAAGAAGACTCTTTTTCACCGTCTTTATTTATGATATCAAAACTTTTTGTCGTTAAATAATTTATATAGCCTGCAAAAGTAATATTCTTATTCAGACTATATCCTGCTTCGAGATATTCTAATTTAAAATCAAAAATCCAGTTTAAGTGTGAACCGGATATCCAGTTCCTGTTATATCCGGCAAGTCCTGCAGGATTTATAAGAGGTGATGAGGGACCGGAAATAATACTCATGCTAGAATTTTGTAAAATGAAAGATTCAATATTGCCGCTGAAATCAAGATGGTCGTACAATGCTCTTAAATTATAGGGCAAAAATATCAACAGGATAAGCATTGCTAAAGCAATGCTTATCAGGATTCGGGGATTCAAGGATTCAAGGATTTGGGTAAAAAAAGGACTGAAATTCTGATACTCTAAAAAAATTAAAAACAATTTTTTCATTTAACAATGCCAATTTTAAAGGTTTTATTAAATTCAAAGCTTTTTATTTTAATAATATATATACCGGCATCAAAGTCTTTGCAATTGATTGAATATTCATATATGCCTTTGTTATAATTCTTGATATGTTCTTTTAATTTCCTTCCATAAGGGTCATACAGTTTAATTTCAACAGAGGAGTCTGATTCCAGTAAGAAATACACTTTGACATAATTTGTTTCATTTAAATTAATAAAGTTGGGTGCAACCTTAAGTTTCTCATCACCAAGAATTTTATACTTGCGGGAAGCAATGGATAAAATCTCGCTCGGGTCACTGGTATTTCCTGCATTATCTATTGCTGTGACATAATATTGATAAATATCCTCTGCAGGTAAGATTTCTGTATAATTGTTTTTAACATTAATACCTGTATTTATTTTGACAAAGTTCCGGTCATTTTTACCTTTGCGAAATATATTATATCCTGCAATATCAAATTCTTTATTTGCATCCCAGGTTAATGTAACTTTATCTAAAGTTTCATCCCAGACAATTTTAAGATTTTTAGGCGCCAGGGGTTCCCAGTTATCCTGGTAATAAATTTTCTTTGTTACAGGATTAGAATATTGTGTAAATATGCTTACAGTATAAATAGTATAATAATACCAGTTATTATTTGTAACATTCCGGTCTAAAAAAGAGGTGTTATTTCCTTCATATATAATAAGATTCGGATGATTTGTAGGATTGGTAACAAAGCCGGAATTATTTTTAAATATAATGGTTCTTTCATAAGTGGGAAAATCAGGGTTCTGCCAGGATAAATTTGCACCGTATTTATCCTGGCTAATCTGAAAATCTGATACCATAACATTGGAAATAAAACAAAAATAACATTCCTGAAAATTAGTTTCATCAAATATATTTCCGCCTGCTGAATCAGTAATTTCATAATTTGTTTTTATAATATTATATCCTGTGGCTGCTTCCCATATATTATTATTAGCCAGTCTTATGGAATAATCCGGGTTATTATAGATGGAAGGTGCAGGGTCAGGGAGATTCAATATTACACGATAATTTGTTTTTTTTATGTTTTTAGGAATCTGAAAATATTTGTCAAGGCAGATAGACGTGCCGGGCAGCCATTCCCGGAAGTCAGCATTAAGTTTAGTAATATATTTTTTATTCCCGGAATCAAGTATTAATTCCACGTCTCTTGGATTATAAGGAGCAGCAAATCCTACATTGGTAATATGGAATACTATATGAAGTATGCCGCCGGGACGGACTTTCTCTGATATTTCCATTTTTTTTAATACAAATCTATATCCCAGACGGCGTTTAATATTGGACATACATCCGCCGGTTATCCATCGATTTAATACATCCGGGTGATAGTAATCGTTTATATATGTTAAATGTAATTGTTCCATTTCATATAAAGCATTATCACATCCTGAATAAAACGAATAATCATCTACATCGCAGGTCTCACCTCCGAAAGGGGTGTATTTGGTTTCATTACCGGTATATGCTATTTCCTGCTCTCTTGTCCATCCATACTGATATGTGCCTACATCATCATCGCTTGATAAGAAGCAATCATTATGAAAGCCTACACGTGCAATATAAGAACCATCAAAAGATTTGCTTTTGTCCAGCGGAACGTAGCCAAATATTTTTCTCTTGCCGTCAGGATACCTGATACATACCATACGCTGAGAAGGTAATACGTTTAAAAGATTAGTAAGAACATCTCTTTGATCTATTGTGTTGGCAAGGCCGGAAGAATGCCATTCACCCCATGGTCCGATAAAGCCTGCTTCCACTAAATTGATTACGTCAATATTGGTTTCAAATATTGGCTGTAATTGCTGTATATGCTGTAGTACCAATGATTTAGGAGGATCATCATAATCCAGATAATTTGAATAATCGCTGTCATTATAATAAGTGAACCTGAAATTAACTTTTAAGCCATAAGTCCGGGCAAGATTAAAACCGTTTTGAACTTCATTAAGAAAAAATGCATCAAGCGGCTTGTTTGTATAATCATCTGCCAGCACTTTTCCATATATCAATGTGATATTCTCTGTTCGCAGATCATCCACATCTCCTGCAGTTATTTCTCTAAGATGTGCGTATCTGTAAAAACCTCTCTCAGGATTGCAAAAGTCTTCAATGCTTTCAGTAAAAGTGTCAGTGATTAAAGGAGGCTCACCTGCATAACTTATGGTAAAAATGAAGCTCATAATAAGAAAGATAATTATTTTAAGAATATTTTTCATACTGTATACCATTTCTTGTAACTTGTCAGGTTTTAGTTAGAATATGTAATTAATCTGTCATTGCGAGGCCAAGAGGCCGAAGCAATCTCAACCTGTAATTATTTAATTGCATAAAATTTCTTTAAAAGTATTGATTCCTTATTTTTACTTTTTCCTTTTGTATCAATCCTTATAAAATATATACCCGGTTCAATCTGATAACCTCCGACTTTACCGGACCATTCAAAATCTTCCACACCGGAAAAATCATAAATGTTTTTACTATATATTACATTCCCGGAAAAATTTAAAATTTTTATAGAAACATCTGATTTCTCTTTAATATCAATGCCAAAATTAAATTTATTATTTAAATTAAATGCAGGGGTGAAGTCAATTAAAGTAATATTTTCTTCACCTTCCACACGATTCGAGGATTTCACAGGTGTATATCCCTTAACTAACATGACATCATCAATATAAAATACACCTGATGTGCCGGTATACGGGTCATCAATGTAAAAATCTATTTCTTCTATTTCGTTAAATTCAATAACCCCATCGCCATTCGTGAAGCCAGGATTATCTGCCTTGCTGTTTCCATCTTCAAAATTATTCGGTTTCAAGGGGATTTTATATTCTACCCAGAAATTATGTGCAGCACTATCTCCTGTCCATACAAAATAATCATCTTCATTATAATTCTGGTCCAGTGTGTCATTATCATCATCATACATAGCAACATTCAATCTACCTGTATTAGTAACCTCACCTCTAATATAAAATACAAGCAAATCATAATCCGTGATATTAGTCTGTTTTAAAAATAGATATTTAATTACTGCATTGCTCCAGGCTCCTCTTGTATTATAAATTATTTTAGCAGATTTTGAACCACTATAACGTTTATGATATATATTTGTGCATTCTGAAAGTGATATAGTGCCCCCCCATGCTTCGGGAGTCCATTTCCCAACTCCTGCTTCAAAGTCATCAAGAACATTTGTATATGCCGTTGAATATGCATTTACTGCAAAACAAATCAGCAAAATAAAAATCATTAGAAATTTCTTCATCATATTTCACCTTTTTTCCCAGTTGCAGAGCAACTGGATTTCGCACTTCCGCAGAGCTTTCAGTGCTCAACAGAGCCAAAAGATTTCGCTATTTACCCCTGCTGCAGAGCAGCAGGATTTCGCGGGCAGTCAATGACAGCCTCGCTCAAGCTCAACCTTTAGAAATTCATTTCAAAACTTGCATAATGAGAATCCTTCATATACATATTATAGCACATTGTATAATCTAAAAACAGGAAATTTTTATCTTCCATAACGGGCAGTTTAATTCTTAATCCGGGTGAATATTCCTGCGGAGATAACCCGAAGTTTAAGATAATCCTATCTTTTATAATGGATGCTGTGCCTGTAAGAGCAACTGTTATGGTGCTGTATAATTTTTTTATTGAAATGCCCAGAGCGCTTAATTCGCTAAAATAGTATGCTGCGCCAAATAAATGTTCATACGTATTATGAAACGCATACCCGAGTTTCAGTTTATAATCCGGCAAATCGTATGTCAGTCCCGGGATTATGCCGGGCTTTGAATCAGAATATTTATTATCAGGGATAAAAGAAATATCAGAATCAAATTTTAGGCTTATCATGGTATAATCGAATAAAATGCCGAGTTTTAAATTCCTGACAGGAAAAGAAACGCCCACGCCAATTTTAGTTTCGCTGTAACTTGCAAAATCTTCCGAAGTATCCATAAATACCTGGGAAAATATGCCGGCACTTATTTTTCTCAATGGTAATCCAAAACTAAATCCAAAAGAATTAAAACCGAATCCTTGTCCCTGGTAAAAATTAGCATAATTTATATTCAATTGCTTATTTTTTAATTTAGAAAGTAAAGCAGGATTAAGATAAAAACTTTCCGCATAATCATATTGTCCATAATTTTTATGAGAAGCATCTTTTGCATTAAAATATATATCGTCCAGAACAGCAGAATTAACTATACCTGCAAGAAATGTTATCATTAATAATATTAATATAATTCTCATCTTTCTCCTCTATCAATGGAATTTAAGCATAGCACCTGCACTTAGCAATTCAATTCAATCTGTTGGTTCGAGTTTCGAAACTCGAACCAACAAAGGAGTCTATAATTCTCATCTTTCTCCTCTATCAATGGAATTTAAGCATAGCACCTGCACATAATAATTCAATTCTTTCATCAGTTTTTTCAAGTATACTGTTACTATTATAGGCAATTTTAATCCGTATCCTATTTAAAGGCAAATTTGCACCGATACCGATAAATTTTTTAGATAAATCATCATATTTATTATCAAATACCTGCTGATAGCCCAAATTAATTTTAAATTTCAGCCGCAATTTTACATTTATTCCCGTACTAAATGAGAGTCTTAATTCATCATCATAAATCAGCTTTGAGAAATTGGCATTATCATTTATAAAGACAGGAAAAACATAATGAAGTCCGGCAGAAAAATCAAAGTCTTCTGTGATAAGATTTGCGCCCGCTAAAACCTGTGATGGTAATTTTTCAATAATATCATATTCATTTTCCCACTCTAATTTTGTTTCTCTGCGATAAGCCAGCCCTACATCTATTCTTTTTTGTGCTATCATACCTGATTTTTTAATTCCAGCCGAGAAATCCCATCCCTTGCCTGAATTATCATTAATTGATAAACTATAATAATTAAAATTCCCGCCCAGATTTATTCCGCCTATATTTACACTTTCTACTATTGTATATAAAGTAGTGTCATAAGCCTGAAAATTCTTAAAACTTTGATAATAATTTATGCCAAGCTGAAATCCGAAATTATTTTTATAATATCTGTAATCAATTGCTGTGAAACGGGATTTAGAAATAATATATGATGCCTCAAGAATTTTTACGTCACCTGCTATTGCCGGATTAAAATAAAAAGAATCAACAGCCTCCCCTTCAGGTATATTAAGGCTACTTCTTCCTACACTTTCAGTACCTAAATAAAGTGGAATAGTTCTGTTAAAGGAATATAAATCAAATGTACCCAGTAATATTAAAATAATAATTATATTTTTTTTCATTTTAAATCATCTTGCTAAAAATTATATTCAAATCTTAATCTAACAAAATTATCAATACCCCAGCTCTGGTCACTGTAATATACATCATCAATCAACCAGTCGGGCTCATCCTGGTCAATGTCTGAATAATTCATTTCTAAAATCAGCTCTTTATTGCCCATAATGTATTCAATGCGGAGGAATTCAACAATTTTATCTGTAACAGTAGAATCACTTCTATATTTCCTGAAGTATTCAATTCGGGGTATTACTGCCAGACTGTCTGTTTCTGTTATGGGTATCCACAATTCATTAATGAAATTCTGAAATTTTTCCGGACCCGCTGTTTTCTGATAAAGTCTATGAGTAATTGTAACCCAGCCTACAAGATATTCCGCGCTAAGTTCTATCAAAAGCCCCGGGGGGGAGGCAATCATCCACGGCTTCTTAATATCCGGGTCAAGATAAGTTCCCCATTCAAAGGAATTCTGAAGTTTTATTCCTGCAAGGGTATATGCTAACTGCAAATTGTATGATTTCTCATTAACTGATATGGCACGTTCTTCTTCATAAATCCAGTCGCCAGTCGCCTGAAGCGGCTCATATCTCATCCAGGTGAAATCATCATAAGGAAGAAAATTAGCTGTTGTTTCCGTGTAGGAAAGTGTTAAATATGCCAGTTTTAAATTCAGGCTTGTTAAAATGCGGCTGAATCTTCCATAAAAATATTTCGTCCATGGCTTATTCTCTTCTATAGCGTCTTTATGAAACAATATTCCCCAAAAACCATGCCCGGCGTCGCCTTCCGTATGATATCGCTCTGCATTAAGTAATTCAATATATATAATGTCAAAGATGCCACTCTTCCCAATCTTTATAGAAGCTGCTTTTTCATTTCGTAATGATGCAGCATTGTAATATACGCCGATTAATTCCAGGAGAAAGTATCCTGGCTGGTCAAATAAAAATCTGGACCCAATCATATTTCTGCTATTTGTTTCATAAACTGAAGTTTTCATATTTGAACCTGCTGTTGTATTGTATGAATAAAACATTTCATATTTTACAGGTAATATTTTTCCTCCCAGGGAAATCCCTTCAGGCCCAAATGTTCTGTACATTGTATACGGAGAATAATCAATCCATAGTTTGCCTATTCTTGCTGTTTGAAGAAAATCACCGAAAAAATATTGCAGGTTTCTTTGCAGTATAAAATAGTTAAACAGGTATATCCTGCCCTTGCTTTGAATATTAGGAATCAGTGTATCATCATAACCTATATTTTCTTCCTCTGACTGAATTTCATAAAGTTCCTGCTTGTAATATCTTACCATTGGCTGAACATAGATTCCAAGAGATTCATATCCATAATAAATATAAGGATAAGCCCTGACTTCACCTTCAGCGGATCTCGTTGGTTCATCAAAATATTGAAAAACAAATTTTCCACCATAGAGAAACATCGTCCCAATAGGAGGTTCAAGTTTTACAATTTCCTCCTGCTCCTCAAAATATGGCTGTGCTCCCTCTTGTGCAAAAGATAAATCTAAAAGAGCAAGCAGAATGAATATGATTAAAATCAGTCTCCTGAAATTTACCATTTTGTTATTCCTAATCTATGAGTATTTCCGGCATTTTCAGATGAAAATGAATATTCAGTTATGAGACTTTTTGTTTTTACGCCAATCCCTGAATTTATTTTAAAATCCTTTAATCCAATTCTTAAAAACAGAATCTTTTTTACAATTTTCTCGATTCCAATATGAAATAGCGGATAAACGCCTTGGCCAATCTTCATATTTCCTATTTTTATCCATTCACGATTATAATTATTTATTCCTTTCACAGGCTCAAAATCAAGAGTTATAAGAGAGCCGGCAGTTGGAAAATTATAAGAGATACCGCATCTTAATCCGAATATATCGTCTGTAAACTTGCTTAACATTATGTTTTTGAGCACAAATCCTATTTGTAAATCATTCTTAATGATCAATAAACCCCAATCCAATCCAAATCCGGATTTATCCTGCAAAGCCGGATCTTTTTCATCATACTGGTAACCAGCAGTTGATAAAGAATAATAATTAATAGAAAACCCGGTTCCTGCACGTATTGTTTTACTAATATAAGCAAAAGGATGAAATGGAATCTTCGGAATACCAAAATTGAATTTCAACCTGGTTTCAGTCATAATATCATTTATACCCTCATAAATATAACTGACACCTGTCTTGAATTTAAATAACGTAAATTTTGGGAACATCAAATTACCTGAGTAGAGGTTATAATTATCAATTCCAAATTTATTAGCATACTGAAAATTTGCTTTTATTGAAGAATCCGGAGCAATAAATCCTGTAGAAGCAGGATTATAAAAAATAGTGGAAACATCATCAGAAAGGGATGATAAAGCACCTCCCAGTGATGTTGCTCTTACAGAAGCATTATCTTCTTCAAAAGCAGGCATAAGCATAGAAAACCGGGTAAAAAGAAATATAACTATCAATACAATATATTTCTTCATTTCTTAGCTCCAATTACTCCGCGTATAACCGTATTCTGCGGGGCATTTTCATACCAGGTATAATATTCTGTTTCAGAAAATATCCCACGCTCCAATGAAAATACATATATATAGATTCCCTCTTTTACAATATTGCCCTGATCGTTTTTTCCGTCCCAGTATATATTTTCATACGTACCGGCAGAGACATTTTCATCTTCAATTATAGTCCTGATAAGATAGCCATTGCTATTATATATCTTTACTGTCAGGCTGCCGCCATAGGCAAGCGTATAATTGAAATAAACTATATCGTTTTTTCCATCACCATTTGGAGTAAATGGATTGGATAATGGTTTTACAGAGAGTATTGATTCGGTTTTGGGAGGAGAAGTATCAGAAACCAGAACAAATTCACCAAGCTCTTCTATTTCACCTTTAATATAACCTTTTTCTTGATACCATATTGAAGGGATTTCTTTCCACATGCCATCTTTTTTCTGCAAAATTTTGAGACTTGGATAATTATCGTATTCATCGGTGAAAAATATAACATCGCTATTTTTTTTCAGGTTTTGACCCAGGGGAAAGACCTGTTTTCCTTTTAAAGCATTAAACTTTGGAGAAAATGTTTGGATTTTCACAGTTATTTTAGAAGAAACAGAACCCTGGGGTAATGAAACATAAAACCCATCCGCATAATCCTGAATAATTGCTGAAGATAATGGAGTAACTTCAGCAGGATAAGTTGTATTAAAATTTATTCTATAAGTATCTGCTTTTCTAAGTCCATAGAAGAATATATTTGTTAGGATAATTTCGTAATTTTGATTTGGAATCAGAGATGGATCTTCTATTTCTATTCTTAAAATATTGTTGCCATTATCATAAGAAACAGTATTTGGAACGGGTGAACCAGTAGTTTTGTTCAGGATAATAACATTAGAAGCATGGATAACAGAATCTTCAGCCATTTCTTCTTCAAAATATATTTTCATTACAGAGAGTTGGGAATCTATGTGAGCATTATTTATTGGCAATGATTTTGCTATAAAGGATACAGATGATATATCATCAATATAAAAATTTCCAATAACTTCATGACCGGCACCAAAAGCGAATTTAATTTGCTGAATGTTTCCTTTATTGAATATTCCATCGCCTAAATAATCAGGGTCACTTCTTTCCCATCCGGGAATGGCAAATCCATCAATAAATTCGGTATTGGTTCCATCAAGCCCTGCTATGGGAATACACATCTGTCCCCAGGCAATTTCAGTTAAATTTTGAGCTGAATACCACCATTCATCACCATCAAAAAGTCCAACTTCAATTATACTGGCTCCGTTTCCTGTCAGGTATTTCTCTTCATCATAATACCAGAATATAAAATATTCATCTGAGGAAAAATCAGCAGGAGATGGCAGATTATATATAACCTCATTCCCCTCTGTCCATTGCTCCTCCGGGCTGGGGTTAAATCTTATGTCTCTTGCGATTCTTAAAGAACCGGAAGGGGAATGAAAGATAGATGGAGAAAGATATAATTCAATATTGTTCATTGTATAAGTAAAATCACTTAAATTTATCTCATCAAACTTATCAATGTTTTTGCCAAAAATTATTAAAGGGAGCAGGATTAAAAAAGCTAAAAGAATAAATTTTTTCATAACCGATATTTTATGTAATCGTTTACAATATATAACCTTTTTGGATTACTTGTCAAGTAATTTTTGAATTCTTGAATTTTATTTTTTTCCGTTGGGCTTCCAGCGTGCGAACCCGTCTGTGATAATCCATGTCCCTTTGCCTGAAAAACACAGTTCTTTATTATTGTATTTCATCTGCCACATGTCGTCTTTCAGCGCTGTTTCAAAGCCTCTTAGCCCTGCTTGAAGCTGTTTATCTGAATAGAGTTTCAAACTCTTATATTTAGAATAAAGTGCATTATCATCCCATTTTTTATTTAATCTCCTCAAATTCATAGCCCACACAACCGCATTTTTTCCTTGCTTCAGCTTTTCCCTTACAATCCTGCCAACATAATCCGCATTTTCAGGCCCGTTTGCTTGAAATGACCATGATAGAAAATGAGTAATAACAATATTAGCCAGTTGAAATGCTGCCGCAGCTATCCGGTCTTTTTCCGGGCCCAAAGCTGTTGAAATAGTAAAAGGTAAAAGACCTTCATCATTACCCAGCCGTCCAAGAACAAATGAACCGAACCCCACGTATGAACCGGCTTCAAGAATAGCATTCGAACCAAGAAATGAACACTCTACTGTCACATTCTTTTTTTTATCACCCAGTACTCTTATTCCCCCGCCAAGCATGGGAACTGTATATATATTTACTGTTTTTTTTCCTATCCTTATTTCTGTTGGTATTACTTTTAATCCTCTGATTTCCCCCGGCATATGATAGGACATAAGAATTGAGTTTACTTCTGAATCAAAAATATTGCTCCCGATAATACTCGGGAACTTCAGTTTGGTATTTTGTATTTTCGAATAAGGATATATTATTGTCCTTTCAGCTACTGCAGACTTTTCAATCCGGGCACATTTTATATTATTGCTGTTCCCGATAGATGACTCTTTAATACTTGAGCATAGAACTGATGTCTCTTCCCCCACTTCACTATTATTAACAGCACACCGAACGGCAGTAACCTTTTTCTTGATCACACTATTATTAACAACAGTACGAAAAAGCCATGCACCATCCTCGACAAAAGATTTGCCGGTTATTTTTACCCCGGGGCCTATAAAAGCCTTTTTTGAAACACTTGCTTCAGAACTAATGGTTATTTCTGAAAATGTTGAAGAAAGTTCTTTTTTGTTTGCACCTAAACTTCTTGCCAGGGAAGGCATATCACATTTTACAAGGTCATTCTCTGAAAGCTGATTTTTTATAGCATCAGGAGCAATCTTCAACAATAATTCAGGTTGGCGAGGTGCCCATTTATTTTTTTTTTTTTGCCAGTTTACAGGCTCACCATTTTTAAATTTCCATAACCCGGACCTAATATGCTGTTCAAGTTTCTTTTTCAAATTAATCAGCCAGCCCTTCCGGCCTTTTATTGATTTATCACAACCCGAATTAAGGTCAACATTTTTCTCCTGTGCATAATAATAAGTTAAGGCAAGAGCATTCTGCAGAGAAATCATAGGCAATTTATCAACAATATCATTGTCCTGCATTAAAACAGAAAGCCTTTTAACCATATTAATCACTGCTCCCGGCGCATAAGTAAAAACCCATGCAGGGAAACGCTGCTTATAATTATTGGAATTATTTAATTCGCCCGGCATTACCTGACCTGATACTGCTTGACCATTTATCCCTGCTGCAGAAAAAGGCATTAAATACGTTGCATCTGCATTTTCAACAAGCTCTTCAGGTGAGTTGTGTTGCCTTGCAGACTTGCCAACAATCTTTGTCCATCCCCCTACCCAGCAACAGGGGCCAAGCATAATTGGCTCATAATGGAGAAGGCTGTCATGCCATAAACCGACATGCTTTCCCAGAGACCTTAGTCTATTTCCCGGCTGAGGGCGAATGCGTCCCGAATTAGCTGAATTAATCATATTCATTCCATACCTGCTCAAGTGTGGTATATCGACTATCTCCTTAACAACAAGGTTTTTCTTTTTGGGATTATATTCAATAATATAGAAATCATTTGAAAAAATGCCTTCAAAATAACCGCATTTGTCAATAACAGTATGGTGTCCCAACCATGCACCCGATATTTCTGTAGGTCCTATAAGTCTGACAGAGCCTTCAGTATGAATCGAATGGCTATATGTATCCTTTATTTCATTGTCAGAGCCAATAGTGCTCTCCAGCAAAGCACTGTTAATGCATCTTGTATGCTTTCCTACGGAAGTATTTTCCAGTGTTGAGCCGGTGATCTCTGCATTTTCATTTATTATTACAGGGATACCATCATATAACAGCCATTTATTTTTAAAATCCTTCTTTTTTTTAAGCTGCTCCCCTTTCCCGGTCCTTGTTCCAATTATTACTGAATCAACAATTTTTGCCCCTGCTTTGATATTTACATTTTCAAGATAACTGTCTTTTATAATAGCCCCCTGCCCAATTACCGTATGCTTTCCTTTAATAAGCGTTTGCCCGATTATGTTAGCTGTAGGAGCAATTTTTCCCTGTAATTTTATTTTTTTGTTATTATAAACCATTCATACCTTTTAATTAAGAGAAATATAACCATTCTTTTGTATGATTTCATAC
>SDBV01006763.1_pt1 | contig 15795 bp, 11 predicted proteins | sample 2277081 | NCBI WGS metagenome assembly SDBV01 (sample SAMN10402039, study PRJNA504765) | marine sediment metagenome | isolation source: marine sediment core GS10_PC15, 223 cmbsf | place: Arctic Ocean: Southern Knipovich Ridge | collected 2010
TTTGTCTCAACAGAGGCAAGAGCATCTGTTGCATCAGGAGGAGGAGTTCCAGCGGCGCTTGGATGAATCGGAGACTTTGTCTCAACAGAGGCAAGAGCATCTGTTGCATCAGGAGGAGGAGTTGGGACGATATCACGACGCTGTCCAGCGGCGTGAAAACCATATTCAATACATGATGCAGCAGATCGACAAGATCAGCGGATTCCTCACGAGTTTGAGTCACTCGCGGTGGTGGCGCATGACGTCCCTCATCAAGAAGGTGTTCTACGTGCCCATCGGATTGGGGAAACGCGCAAGATGGTCGCCCGTCGACAAGGCCGCCACGGAAGTCCAAAGGTTGAAGGATTGGTACGAGGAGGAATACGACCATCGCTCACAACATGAAGCAAGTCTACAAGAAGGCATCCCTGCGCATTCCGGCGCCCAGGGATCGCCGTCTTTCAATTTGCCCCAATATTTGGATGACGAATGCCACTTACTAAATACAATCGATGACCTTTGCTCGAACATCACCCGGATGAATCTTCATTGGTGGTGGCGGCTCGGCCTGTCCGCACGTATGCAGCTGACACGTCTCAAGCTTCGTCCTGCTCCGTCGATGGAATACGACCGGGCAGCAAAGATCATGGACGAAGTGTCGCAATGGCGTTCAGACTATCCCCACCGTGTGTCTCGCCTGTGGCAATCAGATGATTCCGCAGGCGCCGCCTCAGGCGAAGTGCACAGGCTCATGGAGCAGATAGATGTTATCGACCGGCTCATCCAAGACATGGCCGGCATATGGTGGTGGCAGTGGGGACTCAAGCTGCGTCGACTCGCAGGCACCTTACTGCTCAAGAGGAAGTCTTTTCGCATGCCCAACGAACGTGCGGCCGAGACCATGAAGAGCTACCTGGCCTGGAAGGAATCTCTCGAAAATCTTCGGGAACGCTACACGACTCAGGACGCAGCTCAGCATTTCGCACCAACCAATTCCATCCGGCCTCTCGCATCGCAACTCTCGCTGCACTCACTCCCCAGCTCCGTAGACATTGTGGTTCCGATCCATAATCAGTTCGATTACGTTCGACGCTGCGTGCTGAGCGTCCTCCAACATACGCAATTCGCGTATCGGCTAATCCTAATCGACGACTGCAGTACTGAACCCGCCCTCTTGGACTTCTTGGAACACGTGAATGAGCTGGATTTCGTGGTCGTGCACCGGAACGCGAAGAATCTGGGATTCGTCGGAAGCGCAAATCAGGGATTCCGCCTGAGTGAGAACGACGTTGTGCTGCTCAATAGCGACGTTTGCGTTACACCCCGGTGGCTACGCAAATTGGTGACCGCGGCCTACTCGCGAAGCGACGTAGCCACGGCGACAACCCTTTCTAATGCTGCCACTATTTTCTCCGTGCCTACGTTCGGCGAAACGAACCCCATCCCCGACAATCAAACCATCAGCAGCATGGCACGGCTAGTCGAGGATGTGGCCCTCCGGGAGTACCGGGAGGTGCCCACCGCGGTAGGCTGCTGCATGTACATCAAAGCACAAGCCCTGAACGAGGTGGGGCATTTCGATGCGGAGACCTTCGGCCGGGGCTACGGCGAGGAAAATGATTTCTGCATGCGGGCCCTGGCTAAAGGCTGGAAAAATATATTGGATGATTCCACGTTCATCTACCACAAGAACTCCGTATCGTTTGGGCCGGAAAAGGAGGCCCTCATCAAGACGAATCTCGAGATCTTAGAGGCGAGGCACCCGGATTACCTTCCGATGGTGAGGGAGTTCGTCGATTCGGGCATCATTCAGGGCGTGCTGGGGCGTGTTGAAGAATCTTTACGCAGGAACTCAGGTGAGGGGTATCATCCGGCGCGTTACTTTGCTCGCCAGGAGACAAAACGCATCCTTTTCGTCATGCACGACGGCGGTGGGGGCACATCGCACATGGCCCTCGACCTTCTCGACAATCTCCCGTCCATTTATGAGTGCTACTACCTGGTTTGCGACACCAAGAGGCTGGTTCTATCGCGGTATAGGCCAGGACGCGGTATGCAAGAAATCGAGGCACACGAAATCTTAAGCCCAATCAAGGTCACGGACTTCACGCATGATGAGTATCGCCAAATCGTTACCGCCATCCTGACGTGCCACCCCTTCGACCTGATCCACATTCACCATCTTATCAGTCATGCTCTCGACCTGCCCCAGATCGCCCAAAAACTCCAGATTCCATATCTAATTACCTTCCACGATTTCTACCTAATCTGTCCTACCGTGCACATGCTTAATTACGACAAGACCTTCTGCGCCGGCAGGTGCGAAGCTTCGGACGAGCGGCAATGCATATTGCCTACCCCTAATCTGGCGCAGGCGCCCCTTCTGCCCGGACGCTGGGCAAAGACGTGGCGGAAACACATTGGCCCGTTGCTGGAAGGGGCTGCCGGACTTCTTGCGCCTAGCCAGCCTGCTAAGAACGTCTTGCTGCGCCAATATCCCAAACTTGCCGACAAGCCGTTTCGGGTGATCGAACACGGACGTGATATGGATCGTTACGACATGGCCGTTGAGCCCAAGCCCGGCACGACAGTCCGGTTGGTGACCATGGGCGATATTTCGTTGCACAAAGGTGCCGAACTCTTCCGCCAACTCGCCGAGGCCGACGGGCAGCAACGTTTCGAGATTCACATACTTGGGCCGATAGCTGATGAGCTGCGCGACATCCCAGGGATACACTGTCATGGTGCCTATGAACGCAGCGATCTACCGAAACTCATCGAGAGCATCAAGCCGTCTCTAGCCCTGCTGCTCTCGATATGGCCTGAGACTTTCTGCTATACACTTTCCGAGGCATGGTCTTTTGGGCTACCCGTGATCGTCTCAGACATCGGGGCCCCGAAGCACCGCGTTGAACGGAACGGTGGTGGTTGGGTCGTCGATCACCGCAATCCAGAAGCTCTATACAATGAGGTCATTGCAATTATTGAGGACACCGAAGCGTTCGGCGCGAAGCGGGAAGAAATCCGGCGGATGCGTTTCAAGACAGTGGCCGAGATGGCAGAAGAATACGACGCGTATTATCAAGAGCTCATGTGCCCCCATCCGAAGAGATTCCACCAAGCGGCGCGGACGATGCCGGCTGTGGCAGTAGTGCCGGGCAGCCGCAGGCCACCCTATAACGGCACGGATTGGTATCGCTTGATCTCGCCTTTTAGAGCGCTGGGTGAGGCGGGGGATGCCGACGTGCGCGTGTGCGACATCGATCGTGTCGCGGACCACTATCCTGATGTCATCGCAGTGCAGCGGACTGCATTGAATCTTGAGGAAGCGCAAGCCCTAGTAGAATATTGCCGCACCGAAGGCATCGGACTCATCTACGACATTGACGACAAGCTTCTTGACATGGGGGATCACCCGGATGCCGACTTTTACGTCCCCTACTACGGCGCCATCCGGTTTTTGCTCGAGCACGCCGATCTCGTAACTGTGACCACAGACGATCTGCGCGCCCTCTACCAGGAATTCAACGAGAACATCCACGTGCAGCCGAACTTTATCGATGGATCACTATGGTTTACCGATGCGACGACGCTTCAGCCTCTCCCCGAGCCTGAGCGTAGCGAAACATTGACTTTTGGTTTTATGGGTACCATATCGCATATCCACGATCTGGACATGGTGAAAAAGGCCGTTATTCGCATCCAGAACAAGTATAAGCACGTGCGCTTCGAACTCGTTGGTGGCCGCATAGATGACCAAAGACAAGATTGGTACTCGCGCGTTGCTGTGCCGGATGAATGCACACAGTTTGAAAGATTCGCGTCTTGGTTTAGCGATTCTTGCCGGTGGGACTTCGCGATAGCTCCGCTTCAGATAGATGAATTCAATCAATTTAAGAGCCATGTGAAAGCGCTTGAATACGCGGCGAAGGGCGTACCCGCGATTTTCAGCGACCACGGTGTCTATCGAAGCATCATCACCGATGGCGAGAACGGTCTTCTGGCGGAAAATACGGATGACGGATGGTTTGACGCTATGGAGCGGATGATTCTGGATCCGGAACTGCGCAAACGCCTTCGGCAAAAAGCATTCGACAATATGAAGCGGCATCATCTACTGCGGAACAACCTCCATCTGTGGCAGGATGCCATAGCATCGGCAGCCGACCCCGCGCTTGCCTGGAAAAAACCATCGGAACGCAATGCACTCGCTCGTTCTGGGAGTTGACCGGACAAGAGAACTCGTCTTCTCATTCTTACGAAATCTTCGAGCGTGAGGGACACAAAAATGAATGACTCTTCCATGGAGTGACAGCAGCATTGAACATTCAACCAAAGTCGACCCCTGAGGGCCCAGCACCTAAATTTGTGTCGGGGATGCCTAAACGGGGTCTAGTCAGAAGTTTAGAACTTGCACTGTACAAGACCACGACCGATCTGAAGGCGGAAGCCGAGCGGACATACTTGGGAGTTGTTTGGTGGGCCGTCGATCCCTTGCTGAGCATGGCGATCTACTACTTGGTGTTCGGCGTATTCTTGCACAGGGGCACAGAGAATTTTGTAGTGTTCCTGCTCATTGGCGTGGTGATGTGGAATTGGTTCGGGAATACGGTGACGAACGGGCAAACCAGCATCCTTAGAAACAAAAACCTCCTGCAGCAAGCCCCTCTGAATAAGGTCATCTTTCCCTTCATTCAAGTGTTAACCAGTCTGCCTAAGTTCGCGGTCGGTCTCATCATTCTATTTCTCTACCTGCGAGGCTACGGGATGAGTATGAGTATTCATTACGTGGCCTTGCCCGCTCTCCTGTTCGTTCAGCTTTGCGTAATCTTTGCCTTCGTTATGCCGCTCAGTGCTATCGTGCCTTTCTTCCCTGATATCGGGAATATTGTCACTCACCTGCTTCGCCTGGGCTTTTACCTCTCAGGAATTTTCTTTTCGCCGGACCTCATTCCCGATTCATATCAGAGCATTTTCTTTCTTAATCCACTAGCTGTCTTGATCACCTCCTACCGCGACGTGCTTCTATACAACCAATGGCCGCAGATGCAGGTCCGATTGATAGTGATCATGCTGGTCTCCCTCCCATTTGCTGCCATCGGTGTGGCATTAATACATCGTTTTGATAGCGCATATGCAAAGAGAATCTTCAAGTGACCAACGCAAATGCCTCAAGAACCCCCCTTATCTCCGTCCGGGACGTGGGCGTCTCCTATTCCCTCAAGCGAGGACGGTTTCGCAACAAACGATTTTGGGCACTCGAAGATGTCTCTTTTGACCTTTACGCTGGGGATGCTTTAGGCATTATAGGCAAGAACGGGGTTGGCAAGAGTACCCTGCTGAAGCTGATGTCGGGGATCATGTCGCCGGATAGAGGCGAGATCCGGAACCGGTCCAACGGAATCGCTCTACTCTCCATTCAGATTGGTTTCGTCCCTCATCTGACTGGACGAGAGAATGCGATACTGAGTGGTATGATGCAGGGCATGCGAAAGCGCGAAATAGTCGCCGCCCTTGACGAAGTATTGGAATTCTCCGAACTTGGCGAGTTCTTCGACCAACAGATCGCCACCTATTCCGCCGGCATGCGTGCGCGTCTTGGGTTTTCTGTCGCGCTGCAGCTCGATCCGGATGTGATGCTCATTGATGAGGTTACCAGTGTAGGTGATGCCGGATTTCAAGCGAAGTCGTTCGAGGCCCTGCGCTCCAGAGTCGATGCGAATAAGAGTATCATTCTTGTGTCGCACGCCCCGTTTGTGGTCCAAAAGATTTGCGATCGTGTTGTCTGGATTGACCATGGCAAGATTGTCATGGAAGGTGGCTGTGACGAAGTGTTGGGAGCGTATCGAGAATCAATGCCCAAACCCCCGTAGACCGTGACTCTTATTCCCAATTGTTCCTCTATCCCGGCGCGCCTCTCAAAAAACGCAGATTACCCGGTTCGAATTCTAAACGCCGGCTGAAAGGTGAAGCGGCGGCGAGACCCGCCTCGAAGGCCCGATCATGCGATCTAAACTACGTGGATTCCTGAACAACTTCCTTGGAAGAAAGACCCAATCCAGCCTCACGTGGAAGGTCCAAATCGGGCCTGACCATGACCGTCCAATAGTCCTCTTTCTCGTCCTCGAGGGTACGGGCGGGACCCTTCTTCACACCACTGACCTTACCCGCGGACTCTGGCCCGATTACAGAGTCCTCTGTCTGTCCACCGGACAGTCGAGGTGGGAATTGACCCGGTACAACGGAGTTAGTTCTGAAACTGTCATGGTGAGTTCCTTTAAGCAACCATGGCGCTTCGAGAATACACTCGACGATGACCGTCTTCGCGTGCTCCAAGACGTGCTAGATCGCTGCCGGCCCACGCTTGTTCACATACATCATCTTATTGGGACGGCGCCCGAAGTCATTGGGGTAATAAAGAGTGCTGGAGTTCCGGCTATATACTCTTTTCATGATTATTACGCACTGTGCCCCGCGTTTCATCTGCTTGATAACAACTTGACTTTTTGCCGTGGCCACTGTACCGAAGGCGATGGCGTCTGTAAAGTCTTCCTCAATCTACCTCAGCATCCCCACTTGAAGCACGCTTACGTGCACGAATGGCGCAAACGAGTACGAGAGTGCCTTCGGCTTTGCGATAGGCTTGTGAGTTTTACCGAGGGCGTTCGAGAGACCGTTCTTAAACACTATCCGCAGATTGACCCATCGAAATACTTAGTGATTCCGCATGGCCAAGATTTCCTAAAGCGGCGACCGATTTCCACCACCCTCTCCAATCATCCCATTCGAGTGGTGGTTCCTGGTCACCTCAGCATCACAAAGGGTTCCGATACCGTTCGCAAGATTGCTGCAATTAACGACGAGAGAAAAGGGCCTTTCGAATTTCATTTCCTAGGCAAAGTCGATGAGAGTCTCATTTCGGGACTCAGAGGTGTTGTTGTTCACGGTCAATATAGTCACGAGGACCTTCCCTCGCTCTTCGAGGAGATTCGGCCATCGTTTGCAGTCATAGCCTCGCTTTGGGGGGAGACATTCTCATACGTTCTCTCTGAATGTTGGGCTTACGGCATACCCGTATTTGGCACGGCGCTGGGGGCCCTTAAAGAGCGGATAGAATCCGCCGGCGGGGGCTGGCTGATGCCTCCCGGCGACCCCGAGCATTGGTACTCCGAAATGCTGCGGCTGGCGAAAAGTCAAGATGAATACAATCAGTGCATCGAAAACATTGATGGCCTCCACCAAAGGGACCTCACGGCGATGACCTCGGACTACAAGAAGATTTACTCGGAATTGGTAGCCCATCGGTGACGATGTTGACGTGTTCGCACGGTCAGAGCCGCCAAGAGGTCGTCACTTGGAAAAGGCGATCCCTTCATGAATAAGTCGCAAGACTCGCAGACGCCGGGCCAGGGGACGACACCATTTGCGAAGGATCGTCGGACGTGCTGGTAGACGGAGCCCTCCAGCACGGTACGGACGTTCCAGCCGGATTTGTCGGATACCTCGCCGAGGATGATGTTATATCCATTACTGTCGGCGCAGGCTATGTGACCATCGGATTTGAGGGTCAGCGCGTGTAGGATGCGGCAATTCATGATGATACTCCCAATTGGCGAAAGTGAATCCGCAGAAGCCGCCGTGCTCCTGCCCACACCTCATATTCCAGAATACGCCATAACCTACATATACACAATAGTTTAGCTGGCAGAACGGGAGGATGTGTAGATAGATTTCTTATGACGGTTTGGGCACGCTATCCGACTAAATAACAAGGAGTTAGGCTAAGCGACGGCCGACATTTATGATACTATTTAGGTCGGTGATTGAATGAGTTCGGAAATTATCCAAGTGATGGACCGTCCCAATAGCCCGAGGACTGAAACATCCGCGAGTGAGAGACCGTATGGCAATTTGTCCGATGCTCTTCTCGTCCGCGTAGCGCAAGAGGGTGAGCCGATGGCTTTTGATGCCATCATGGATGGATACGGCGCGCTCGTCGCGGGTGCGGTCATGTCGAAGGTCGGGAACGCGCAAGACCGGGAAGACATCGTTCAGGAGGTGTTTCTATCTGCACATAAGAGTCTAGAGTCAATGACAGATCGATCCCGGCTAAGTAGTTGGTTGCTTCGGATTACAAAGCGCCGTATCGCTGACTTCTATACTCACCAGACTCGGCAGTCGAAATTGATCCTCCTCTCAAATGCAAGGGACGATGAGGAACTGTCAGATAGGGAAGATCTCGCATCCGTTGAACCTGGCCCGAGGGAATTAGTAGAACGCGAGGTTGTATACGACCACGTATTGGCCGAGATTGCACAGCTCAAACCCAAAAATCGAGACGTGGTTTATCTGCACCTTATCGATGATATGTCACTAACGATGATTGGAATGCGCTTGAAGACAAAGGAAAGTACGGTGCGCATGCGCTTGATGCGCGGCTTGATACAATTGCGCGCCAGATTACGACGGCTAAATGATCAACTCAGGGATACAGCCATGAACATGCGTAGACACTCTACGGATCTTGAAATGGTCGATTATTTGACTGGCCATGCCTCCGAGCAGGATGAGAAGGCCATCGAGAAGGAGCTCGCGAGCGCGCCAGACGTGCGAGAGTTGCAGTCGACTTGGCAAGCCGTGCTGAACTCGATCGCAACTGAATCCGAGGAGGCAAAGCTCATCTCCGCGAGATCCAAAGAAAAAGTCTGTGCGCGAATACGATCATCGGAGGGTGGGCATGTCGGAGTGCGCGCTGTACGACTTCGAGAGCGCCTCTCGCATTACGGAACATTTCTAACAGTTGCCGCAGCGGCGGTAATCGTGCTCGCGACTTCGGCAACATTCATCGCGTATCTGCAGGGAGAGCCCGCCAACTCCAGCGAGGATCAACTCGCAAATCGCTCGGGTTTGCCGTCCCTTTCGAACGCGCCTGAAGATGCCGCGCGACCGGTCGAACGACGCCTTATTGTCGATTCTGCAGTGGCAGATTCGAGTTCAATTCAGTTCCGGAACACCTACGCTTCGCTTGTTAGCGCCGTAGCCGATGCCGATCCTGGAGATATACTTGTCCTAAACGATAGTAAGATCGTCGAAACGGTCCGTATCAGCAAGCGTTTGAGTTTAATTGCCCTGGACGGCCCGAAGCTTACGGGCATGGCACTCTAGTGAGAATCAAACACACTTGAGGTAATCAGCATGCCCCGACCGTCGGACCCGGCCATCGGTCGTGCCGAAAGTTTCGTCGGCAACGGCGCGTTCCAGGGGGCAAGTCACCGCTACAAAAGGGGCGAAGCCTCATGAACACTACACGATCTATTAAATGCGAGGCACAATGCAATAAGCGGATCTCGATTAGCGTAGGAATCACAATGAGAAAATCGGGTTTCTCTCTCGTCGAACTGCTTGTGGTCGTCGTGATCATTGCTATCCTGGGGGCCATTGTTCTGCCGACCCTTTCCAGAGCACGGGAGAGCGCACGCCGCGCCAGCTGCGCCAACAATTTGAGGCAGATGGGGATCGCCTTGAAGATGTACGCGGGCGAAGCCAAGGCAGGCAGGTTACCGCCGCTGGCCGCTTATACGGCGGTTGAAGTAAATTGCGACCTCCAGAGTTACCCTCCTGTGAAAGTTGATACGCACTTTGTATATTTCTGGAATCCCGAAGCGATGTATCCAGATATCATCGATGCCATGGAAGTCATCGTGTGCCCCTCAGACCCGACATTCTCAGCGAAGGATCTGATTAACTCCAAAACGGGCTTGATGGATGTGGCCCAGCGGTGCGTGGGGCCTCGAGGCTGGACGAGTCTTAATGGGAGCTACGTCTACATGGGCCATGTCTACGATAAGGGGGACGATCTCCCCGAATTTGCGATTACTAAAGAAACGTTTATCGAACTGACGAATCTTGAATGTGGTGGTGGCGACGCTGTCGGTACTATAAGCGGCCAGTTCGCCGCTGCCCTAATGCACCTGGTGGACTATCCTGATCCAGAACTGCCCGCCGAAGCAGATTCAGATCTTGACCTTTCAGAGTTCGATGGGCTCACTCGGGCCCCCATTGGGAATGCGGACGGAACGATTCTGTATCGGCTTCGTGAAGGAATCGAAAGGTTTCTTATCACGGACATAAGCAATCCCGCGGCCGCCGAAACGGCTCAGAGCCAGGTTCAGATTATGTGGGATCAGGTCTCGACTCTCCCTATCCCTGTGGGCTTTAGCCACCTTCCGGGCGGCGCAAACGTGCTCTACTTGGATGGCCACGTGAAGTTCGAGAGGTATCCTGGGCGTGGTGCCCTTTCGGCTGGTGTGGCTACATTTACGAGTTGCCTCTAGTAGCCCTGGAATGCAAATGTAAATCCTGGATGCGAGCTCAGTGGGCTACGGGCAATCACGAACCCGAGTTGTTGACCCGGTGTGTCAAGTTGGTGGTCCGCTTCCAAGACTTTTCGCCCGTGGACTGTTTCTTCTACAAAAGCAAGGCGAATTACATTTTGATTTGGGACTGGAAGGTTTTCAGAGTGGATAAGGGCGGCGAGGCCTCTGGCAATGAGCATCTGGAAGACCATCCTTGCCGTGCCAGCGTATGCCGCCTGCCTTCCTGCGCGGCGTCTTCGGCCGTGCAAGCTGCTCCGCCGACATGAGCAAGACCGCCTCAATCGTCGCGCGCCCCATCACGTCAACGAACTCATCCACGGCCAGATCCGCTTGCTCGATGAGCTCCAGCATCGGCAGCAGCAACCGGCCGTCCTTCGCCAATAACTCCGAGAGCGCCCGGCTGTCCCTCAGGTCCGAAATCTGATACGCTTGGTTTGTGATGGCTCAAGTCTATGATATTTCTTAGACCAAAACCATAGCGGATGGGAGCTGCCACCTACTGTCTTCAACTTTCGATCGGACAACTTCCCCAGTCGACTCAAAGCTCCTCGCGACTGAGGACGCATGGCGGGCTCTCGCGGGCGACGTATGAGATTTGCCGAATATGGGCTCAGTTTACGGAGCCCTCCGAGATGCGCAATGACATGCCGGCAGAGGTGGACCTCATAGTCGAATGGACTGTAGGGGTGTGGAATCAAGTATAGTGGGGGGACGCGAGGAGCGCGATTGACTATATACGAGGAGAAGATGTAATGAGCCGGCGCAGGGACACCTATTGGGACATCTATTTCATACCTATCGCGTCCGTAGCCCTTATATGGATGATTTATACCGCATGGAAGATAACTGAGATAAGCCAATTTCTCTCGGAGTTTTAGATGTTGTCCCACGCTGACGAGTCAACCTTCGCGCGTTCGGACACGGCCAAGTCTATCGATCAGGCACATCACTTAATGCGTGGCCTACTAGCAGATCCAACATGTTCAGTGCGTCTGGACTCACGCGCTTACCGTTGATAAAGACAGTGGGTGTCTGGTTGATGTTGAGCCGAATACCCAGTTCGATATCCCGTTGGAGCTTCTGAACGGTCTCTGCGGATTCCCTGTCTGTGGCAAACCGCTCAAGCTCAAGGCCGATCTCTTGAGCAATCTGTTGTATCCGCGCGTCGCTAGGATTCAGATCTCTGTCGAATAGAGCATCATGAAAGGCCCAGAACTTGCCCTGATTGAACGCCGCGATAGTCGCCGCGGCAAGATTGCACGCCTTCGGATGCATGTCGCGCTCAATCGCCGCGTTGCACTCGGAGCTTAGGGGGAAGTGCTTAAATATCTGCGAGACCTCATCTTCGTATCGATCCGGGAGGTCCACCAAATTCCGGGCCAGAACTTGGCACCCGGGGCATTGCAGACTGCTGAATATGACGATCTGTATGGGCGCAGTGGCTGGACCGATGCGAGGATCGGAAGAATCCACAGAAAGATCGACGGGTAGAGTCTCGCGGAACTCCGCGAGTATGCGCCTCCAATCAACTTCCTCTGTGCCGGCGTAACGCGCCTCATTGGTCATCAGCAACAGCCACTGAAACACGACAACGCCTACTAAGGCTGCCGTGACTAGTCCCACGACGCGCCAAGTGGCCCCCGTCGGGTCTTCAGAATCCTTCCCAAAGACATAGGCGATCACGCCTTGAAGATCCCGATAGAACGCCCGAATACTCTGACCGTACAGCAGCCCTACGGAGGGCAGAAGGGCCAGTAGAACGAGATGCACACCCGCGCAGAGCGGGCAAAACGGCGCGCCCCTTAGGAATTGTGAAAATAGCACTGCCCCCACGCCGATTCCCGCCACATCCAGTAGCACCATGGCCACGGCCGCTTGCGGCATGAATGCGGCCTTCAAAGAACGGCCAAGAATCAGCAGCGATGCGAACGTCGCAAAGTATACAATGCCCCATCCCGCCACGGGCATGCCAAGAAACCATGATGTTTCGCTTTGCAGCGTGTCATCGCACGATACACGAAAGAGGGCCGAGCAGACATCGAAGGGGGATGCGGCCGCTTCACCTTCGAGCGCCAACGTCCTATAGTTAAGGTAGCCGGACAACGCCAAGCCAATTATCACAAGCGCGAAGCACAGCGGCCACACCCACGCCCGCTTCTCTTGATTCACAGCGCCACCTCGTGTCCTCCTCCTGCGCAGCTAAGTGCTCGAATTCTAGCAGAAGTCTTTTCCCGTCACCCAGCGAGTCTACATCATCGGGCCTGACGGCACCATTTAGTGACTAAGAGAAGCCAAGTACAGGAATGATGCCTGACTATACTCAGACGCTGCGACCCAGTAACTCAGTGCAGTGAAGCCCTTTGTTTACAGCAAGTTTCCGGGTATAGTAGTCTGATGGACTGTTCCTGTAACCGAAGCCTTTCTGTTGGGAGTTCTCGATGTCCGTGGCAGCTGGATGCTCTTCCGATTTTGAGCATGCTGGCGGTGTCCATGTTTCTGCAAACTCAGGTGGACGCTCAGGTTAGGGTTCCAACCGGCGGCTGGGCGGGACCGCCTCAAGCCGTTGAGCGTGTGTCTTTCTACAACGGGCAATCACGCGTGGACGTCAACCTCGCCCTTGGCGAACTGCAAGTGGTGGCCCCGCGCGGTTGGCGTGTCATCTTGAATGCTGTTTCCCCCACGGTGCCAGGTGCGGTCATTACTGAGACCTCGGACGGTCACGCTCACATACGGTATCCGACCCCGACACCGAACCGGGCTGCTCTGCAAGTGCGCGCCAATAGTATACGGAGCGCAGGGTTCGATGTCTCTGCTGTCTTGTACGCCCGCGGGGCGACGTACCGCGATGAAATTGATCACTTGGTCGCAACGCATCGTCTCAGCGTCAAGCCCAAGAGAGCAGTAGACATCAACGACTTGCTCCGGGCCTACGACCTCACGTTGGTGGAGGAGGTGTCGTACAGCCCGAACACCTACATCATGGAATCAAATTCATCGGACCTCCTGGCGGGGCTCGAAACGGCGAATGCACTTTATGAGAGTGGCGATGTCGAGTTCGCCACACCGCTGATCGCCCGGCGACCTCATTCCCGCTTCATTCCCGACGACACCTTCTTCAACGGCCAATGGCACCTGCGCAACACTGGCCAAGTGTCGGGCGCGGTTGCAGGAAACGACGTGAATATCGACGCCGCCTGGGACAGCGCAACGGGGGCGGGGGTGAATATCGCAATCACAGACACCGGGGTCGAGGTGGCGCATCCCGACCTGGCGTCCAATGCCCGGACGGATATCGACATTGATCTCAATGACAGTGATGGCGATCCGACCCCGCTATTTGACTCACATGGAGTCTCGGTAGCGGGAATCGCCGCAGCAAAGGGCAACAACGCCGCGGGGGTGGTGGGCGCGGCTTTTGACGCGGGCATTGTCGGAATTCGTCTTCTAGAGGGCTTCACGACCGATCAGGATCAGGCCGATGCCATGAATCATCAGGTCGTCGACGCGAACCCCAACAACTGGGTGCACGTGAACAACAACTCCTGGGGGCCGTCTGACTGCGGATGCATATTGGAGACTTTCGGCCCGTTGATGGAAGCCGCGCTCGTCAATGGCACCACGAACGGCCGGGGAGGACTCGGTGTCATTTATGTCTGGGCGGCCGGAGACGGCAGAACATCAAGTGACAACGTAAACTATGACGGGTACGCGTCTAGCCGGTATACGATCGCGGTGGGGGCGACCGGCGGCGACGGCGTGTTCGCCTCCTATAGCGAGCCCGGCGCGTCGATGTTGGTCAACACCCCGTCGAGCTACGGCAGCGTCGGCACGACCACGGCTGATTTCGTCGGCGGGGGTGATTTCCCTTCTACGGGAGGCGATTACACGTCCAACTTTGGTGGGACATCATCGGCTTCTCCGCTCGCCGCTGGCGTCATCGCACTAATGCTGGAAGTGAACTCCGGGCTCGGCTGGCGGGACGTGCAGCACATTCTCCTGGGAACAGCGGCCCGGAACGACGCCTTGGACGGAGGCTGGGTTACAAACGGCTCGGGGCGTGTCTTCAACCACAACTACGGGTTCGGCCGAGTCGATGCCACCGCCGCGGTCGACCGCGCCACCGATTGGGTAAATGTCCCTGCGAACGTCACCCCATTCACCGTGAGCGAATCCGTCTCCGTGCCGATTCCCGACAACAATACGACGGGAATTACACGTCAACTCACGGTCTCGGGCGTCCCGGCAGGTTTCTTCACGGAACACGTCGAGGTCATCTTCAATGCAACTCATTCCTCTAGGTGGGACTTGCGAGTAGAGCTTGTTTCGCCCCAGGGGAAGGATTCTATCCTCGCGGAATCGCACTTCGATCTTGGGATTAATTACAGCAATTGGAAATTCACTTCGGTGGCCCATTGGGGCGAGGACCCGGCTGGCGCTTGGTCTCTGACAGTATCGGACCGCCTAGTATCTGATACGGGCTCGCTGACGGGCTGGACGCTCATTATCCACGGTTTTGTCATCGACGCCGACGTGGTCCATGTCGATGTGAGCCATACCGGGTTCGAGCACGGCACTGAAAACTGGCCCTTCAACACCCTGGACGAGGGTCTCCAGGCCGTGGATCCTGGCGGTACAGTGCGAATCAGGGCGGCGACCATCGGCGGCGCGCGAACGATAAATCAGTCGGTAATTGTGGAGGCCCAGGGTGGCATCGTTCGTCTTGGCGGCTAGAGCGGTTTAAGATTGTTTGCGTTTGTTTCTGAGTGCAGTGAACCATCCATAAGAGACCTGCTCTACCATAAATCGAGACTTCTGCATCCTCGAAAGCTTCCTTTTCTGAGACCCAGAAATCTATATGACCCGGGGAAATGCCCGACTTTTTACGAGGGGAATTGCGCAGTAACGAGCATTCGTGTGAGGAAGCCTGCGACGCTGCTGCGCGCAGCTTAACAAGAGAGAGTCCCCGCAAGAAGAATTCTTCGCGGGGGCTTTCCGTTGACCTGCCCCCTTTTGCTGCAATTCGGACCATATCTTAAGATATGGTGTGGACGCGGTCGAGGTGACAGATAACGTCGTAGGCCGCGGCCCTAACTTAGAAGCTGGTGGCGTTCGTGGAACCGGTCAATCGCATGAACACGGTGTCTGGACATCATCATTGTCAATGGAAGGCTCATTGGGTCCGGTAGCCAGACAATTGCCATTTGAAAGCTGGCGGGGGACATTTTGGGGCGGAATGAGACCGTAAGTCCAACTACCATCCGAACGATGCTTACAGACCCCTACCAGCTCGGCTATCTCACACAACTTCGCCTTCCCACTCCGGTGACCGCCTAGGGCCGTATAGTCAGGGAATTCCAGGTCACCGTGCATCTCTAAGTGCTGGGTCAAGGACATGCCTGAGACGTTTATTATCCGCCCGATAACCTTCAGACCTGGAAAA
>SDBV01006764.1_pt1 | contig 15792 bp, 13 predicted proteins | sample 2277081 | NCBI WGS metagenome assembly SDBV01 (sample SAMN10402039, study PRJNA504765) | marine sediment metagenome | isolation source: marine sediment core GS10_PC15, 223 cmbsf | place: Arctic Ocean: Southern Knipovich Ridge | collected 2010
GGTGGATATTGAGTTCCGGTTTGAAAGAGGTAGATGGATTCTCAGGGTTTTTATAGATAAAGAAGGAGGGGTTACAGTAGATGACTGCACCAATGTTAGCAGGGAGCTTGGTGATTTGATTGAGGCAGAGGATATCATTGATTATCCCTATGCGCTTGAGATTTCCTCCCCTGGGCTAAACAGGCCGTTAAAAAAGGAGAGCGATTTTATACGCTCAATTGGTAAAATGGTAAAATTAAGGATGTCAAGACCTATCAACAGAAGGAAGAATTTTACTGGGCGCCTTGCTAATGTCAGGGAAGGGATGATAAGCCTTTTGGTGGATGATAGTAATCTAGTCGAGCTACCATTAAAGGAGATAGATAAGGCGAGAGTAAAGTATGAATTTAATAATTGATATTCTGGTGGAGAGTAGAATATGATTACCGATTTACTGAGAACTATTGATCAGGTCGGCCGAGATAAAGGGATTGATTCTAAGATTCTAATCGATGCCCTTGAAGAGGCAGTTCGCTCAGCTGTTAAAAAGAGATTTGGTCCCGACTATGAGTTAGAGGTAAGCTTTAACAGGGAGATGGGAGAGATTGAGGTTTTTGAGTTCAAAGAAGTAGTAGAGAATGTAACGGATGAGATGCTTCAAGTATCATTGGAAGAGGCAAGAAAACTTGATCCTGAATCTGAGATAGGGGACTCCTTAGGCATGAAAATGGATACAGATGCCCTGGGAAGAATAGCGGCACAATCAGCTAAGCAGGTAATAATACAGAGACTAAGAGAGGCAGAGAGGGATGCTGTTTATGGAGACTTTAAGGACAGGAAGGGAGAGATAATCAACGGCATTGTTCAGCATTTCGATAAGGGGTCCATTATTGCTAATCTGGGTAAAGCAGAAGCCGAACTTCCAATTAAAGAGCAGATCCCGAAGGAGACATATACACAGGGCGATAGGGTCAGGGCCTATATCTATGACGTGAAGCAGTTCAGCAGGGGGCCTCAAATAATATTATCTCGAACTCATCCTAACTTTTTATCGACCCTGTTTGAAAGTGAGGTACCAGAAATCTCAGAGGGCATTGTAACCATTATGCAGGTAGCTCGAGAGCCTGGAAGTAGGGCAAAAATAGCTGTGGCTTCAAGGGATAGGGATGTTGACCCAGTGGGAGCCTGCGTTGGTATGAAGGGATCAAGAGTGCAGGCGGTAGTGCAAGAGCTAAGGGGTGAAAAGATTGATATTGTACCCTGGGACCCTGATCCAGCAAAATTCGTATGCAGCGCCTTGGCCCCAGCTGAAATTTTAAGGGTGATAGTTGATGAAGAGAACAGGAGTATGGAGGTGGTTGTACCGGATGATCAACTGTCTCTTGCTATTGGAAAAAGGGGGCAGAATGTTAGATTGGCATCCCGGGTTACAAACTGGAGATTAGATGTAATCAGCGAGCCAGAGTACAGTAAGGCATTAAAAGAGGGTTATGAGTCCTTGCTTTCGATCTCTGGTGTTGGAGAAAAAATGGCCGCCACTCTTTATGAGATGGGTTTTAGATCAGCAGAGGATGTTGCCAGGACAGAGGCAGCTGATTTGGCAACAATAAAGGGGATTGGTGAAAAAAAGGCTGAAGAGTTGATCCAGGGAGCCCTCCATTACATGGAGTCATTAAGCTCTGATAAGTTGAAAGCCTGGGATGAAGAAAAGGAGGAATTGTCTGGAGGAGTAAATGAGTAAATTAAGGGTTTATGAGTTAGCCAAAGAACTAAAAATGAATTCCAAGGAATTGGTTGAGCGATTGAAGAGTGCTGGTTTTCCTATTAATAATTATATGAGTTCTCTTGACATGGATAGTGTAGCCCGGGCTAAGGATTATCTTTCAGGGGCAACCAGCGAAATTTTCGAGGAGAAAAGGATAAAGCCAAGCGTGATCCGAAGGCGAAGGAAGATTATTCCCAGAGTGGAGGAAAAGATTAAGGAAGAAGAACCGGTAATTGAAGAAGAAGTCAAGCCATCTATTGAAGAGACAGTTTCGGTATCAGAGGAGAAGGTAAAAGAGGTTTTAGAGGAAGAGGAACCTACTCCTGAGCAACATCGTAAAGAGGTAGAGCCTAAGCCTAAAGAGGTCAAGGTTAAGATTGAAAAGAAGAAGAAAGATCGGCCTAAAGCTATTCCGGCAAGGATAATAAAAAAGGCACCTATTCAACCGCCTGAACCGAAGATCCAGAAACCTATAGCCGGTGTACTGCCATCAATTGGCATTGAATCTTTACCAGAGGATTTGGTTAAAAAGGAAATAGAGGAAAAAAAGAAGAAGAAAGAAGAGCCCCATGAGATGAAAGAGGCAACCGCTAAGAGGGGTTATCATAGACGAAGGAAAGAGGTTTTTGAGCGGGAGGATCTCTATAGGGACCGAGAATATAGCTTTGCAGGCCGCGGCAAACTAAAGAAAAAAGGCAAGCTTGACAAGAAGATATTCAGGCAAACAGAGATAACTGTTCCAAAGGCTATAAAAAGAAGAATAAGGGTTCCGGATGTGATAAGTGTAGCTGAGCTGGCAAAGAGGATGGCTGTCAAGGTAACAGAGCTCATTAAGAAATTGATGGAGATAGATATGATGGTTACCCTCAACCAGACAATTGACATTGACTCTGCCTCTTTGGTAGCAAGTGAGTTTGGATACGAATTAGAACTGTCATCTTTTGAAGAGGAGGAGATTCTTTCTGAAGAGGAGGATAAGGCCGAAGATCTTCTTTCTCGGCCACCGGTGATTACAATAATGGGGCATGTAGATCATGGGAAAACATCTCTTCTTGATTATATCAGAGAATCTAGGATTATTGACAAAGAAGCTGGTGGGATAACTCAACATATAGGGGCATATTACGTACACATCTCCCGTGGAGATATTGTTTTTCTTGACACCCCTGGACATCAAGCCTTTACCGCAATGAGGGCCAGGGGTGCAAAGGTAACTGATTTGATTATATTAGTTGTTGCTGCTGATGAGGGAGTAAAGGAACAGACCATAGAGGCTATTGATCATGCTAAAGCAGCTAACGTCCCAGTCATTGTCGCCGCTAATAAGATCGACAAACCAAACGCAAATCAAGAAAAGGTTAGGAGAGAATTATCAAAATATGGCCTCTTAACAGAGGAGTGGGGTGGTGATACCCTGTTTAGCTCTATATCGGCTAAGACAGGGCAAGGAGTAGATGAGCTTCTTGGTAGTATACTTCTTCAATCAGAAATATTAGAGTTGAAGGCGAACTATAAAAGGAAGGCGAGGGGAACAATTATTGAGGCCAGGCTGGATAAAAATAGAGGTCCAGTTGCTACTATTCTTATCCGTAATGGCGCCCTTAATCAAGGTGACTTTTTTGTCTGTGGAGAAAGTTATGGCAGGGTAAGGGCAATGCTTAATGATAGAGGGCAGAAGATAAAATCAGCTTCCCCATCCATGCCGGTTGAAATCTATGGCATTTCTGATGTACCTATGGCCGGAGATGATTTTACAGTAGTTTCCGATGAAAAGAAGGCAAAATTGATTAGCGAGCATAGGAAAACCAAGGCACAGTTGGAAACAGTAACAAAGCAAGACTCCATTAGCCTCGATAATCTTTTTGACAGGATCAGAGAGGGTAAGATCAAGGAACTGAATATTATAGTCAGGGCTGATGTACAGGGATCTTTAGAGGCCTTAGTAGATTCTTTGATTAAACTAAGCACAGATGCGGTAAGATTAAAGGTCATACATGGCGCAACCGGAGGCGTGACAGAAACCGACGTAATGCTGGCCTCTGCCTCTAAGGCTATTATTATCTGTTTTAGCGTCAGGGCAAATCCGGCTGTAAGGGCCATTGCAGAGAATGAAGATGTGGATATAAGATTTTACGATGTTATCTACAAGGTTATAGAGGATATACATTCGGCTATGGCTGGACTCCTTGAACCAGTTTATCATGAGAATATTATTGGTCGGGCAGATATCAAAGAGATATTTCATGTCTCCAAGGTCGGTACTATCGCCGGTTGTTATGTAACTGATGGAAGGATTGAAAGAAGTGCCAAGGTACGTCTCTTAAGAGACGAGGTAGTCGCATTTGATGGGAAGATATCTTCATTGAAGAGGTTTAAAGACGATGTCAAGGATGTTCCCTCGAGTTTTGAATGTGGTATAGGACTAGAAAATTATAATGACATAAAGCCGGGGGATATATTGGAGGTATATACCTTAGAAGAGACGAAGGCGGAGCTTTGATTTGGTGGTCGGCACTCTAAAACTTTCACTGTATATCCATAACACCCAGTCACTTAAAGAAAAGAGAAAGGTTGTGAAGAGTATTGTAGCCAGGGTGCATAAAAGATTTAATGTATCCATAGCTGAGGTTGGTTCCAATGATAAATGGCAGATGATAGAATTAGGGATTGGTACTGTAGGTAATGATAGGCGATTTGTGAACTCCATCCTCGATAATATCCTCTCTTTTTTAGATTCCCTTTACCTGGGAGAGATTATTGATTCTAATGTAGAGATATTTAATGTCTAACTACTCGTTGCTGGTCACTCTCTACCCGTTATTTAAGCAGGTCAACCAGCAACGAGAAACCAGTAACGAGTACTTACCATGCTTGCAGGTAGCAGATCTCATAGGGTTGGCGACCAGATTTTAAGGGAAATATCTAACCTCCTTTTAAGAAAGGTGAAGGATCCAAGGCTAATAGGGGTTACCCTAACTGATGTGAGGATGAGTAAAGATTTGAGACATGCCTATGTTTATTACAGCCTTTTTGGTCAGGATGAACAAAAAAAGCAGACTCAGGCAGGCTTTGAGAGTGCAAAAGGATTTATACGCAAAGAGATAGCTGAGAGGCTACAACTGAGATATGTTCCAGATATCCAGTTTATATTTGATATATCTCTTGAATACGGGCAGAAGATGGAAAGGCTTTTAGAGAAAATAGCGCCCGTTGATCCCTTACCATAGAGGGTTTTTAAATAATAGAAAAAAGCCAGGTTATGAAAAGGTCTCCATAGATTAGTTGCTGATAAGTATGGTCTTGAACAATATTGCTGATATTTTGAAAAGAGGTGATAGGTTCTTTTTAGCCAGCCATAAGGACCCTGATGGGGATGCTATTGGCTCCCTATTGGCATTGGGTGAAGCACTTATGATTTCCGGAAAAGGGGTTGTGCTGTTTAATGAGGGCCCTATTCCAGATTCTTTTGCCTCTCTGGGAGGTATAGAGAGAATAGTAAACAACTTTAATCAGGTATCAGGGTTTGATGCCTTTTTTATCCTTGACTGTGGAAATCTTGACCGAGTAGGAAGGATTTCCTTCCATCTATCTAAAGTTAAGCCTTTGATAAATATAGACCATCATGGAGATAATTCTCAGTTTGGCGAATTGAATCTGGTTGACGCTAATAGCTCCTCTGTTGGTGAGATTATTTATCGGTTGATAAAATTGGCAGATTTACCCATTAATGTAAATATAGCGGAAGATATATTTGTGGCTATACAAACAGATACCGGTTCATTCAGATATAACAATACCACCCGAGAGGCATTTCATATTGCAGGGGAGATGTTGGATTGGGGTGTTAGTTCCTGGAAGATATCACGCAATGTTATGGATGGATATACATTGAAAAAGCTAAGACTTCTCGAGTCGACCTTGAAAACAATAGAGTTACTCCATAGAGGAAGGGTTGGATTAATCACTATTACTAAGCAGATGCTCTCAAAGGCAAGGGCTGATGATTTTGATAGTGAAAGGTTTGTGGATTACCCCAGATTTATTCGTGGGGTTGAGATAGCTGTTCTTATAAGGGAAATTGGAAAGGATTATTACAAATTCAGCCTGCGCTCCAATGATTGGGTAAATGTGGCGGATTTAGCGAGTCATTTTGGCGGAGGTGGTCATCCAAGGGCGGCAGCCTTCACAAGAGAAGGGAGCCTGGACTCGGTAAAGCAGGAATTCCTTAATAAAGTAAGGGGATTTTTAGATAGGAGATGATTCAAAAGGATGGGATTATAATAGCAGACAAGGAATCTGGACCAAGCTCATTCAGGGTTGTTGAAAGGATTAAGAACATCATAAAGGTAAAAAAAGCTGGTCACGCAGGCACACTTGATCCCTTTGCAACCGGGGTATTGGTAGTTCTTTTGAACCAGGGAACCAAATTATTCCCCTTTTTAATGTCCCAGGATAAGGTTTACAGGGCGGCTCTCAGGCTTGGAATAGAAACAGATACTCAGGATTTAACAGGGAGGATCATTAAAAGAAAAGGCATTGGCAGTCTAAAAAGGGAGACTATCAAGGATAAGACAATTCAATTTATAGGTACTATAAAACAGGTTCCACCTCCTTATTCAGCTGTTCATCATAATGGGAAGAGGGCGTACGAATTGGCGCGAAATGGTGTTCCTGTCGATCTTCAGGAAAGGGAGGTAAGGGTTGACTATATAGACATCTTATCCATAGATCTTCCTACTGTCTGGATTGAGGTAGGCTGCAGCTCTGGTACCTATATTAGGACCCTTGCTGCGGACCTGGGGAGGAGTTTGGGTACAGGGGCACATCTTACTTTTTTAAGAAGAATAAAGAGTGGCTCATTTTTTGTTGATAATGCCTTTACTGTGACACAAATAGCGCAAGATCTATCCAACAATACAGTTGACAAGGTGATAATGCCATTAAAAGATGCCTTGAAAGGGATGATGGAAGCTGAAATCCCGGATACATTAGCAAGAAGGATTAGAAATGGCCATAAACCTCATAGGGGGGAACTGTTTTGGGAAAATATCCCATCTTATAATCCCGGCGATTATCTTAAGGTAGTAATGGGGGAGGAACTAGTTGCGATCTTAAAGGGGGCCAGTAATGGATATGATATAATCAGAGTTTTTAATAATTAGCTAGGGAGGAATTAAAGTGGTCTTAACAAATACAGATAAAGGGGAGATTATTGGTAGATTCAAAATCCATGAAAAAGACACCGGTTCATCAAAGGTTCAAATTGCTCTCTTGACCAAACGGATAAATGATCTTACCAATCATTTTAAGATACACCCTAAGGACCACCACTCAAGGAGAGGGCTTTTGAAGATGGTGGGTCAAAGAAGGCGCCTTTTAAATTATCTAAAGAGGAAGGATCCTGGTCAGTATAGGATTCTCATCCAGGAGTTAGGCCTGAGGAAATAGAAATTGTTAGACAATAGTCAATTTATAAAAAGTAAAAGGAAATGATTATGGATGTAACAACTAATATCGATGGAAAAAGAGTAAATATTGAGACAGGTAGAGTGGCAGGTGAGTCCAGCGGGGCTGTAGTTGCAACAATGGGAGAGACTGTTGTTCTGGTGACAGTGGTTTCTACTGATGAGGTAAGAGAAGGTATTGATTTTCTTCCATTAACAGTAGATTTTCAAGAGATGTCATATGCAGCGGGGAAGATCCCAGGTAATTTCTTCCGCCGGGATATGGGGCGACCAAGTGAAAAAGAAACCTTGACCTCTCGACTAATAGATAGGCCTCTTAGACCCATTTTCCCAGAGAACTACAATTTTGAGACCCAGATAATTGCCAGTGTTTTATCCTTTGACAAAGAGAATGATCCTGATCTTCTAGGTATTTTTGGTGCCTCAGCTGCTATTACCATATCAGACATCCCCTTTGGGGGCCCTGTTGGAAGTGTGCGGGTAGGTAGGATTGATGGAAAATTTATTGCATTTCCAACCTTTGAGGACCAGGAAAAGAGTGATATAGATCTGATCGTGGCTGGGACAAAAACAGCTGTAGTTATGGTTGAAGGTGATGGTAAATTTGTCTCTGAGGATGACATGCTTGAGGCCATATTTTTTGGTCACAAATCCTTGCAGCCCATTATTGATATGCAAATAGAGATGAGAGAGGCTGTCGGAAAGGAAAAGAGGCATTTTCTTCCAGCTGAAAGAGATGAACGATTAATAAAGAAGGCGACGGCTATCGGCGAGCCTCTTATCAAGGAGGTGCTATCATATGGCGAAAAGATGGTTAGGCAGAAAAAGAGGTCCAAGGCCATTGATTATATAATAGAATCACTGAAAGAAGAATACGAGGATAGGGGAAGAGAGATAAAGGATGCGATATACGATTTAGAGAATAGATTGGCCAGGCATATGATATTAAAGGAGGGAAAAAGAATCGATGGCAGGTCATTTAATGAGGTAAGACCTATTGAATGTTTGGTGGGTGTTTTGCCAAGGGTTCATGGATCGGCCTTATTTACCAGGGGTGAGACCCAGGCCATGGTTTTGACTACCCTGGGTACTGAAAGGGATGAACAGAAGATAGAATCAATCTATGGAGACTCTTATAGAAAATTTACCTTTCATTATAATTTTCCCCCATTTAGTGTGGGTGAGGCCAAAAGATTGGGCGCTCCGAGCAGGAGAGAGATCGGTCATGGCGCCCTTGCAAGAAGGGCACTTCTTCCTGTCTTATTAGAAAAGGAGGATTTTCCTTATACTGTCAGGGTTGTTTCTGAAATATTGGAATCGAATGGTTCATCTTCCATGGCAAGTGTATGTGGGGCTTCCCTTTCATTGATGGATGCAGGCGTTCCTGTTAAGGATCCGGTGGCAGGGGTCGCAATGGGCCTTATCTCAGAAGGCGATGATGTGGCCATATTGACTGATATTATAGGTGATGAGGATCATTTTGGCGATATGGATTTTAAGGTTACAGGAACAAAGCATGGCATAACCGCACTCCAGATGGACATCAAGATTGATGGGCTAAAAAAGGAGATAATGGAAAAGGCCTTATACCAGGCAAAAGAGGCAAGGATGCATATCCTAAATGAGATGGATAAGGCCCTATCCAAATCGAGGCCAGAGATATCCAGATATGCACCAAGGATTACTACCATAAATATTAAGCCAGAAAAGATAAGGGACATTATTGGTCCTGGTGGAAAGATGATCAGGCATATTACCTTAACAACAGGGGCACAGATAAGCGTTGATGATGATGGCAGGGTAGTGATTGCATCCACTGAAAGCGAAGGCACCGATAAGGCCATAGAAATGATAAAAGATATTGTCAGGGAGGCAGAGATCGGCAAAATATATTTAGGTACGGTAATTAAGATTATGGATTTTGGGGCCTTTGTAGAGATTCTACCCGGATCGGAGGGTTTGGTACACATATCTCAATTGGCAAATGAGAGGGTAAATAAGGTAACTGATGTGCTGAAGGAAGGTGATGAGGTATTAGTGAAGGTTATTGATATTGAGAATGGAAAGATCAGGCTTTCCAGGAAAGCGGCATTGGGACAGAGTGTAGATGATATATAAAAAGACCGTTTTTGACAATGGAACTAAGATAATTACTGAAAGCTTATCTCATGCAAAATCTCTCTCCTTAGGAATATGGGTAAATGCGGGATCGAGAGATGAAATTGAGAAAGAAAGAGGGATATTTCATCTTATAGAGCATATGATTTTTAAAGGCACTAAGAGCAGATCCGCCATCCAGATTGCAAAGGATCTGGACACTATCGGCGGGTTTTCAAATGCCTTTACCAGTAAAGAACAGACCTGTTTTCATGCCAGGGTCCTGGAGAAACACCTCCAGTTTTTAACTAATCTCTTTTCCGACATATTCATTAATTCAGTCTTTGCTGAAAAGGATTTGAAACTGGAGAAATCGGTTATTTTCCAGGAGATAAGCATGATGGAGGACACCCCTGATGAATATGTTCATGTATTATTTGATCAATCATTCTGGGGAGGGGATCCCCTGGGGAGATCGATTCTGGGCACAAAGGAAACAGTGAGTAACATTAACAGGGGAGAGATCCTTGATTATGTGTCACGCTTTTATTCCCCCAGGAGGGTAGTTATTGCAGCCGCCGGAAATGTGGACCATGACCTTTTGGTTGACCATTATAGGGAATTCTTTGAACCCCTTCCGGATCAAAATAATTCTACTCCAAGGCCTACCCCATTAACTACCCCAACGGTATCTTCCTATCCCAAAGAATTAGAGCAGGTGCATCTTTGCCTGGGTGCTCAGGCATCATCACTTTCCGGAGAGAAGAGGTTTTCAGAGGCTATTTTCAACACCATACTTGGTGGAAATATGAGTAGCAGACTCTTTCAGGAGATTAGGGAGAAGAGGGGTCTGGCCTATTCTCTTTATTCTCATATTAGTGGATATATGGATACAGGACTGATAAAGATATATGTGGCAACAGATAAGGAGGAGATTAACAGGGTTTTGGAACTGATTGGGCTGATGATTAGAAGGATTAAGGATGGGGATCTCTCAGTTAGTGATATGGCAAGGACAAAGGAGTACCTTATAGGAGGGATTCTGATTGGCTCGGAGAATATAGATAACCTGATGATACGGCTGGCAAAAAATGAGTTTATCTTTGAAAGATATATAAGTTATGAGGAATTGATAGCAGAATTAGAAAAGGTTACCTTAGATGAGGTAATAGATGTATCTAAGAGGATATTTTCAGCAGATAAAGTTTCACTAACGGTATTGGGCCCGGTAGATAGAGATAAGATAGCTGTGGATCCACTAAATTTTTAAAGTGCCTAAAGTGCCGAAAGTTCTAAGTGCCTAAAGTTAAGAAATGTTCACCGTTCACCGTTGTCCGTGTTCAATATCCACAACTCGTAACTCGTGCCCGTTGTTTGTTGATTGTTAGGATCGATTTTCGCTGTCATTCCTCCATCCCTAAATTCGTTTGCATTTGTTATTTTCACTTTAGGCACTTTAGCTCACTTTAGGCACTTTTAATTGGATTATGGACAGGGTTATTTTAAAGGTTAAGAGATTGGATAATAACCCAGATTTACCACTGCCATCTTATCAATCAGATGGTTCATCTGGCCTCGATCTACGGGCTGCTGTTGACAAAGATATTACCTTGCAACCTGGTGAGATAATGCTTATTCCAACCGGTTTATCCATTTCTCTTTCCAAGGATTACGAGGCACAGATCAGGCCCAGGAGTGGATTGGCCTTGAGGTATGGTCTCGGATTGGTCAATTCTCCAGGCACGATAGATTCCGATTACAGGGGGGAGATAGGGGTGATAACTATCAACTGGGGAAAGAAGCCCTTAACTATCAGGAGAGGTGAAAGGATTGCCCAGATTGTTATTAACAAGGTTTTTAGGGCAATAGTAGAAGAGGTGGATGAGCTTGATCATACAAAGAGGGGAAAGAATGGTTTTGGTCACAGCGGCACCTGAGGTAATGTTAGTGGTCCGCTGTCAGTAGTCAATTGTATTTTTATTCTTCCCCGGCTTTGTCTCCATTGACGTTTTGGGCCTGTGGCTTGTAGGCCTCGCCGACAGGGTTACCATCGAGTTTGCGGATGATTGTCTGCGGGTGAGTTTTTTCATGTTCTTCAAGGGCCTTTTCCCATTTGGTCTTTTTCTTGCCTTCGAGCGAGTTCCAGCCAAGTCTTCCGGAGCACTTTGGAAAGGTCGAGCAACTCAGCCATAGGCCTCGTGCACCGCGCCGAAGGTTTAGGAGTGCCCCGCACTTGGGGCACGGTAGGTCTGTAAGCAATGGTGGAATTTTTGGCGGGCTGATGTAGCCTCTCTTGTCGAGGTTCATAATGCCGTCACAGTCAGGGTATCTTGTGCAGCTAAGGAATGGCCCGAAACGCCCTTTGCGTAAAAGCGTCGGTGCGCTGCACTTTGGACAGGCCACGTCGGTTTGTTCCGGTTCAACAGGATTACCCTCGCGGTCGATGGGTGCTGCAAACTTGCATTCGGGGTACTTAGAGCAACTCAGGAATCGACCCCTGCGCCCGAAACGATAGACTGTATCATTGCCGCATAGTGGACAGGTGTGGGAGGAGGGTTGGATTTCCGCTTTAGCGTGCCCCATGTCTTTGTATGCCGCTTCAAGGCTCTGTTTGAACGGTCCGTAGAAGTGTTGAAGCATCTGCACCCAATCGGCGTGCTTCTCTTCGACGTCATCGAGTTGTTGCTCCATATCGCGCGTGTAGCCGACTTGCATGATCTCCGGAAAGGCTTCGATCAATTTTTTAGTAACTACCTTGCTCAGATCGGTTGCGTGGAATAGGTTTTGGATTTTTTCAACGTATTTGCGGTTCTGAATGACCTGAATGATTTGGGCGTAGGTGCTCGGTCGGCCGATGCCCTCGGCTTCGAGCTTCTTGACCAGCGATGCTTCAGTGTATCGTGAGGGTGGAGAGGTAAAATTTTGTGTTGGATCGATCTGAATCGCCGCGAGCGGTTGTTTTTCGGCCATACGCGGTAGCATGACTTCATCGGATGTTTTGGGCACTCCGGCCACTTTGTAATGCCCATCGAAGACCAGCACGCGGCCGGTGGCACGGAAGACTAATTCTGCGCCGTCAGCAGTGCCCGAGATCAATATGGTCGTGGAGTCCCACTGGGCATCGGTCATCTGGCAAGCCACAAATCGTTCCCAGATGATTTTGTATAGTTTGTATTGCCGGTCATTCAGCGACGAGCGCAGGCGTTGGGGTGTCAGGCTCACATCAGTAGGACGGATTGCTTCGTGTGCTTCCTGTGCCGCTTTGTTCGATGAGGAAAAGAAGTTTGCCTTCTCTGGCAGGTAGTGATTGCCGAACTTCGAACCAATGTACTCTCTGGCCATTTTGATCGCTTCACCGGAAAGATGTGTTGAGTCTGTCCGCATGTATGTGATCAGACCGACGGAGCCCATTTCACCGACTGACACGCCTTCGTATAGCTCCTGGGCAGTGCGCATGGTGGACTGGGCGGGAAAGCCGAATTGGTTTGCCGCTGTCTGCTGAAGCGTACTGGTAATGAATGGCGCGTGCGGGCGGCTTTTCATCCTTTTGGTTTGGATTGACTTCACCTGCCACGCCGGCCCGCCGGCTACATGGCCGCGTAAACGGATAATTCGCTGCGCCGGACCCTTTGCCTTGGGGTTTTGTGTTTCGATTTGCTCATCTAATTGAAAACCTGTGCGTTTCACCGCTGCCAATGCTGTTTTAATGTCTTTCGGCCCGAACTTCCTGCCGTCAATTTCGATCAACTCCGCGGCGAGGCTATTGTGCTCAGCCAGCCAACCGTTTTTTTCACGTACTGTCCGACCGTTGGGTTTCCTGCTGTCTAGTTTTTTAGGTGTTTCGGTCAGCCACTTCTGCCACTGTTCGCAAAAGGCAGTGGCGTGGTCCAAGTCGGTGGTGAAATAGCCCATTATTTTCCAGTACTCATTCGGTACAAACACTGTGATCTCGTGTTCGCGCTCGACTACCAATCGGACTGCGACTGATTGAACGCGACCGGCGCTCAATCCGCCGGCTACCTTTTTCCACAATAGCGGGGAAACCTGATACCCGACGATCCGGTCTAAGATCCGTCGCGCCTGCTGTGCGTTGACCTTGTCCATATCGATCATACGCGGATAAAGAAACGCTTTTTCAATCTCGCTCTTGGTAATGGCGTTGAATACTACCCGGTTGGCATTTTCCGGTTTAACACTTAGTGCCTCGGCCAGATGCCAGGCGATTGCTTCCCCTTCGCGGTCAAGATCCGTTGCTAACCAGATTCCCGAGGCCTTTTTAGCCGCTCTTTTCAATTCCGTGACCGTCTTTGCCTTGCCCTTGATGACCTGATAAGTCGGTTTGAAATCATGATCGAGATCGACCCCTGGCACAGGGTCCCTTGTGCCCTTGGGGTTCTTGTCAGGCAGGTCACGTACATGCCCTACCGAGGCTGCGACCACATAGTCCGAACCCAGGTATTTATTGATGGTACGCGCCTTAGCTGGTGATTCGACAATCACCAACTGTCTGCCCGTCGTATCGGCTATCACGGTGGATCGTCTGCCACGTGTATTTTTTTTCTCAGCCATCTCAATGTGTTACTTAAAAATTGAAACTCTATGCTTGAGACTACTTGTGTTCATCCAGTTTCCCGTTTGTACTATCCACTATCAAGCAACTACAAATATCTTTCCCGGTAGCTGCTTAACTGCACCCTTTAATTCAAGCCTTGTTAAAATGCTCGCTACCCTGGCAGGATCCATTTTACTAGACCTGACTATCTGATCTATGTGAATAGGATAATCGCCCAGGATGTCATAGACTATTATCTCATCTTCTTCCATGGGTGGTAAAGCTATTTTTTTGCTCGTATCCACTTCCTTGGAATAGGGATAATTTAATCCGAGTTCTTGTAATATATCATCTGCATTTTCAACAAGTTTGGCCCCTTGCTTGATAAGGAGATGAGTGCCTGTACTTTTAAAGGACTCTATGCTTCCAGGTACGGCCAGGACCTCTCTACCCTGTTCCAGGGCAAGGGAGGCTGTGATCAGAGAGCCACTTCTTTTTGAGGCCTCCACAACTACAACCCCCTTTGATAGGCCGCTGATTATCCTGTTCCTTATGGGAAAATTTCTTGCCTCTGGTGGGGTTCCTAAAGAGAACTCCGTGATAACAGACCCTTTCTCAGCTATATAGTTAAAAAGTTTTCTGTTTGAGACTGGATATATAATATCTATGCCTGAACCTAAAACAGCAATGGTAAACCCTTTCCCTCTTAAGCAACCCCAATGGGCGGCTGAATCTATCCCTGTAGCCATGCCACTAACAACAACTATTTTCCTTATGGCCAGGCCCTGGCATATCTCTTCAGTAACTTTCAGACCATAATGGCTTGGATTTCTTGAGCCTACAACACCAACCATTGTCTTACTTTGGGGGATATCGTTGCCTTTTAGATAGAGAAGGGGAGGTGGGTCATGGATCTCTTTAAGCTCCTTTGGATAGGAGGAATCGAAAATAGTTATCAGCCTGGCGCCGCACTCTTTTAGGCCCCTTAGCTCGTCATCTGGGTTTCTCTCCCAGGCCCTGCTAACAATTCTTTTTGCTGTTTCCTTTCTTAATCCCTCTACCTCTATTAAATCATTTAGCTTGGCCTTAAATACAGTGGCTGGATCACCAAATCTATCAAGAAGACGCTTATAGGTAATATTTCCCAAATTGGGAATCATCTTTAATGCAAGCCAATTAAATTTGCTATCCGACCATTTTTTCATATAAAATCTTAAGCCATGAGTTATTTTGTGGTGAAATATAACCAAAACAAGGCATAGTCAAGCTTTTTTGATAACAGGAATTTCTCTATGTCCGAAAAGCTAATATCGAGACCAGGTATCTTAAAACAAGAGATAATAAGAAAATTTATACATATCAGCAGTGGTATTATCATCTCTGCCCTTTATACTATTTATGAAAAAGATTTGCTGATTATCGGTCTCCTTTTTTCTCTTTTTATTGTCTTTTTCTTTGAGGTTTTAAGATTTAAAGACGCAATATCAGTTCCATTCTTAAGAGATAGAGAGAAGAAAAAGATCGGTGGTCATGCCTTTTTTATGCTGGGCACATTTATAAGCATTTTACTCTTTGATAAACAGATTGCTATAGCTTCAATAATCATGTTAGCGATAGGGGATGCCGCATCTGGAATAGCTCAGACGGTCAAAAGCGGATCTTCTGAAAGTGAAGACGGCTATAAAAAACTAATAAAGCCACCAAGTGTGATTTTGATTATGTTGAGTGTTTCCTTTTTAGTGGGCTATTATACCATCGATTCATTAACAATAGCAATCAGTGGTGCAATTGGCGCTACCATAGCAGACGGGGTGCATCTAAGAATTTATAGCATTTCAATAGATGATAATCTCACAATCCCTTTATATTCTGGTTTTTTAATGAGCCTTGTTTCATTTTAATCGAGCAATCTATCATATTTCTGATCGCCAGAT
>SDBV01006765.1_pt1 | contig 15791 bp, 10 predicted proteins | sample 2277081 | NCBI WGS metagenome assembly SDBV01 (sample SAMN10402039, study PRJNA504765) | marine sediment metagenome | isolation source: marine sediment core GS10_PC15, 223 cmbsf | place: Arctic Ocean: Southern Knipovich Ridge | collected 2010
GGCTCCACGGAACGGCACGGAGGCCGTTCCCTACAGCGGTTTCCAGCGTTTTGAATTCCCGGACACCGTCAACTACCTCGACGCCTTGCGGCGGAGCATTGCCAGCAGCGGCGGGGTCAGCCATACCAGGATACAGACCACACCCAGCACCATGGAAACGAGGCGAAACGATCCGTCGGGCATCAACCCGAAAAAGGACGCCACCGAGCTGCCCGGCTTGCTGAGCGTCTGGATGAATCGCTCCTCCAACGGTCCGCCCAGGATGATCCCCAGGACGACCGGCCCGAGCGGAATCCGCCGGCGTTCCAGAACAAACCCCAACAGGCCCATCGCCAGCATCACGCCGACGTCGAACGTGTTGGCGTTGATCGCGTAGGACCCGATCACGCAGAACAGCAGGATCACCGGCAGCAGCACCCGCCGAGGGACCCGCACCACGTAGCCGCCGATCTTGATCGCCAGCAGTCCAATCGGGATCAAGACGAGGTTGGCCAGCAGAAACACCAGGTAGATGCTGTAGACCAGGTGGAACTGCGGGCCTTGGGGGTTGAAGAGTTCGGCTCCGGGGGTGATGTTCTTCATCAACAGCACGCCGAGCACGATCGCGGTAATGGAATCGCCGGGAATGCCGAACACCAGCGCGGGGACCCACGCGCCGGCCAGCGCCGAATTGTTCGCCGCGGTGGCGTCGCCGATGCCTTCCAACGACCCATGGCCGTACTGCTGGGGCGTTTTCGAGGTCCGCTTGGAGGCGGCCAAGGAGACCCAAGCCGCGATATCGGCCCCGGCGCCGGGGAGCATCCCGATCACCGAGCCGATCACGCCGGAGCGCAGGGCGTGCCATTTGCGTCGCCAGAGAAGCGGAATCGCCGGGCCAAAGACCGAGGCGATCGCAGCGGCGAGAAACTTCCGGCGCGGGCCGCCGCGCTTTTTCGCCGCGGGCGGATGCTGAGTATTCAGCTTCGCCGACTGCTGGTCGATCACCAACACGTTGCGCAGAATCTCGGAGATCCCGAACAGGCCGATCATCGCCGGGATGAAGTTGATCCCCTGGTACAGTTGGGGTTGATCGAAAGTGAACCGCGCCAGCGTGTGCGAATTGCTGAAGCCGACGGTCGACAACAGCAAGCCGATGATCAGAGCCAGCGCCGCCTGGAGCGTCGATCTGCCCGAGACCACCACCGCACAACTCAACCCCAAGAGGAAAAGCCAGAAGTACTCCGGCGAGGCGAACTCCTTGGTCAGCAGGGCCAGCGAGGGCGCAAAGAGCATCAACACGGCCGTGCCGAACAGTCCGCCGGCCACACTGAACGTCAGGCACGTACCCAACGCCCGTTCGGACTGGCCGGCGCGGGTCAAGGCGTAGGCGTCGTCGGCGTAGGCCGCCGAGGAGGGAGTCCCGGGGATTCGCAAAAGCACGTTGGGGATGTCGCCGGCGAAGATCGCGCAGGCTTCGAGCGTGACCACGGCCGCCAACGCCGGAATCGGATCCAGATAGAAGGTCACCGGCACCAACAGCGCCACGGCCATCGTCGCCGTGAGCCCCGGAACGGCTCCCATGAACACCCCGTAGGCGGCCGCGAGCACGATGATCATCGGCACGTACGGGTTGCAGAAGACCTGCTCCAGGGCTGTCAGCAATGCTTCATTCATCTCACCACCCCAGCCAGCCGCGCGGCAGCGGCACGCGCAACGCTACGGCAAACACTTGATAGGTCAAAGGTACCAGCACGACGCCGAGGGCGACGGCCGCCGGCCATTTGGTACCCAGCCGCAGCAAGAGCAGTATCGTCAGCACGCCGGCGGTCGGCACGAACCCGACCGACTCCGCAACCGCAAGGTACACCACGACCCACGCCAGGACTTCCGCCACCCGAATCAAGCCTTGCCGGGAAATGGCGGCGACGTCCGCCGTCCGCTTCAAGTTTCTCGTGATCGCCAGGCACCCGCCTACGACCAGCAGCAACACGGCCAACACCGAAGGGAAGAAGTAGGGGCCGAACCGTGTCCGTCGGATCGATTGAAAGGCCTCGCTGTCGAGGATCTTTCCAAACCGCACGTCCCCTTCATCCAGCGAGTCGGCGAACTTCTCGGGCGGCTGCCAGCTTAACGTGAAACCGGCATTGTCCATGAACTGTCGAAACATCTCGTTCTCGACCACCCGCTCGAGCGCAGCCGTGAGTTTCTCGACGATCGCCTTATCCGTGCCTTTGGGCAAGGCGATCCCTCGCCAGCCGGCCGTGGCACAGTCGAGGCCCTGCTCCTTGAAAGTGGGCACGTCGGGAAACCGGGGCAGGCGCCGCTGGGTCATCACTCCCAGGCAACGCAACTCGCCGCTTGTCAATCGTGAGCGGGCCTCCGGCAAGCTGCAACAGACAAAGTCCAAGTTGCGGCCCACCAGCTCCTGCAAGGAGGGCTCGGCCCCGTTCATTCCGCTGAAATGCACGTCGGAAGGCTTCAGCCGCACGGCCAGCAGCCATTCGGCAAGCCCCAGGTGCCAGATGCCGCCGTCGACCGTACCGGAGGCACTGAGCTGTCCGGGCCTGGCCCGGATGGCCTGCTGGAGATCCTCGAGGTTCTGCCAAGGTTTTTCGGCCGGCACGAATACGGCGGTGGCGTCGGTGTTCAACAACGCCACCGGTTGGAAGTCCTGGTGCGAGATGTTCGTCAGACCGCGGTGATGCAGCATGTGGATCTCGACGGTCATCATCAGCAGCGTGTAGCCGTCGGGCTTGGCCAGCGCCCCGCGGGTGTGGCCGGTGACGCCGGCGCCGCCGGTGGCGTTGATCACGTTGACGGGCACCCCCATTTCCGCCTCCAGGAGCCCGGCCACTTGTCGGCAGAGTGTATCGGTGCCGCCGCCGGGCGCCCAGGGGCAGATCAACATGATCGGCCGGTGGGGATAATCCTGTCGCCGCTGGCAGCCGGCGATGGCGAAGACCACCGTCAACGTGAGGAAGAAATGGACGGCCGGGCGTATGACGCGGCGGAGGACCAGGCCGTTTTCAGTAGGTTTGATTCGAGCCATGGGGTGATCGTGCAAACAGCGTGGTTCATACTCGGGCCGCCGAAAACGACCTCGCGCCTCGATTGTGGGAGGCGTCTCCGACGGCAACAGAACCGACAGCCCCGCAATCGCCGACGGAGTCGCCTCCCACAAGTTCTTGTCGCCTCCCCCAAGTTGCTTTCACTACCAATCCACCACGGAACCGTCATCGCCGTCGTAGGTTTCGGGATTTCTCCAGTCGTGATCGATTTTTCCGGCCACCGCCTCTTCGTCCAACTCGATTCCCAATCCCGGGCCGGTGGGGATGGGGATATAACCGCGGCGAACGGTAAACGGGTTCTTCAAATACCCTTCGCCCAAGGTGACTTGCTCCTGGCAGAGGAAATTGGGAATCGAGGCCGCCACCTGGATGCCCGCCGCCAGCGAGATCGGACCCAGCGGATTGTGCGGGGCGACGGCCGCGTAATAGGCCTCGGCCATGCCGGCGATCAGGCGGACCTCGGTGATGCCGCCGGCGTGGCAGAGATCGGGCTGCAAAATGCTGGCCGCCCGTTTCTCGAGAATCTCGCGAAATCCCCACTTGGTGAAGATCCGCTCGCCGGTGGCAATCGGCAGATGCGTTCCGCGGGCGATCTCCGCCATGGCGTCCACGTTCTGGCACTGCACCGGCTCTTCGACAAAAAAGGGCTGGTAGGGCTCCAGGGCCTTGATCAGCAGCTTGGCCGTCTGGGGAGAGATCGCGCCGTGGAAATCGATGGCGATGTCGATCTCGGCCCCGGCCGCCGCCCGCAACGCGGCGAAACGCTCGGCGACGTGCTCGACGAACCCCTTGGTCTCCACGATCCGGGCGCGGCGCGTGCGTGCGGGACCGGTCTTAAACGCGGTAAACCCCTTGGCGATCCCGGCCTTGACGGCTTCGGGGCTGCCTCCGTGCGCGTAGACCCTGACGCGGTGGCGGGTGGGCCCTCCCAGCAGTTCATAGATCGGAACGCCCAAGGCCTTGCCTTTGATGTCCCAAAGGGCCTGGTCGATCCCGCTTAGGGCGCTGGTCAGGATAGGACCGCCACGATAGAAGGCGTGGCGGTAAATCGCCTGCCAATGGTGGACCACGCGTCGGGGATCCTTTCCGACCAGGTAGGGCGCGATCTCTTGCACCGCTGCGGCACAAGTTTTCGCCCTGCCTTCCAGGATCGGCTCGCCGAGCCCGACGATGCCGGCGTTGGTGTGCACCTTCAAGAACAGCCATCGCGGCTTGACCAGGAAGGTTTCCAGCTTGGTGATTTTCAGCGGATCCTTGGGCGAAATCGGTGCGGCGCCGGCCCGTTGGGCTTCCGCCGTTTCGGTTCGCGCCAGCAGGGCGCCCAGCCCGGCGGCCCCCAGGGCTCCCTTGATCGCAGTACGGCGAGAAAGGAAGCGTTTCGGCTCTTGATCGCTTTTCATCCGAACATCCTCTCGTAAATGTCTTGCCCGTCGGCAACAGGTCTTCCTTCACCGCGGAGCTACGTTGCATGGTTCACACCGGCCATGATACCCCAAACGGTCCACGGTTTCCACCTCTTGGCGGTGCGAAGCCGCAAGCGGCGCAATTGCTGTGGATTGTGCCGGATCTGACGGCTGGTCGGGGGACGACCGATCGATCAATCCGGATTCTCTACCAAGACCTGCAACAACCCGATTCATCCGGTCGAACGGGGCCGCTGCGTAAACTACTGTTCTGATGAAGGATGTAGATCATCGAGCGATTTTTCACCGCGGAACGAACCTATGGCCAAGATTCTGGTTGTCGACGACGTACAGAACGAGGCGATGCAACTGGCTTTCGACCTGGAGCAGATGGGTCACGAGGTATTGGGCGCCAGCAGCGGCGAGGAGGCGTTGAACGTGGCGGCGGCCGAGAGCCCCGACGCGATCTTCCTCGACGCCGTGATGCCCGAGATGGACGGCATCGAAGTCTGCCGGCGACTGAAAGACGACTCGCAGCTCGAGTCGATTGCCGTGATCCTGATGACCGCCAACGACCTGGACAAGGACATCGTCAAGGGGCTCGACGCCGGCGCCGACGACTACATCAGAAAGTCGTGCGCCAAGGAAATGCTGGTCGTCCGCTTGCATTCCGTGTTGCGGACGCTGAACGATCGCAAGGCCATTGTCCAACTCGACGAACAACTGCAAGAAGAGATCGCCCGGCGCAAACAAGGCGAGCAGTCGCAGGCGGAGTTGCTCAGCAGCACGTTCTCGGCCAGCATCCAGATGCTGGTGGACTTCGCCGAGCTGTTGCAGCCGGACTGCATCGGCCTGACTTTGCGGGTGCACGCGACCGTCAAGGACATCTGCACCGAGATGAAGATGACGAACCCCTGGGAGGTCGACGTGGCCACCATGCTCTCCAACGTCGGCTGCGTCAAGATGCCGCCCGAGATCCTCACGAAGGTCTGCGACGGGCAGGAGTTGTCGTTCAGCGAGAAACGCGTCTTCTGGAAACATCCCCAAATTGCCGCCGACATCATCAAGCGCATTCCCCGCATGCAGCGCGTGGCCCGAATCGTTGAGTATCAGGAGCGGTGCTACAACGGCGACGGCCCTCCCTTCGACGACCGGATCACCCGCGGAAAGGAGATTCCGCTGGGGGCGAGAATCCTCAAGCTGGCCCTGGCCTTCGACGCCCAGATCATGTCGGGCAGCACCAACCACGAGGCCATCGAGGTCATCCGCACGCACGCGGCGCTGTACGACCCGGAACTGGTCGAGCTGCTCGGGCAACGGGTGATCCGGGAGCCGGAATACGAGGTCCGCTCGCTGATGATCAAGCAGCTTCGCGCCGGCATGGTGCTCTCCGAGCACATCCTCTCGCGCGACGATTCCGTGCTGATCCGCAACGGCAGAACGGTCACCGCGGCCACGCTCCGCAACCTCAACCGCTACTGCGACGTGGGCAGCTTCGACGATCGCGTTCGCGAGCCGATCCGCGTCCGCGTCCCCGTCTACCGCGACCCGCCGCCGGAGCAGCCGGAGGATCAGCCGGAGGAAAAGGAGTCGCAACACGAGGGTGCGACCACCTAGGTCAGGGCTCGCCCTGACAAAACCAATGCCACCGTTGGCGAACCTGCTTAAGCCGGCCGACACAAGCCGTCCCCGCCGAGCGCAGTCGGCGGGCGTTTGGGGTGCCACTTTTTGCGTGGACGGTTTGCTCGCCCGCTATGATTGAACCGGCGTGGCGCACTGCCTGGAAACGGTGCAGCGGCTTTTCATGGCAGCGGCCTTTCATGCCGACTTTTCATGGCGACTTGCACGCCGCGGTGATTCGAGCTACCCTGGGGTGACGGGGCTCCGGCAACGGATAGGACGACCATTGTTCGAGTTGCTCATTCAGGCAGCGATCGGGCTGTTGGCGGGTCTGCTGGGCGGACTGCTGGGCGTGGGGGGCTCGGTGATCATCATCCCCGCCTTGATCCTCTACCTCAGCCACGCCGGCGGGGGCTACCGCGGTAGTTCCCAGCACCTGATCCAGGCGGCGGCCATGATTTGCAACGTGTTCGTCGCCGCGCCCGCCGTGCTGGCTCACTACCGCGCCGGGGCGATCATGAAATCGGTGGTCGTGTGGATGATTCCCTCGGCGCTGTTGGGAATCGTCCTGGGGGTGGCGGCGAGCAACACCTCCGCCTTCGCCCGGGAAAACGGCGCCTACCTGGCGATGATCCTGGCCGGGTTCCTGGTCTACGTGGCGGTGTACAACACGGTGCGGATTTTCAGCAAGACCGATTTGCAGAGTGGCTTCGATGAGAACCGCCGTCCGGCCCCCGGATCGGTCGTGGCGGTGGGAATCCCCATGGGGCTCGTCGCCGGACTGCTGGGCATCGGAGGGGGCGCGTTGTGCGTGCCGATGCAGCAGATGCTCTTGAAAATCCCCTTGCGCCGGGCGATCGCCAATTCCGCCACCACGATTGTTTGTGTGGCCGCGATCGGAGCCCTTTACAAGAACCTCACCTTGTCGGGTCACGACGTGTCGATCACCGACTCGGTCCGGTTGGCGGCGATGCTGATCCCCACCGCCGTGCTGGGCAGCTATCTCGGCGGCAAGCTCACCCATATCCTACCCCGCAAGACGCTGCGGATCGTGTTTGTCGTGTTCATGGCCACCGTCGCCTGGCTCACCTTCAGCCGGGCATGGAAGGCAGCCCCCGCCCCGGCCGAAGAGAACGCAGAGCCGACCACGGAGAAAAGCATCACACCATCCCCAGCAAAGCCGTTTAGCCGCCGCGGCCACCCGGTGTGATTTAACAGCGTAGCCGCCGGGGCTAAACAGCGTAGCCGCCGGGGCTAAACAGGCTGCGCTCTTGCTTCGTCGGTCGTGGTGGGTATTCTAACGAGTGTGGAAACCGATTCTTCCGTTGAAACAAGCTGAGCCGAAAAGAAGGGAGTATCCGCGATGGGTGACAAGTCGACCAGGCGAACGTTTCTCAGCACGGCCGCGGCGGGGGCTGCCGGCGGCTGGATGGGACAACGGCCCGCGGCTCGAGGGCAAAACGCGGCCGAAACGCCACGCAAACCGCAGAGCAAGAATATGAAAACCTTTCGTGCCGGGGCCGCGGCCGTGGAGGTCACGCCGCAAGAGTTTCCCGTGATCGTCAACGGCGGCATGAGCCAGCGGACCGCCGAGGGGGTCGTCGATCCGCTGCACGCGAGATGTCTGGTGCTCGACGACGGAAGCACGCAGCTTGCCATCGCGGTGGTCGACAACTGCCTGATCCCGCGGGCGTTGCTGGATCGGGCCAAGGCCATGGCCGCATCCGCCACGGGCATAGCGCCCCAGCGGATGTTGATCTCCGCCACCCACACCCATTCAGCCCCCTCGGTGTTCGGCTGTTTGGGAAGCGACCGTGACGATCGCTACGCCGCGTATCTGCCGGGCCGGATCGCCGAGGCGATGGTTGCGGCCCAGAAGAACCTTGCCCCGGCGCGGATCGGTTGGGCGGTGGGCAAAGACCCCAAGAACGTCTTCTGCCGCCGCTACCTGATGAAGCCCGGCACGGCGGGAACCAATCCGTTTGGTTCAACCAAAGACGACCGGGCCCAGATGAACCCCGGCTATCTCAACCCCAACGCCGTCAAGCGGCTCGGTCCGATAGACACCGACGTGACGGTGGTTTCCGTCCAATCGCCCGACGGCCGGCCGATCGCCTTGCTGGGCAACTACTCGACCCATTACGCCGGCAGTCCGGCCGTTTCGGCAGATTACTTCGGCGTGTTTTGCGAGAAGATCAAGCAGCTCGTGATCACGCCGGCGTTGCGGGCGGAGGATTCCCAGCGGCCGTTTGTGGCCCTGATGTCCAACGGCACCAGCGGCGACGCGAACTGCTGCGACTTCGACCATCCGCGGCGGGAGTTCGATCGGTTTACCGTCGCCGAAGACGTCGCCCGTGCCGCTTTCGAGGCGTATCGACGGATCCAATACCACGACTGGGTCCCGCTGGTGATGCAGCAGAAGCTGCTCGAACTCAGCGTGCGGATGCCGAGCCGGCAAGAAGTCGTCGAGGCCAAGCAGTTCCTCGAGAAACTCGAAGGGCGCAAGCCGCGAACCATCCCCGAGGTGTACGCCCGGGAAACGGTTCTGCTGGACCAACTGCCGCCGAGTCGCGAGTTGAAGCTCCAAGCGATCCGGATCGGCGGACTGGGCGTCACGGCGATCCCCTGCGAGGTGTTCGGCGGCACCGGGCTGAGGATCAAGCAGAACAGCCCCTTGCGGCCGACGCTGAACATCAGCCTGGCCAACGGCTGCGAGGGCTACATCCCCCCGCCTCAGCAACACGAGCTGGGCGGCTACACCACCTGGCGGGCCCGCAGCAGTTGCCTCGAAGTCGACGCCGAACCGAAGATCGCCACGGCGGTGCTCGGCCTGCTGGGGCAGGTTGCCCGACCACGGTGATTCGGGGCCTGGACAATTTCACCCATAACTGCCAGACTCCACATAGGGAATTTGTCTCTGCGAACGATCCGCCACGGCACCAGCCGGCCGGGGGGGTAACCCCCTCCGATCGGTTGTTTTTGCGAGACGGTTTGCTGCACGAAAGGAAGAATCGCCGTGGGCGAAGATCCTGTCGAGTTCGGTGCGGAAAAGCGGCCAGGCGGTTGGACCGGGAGCATCCAGACCCGGCTGGCCGTCGTGTTCAGCATTACCTTCGCGGTCGTCTTGACCCTCTTTGAACTGGTCGACTTCCTCGGGATCCCTTTCACGCCATTCAAGGGACGGCTGTGGCACCACCAAGACGAGGCCAAGCGGAGTTTGAACCTGATCGCCGATTTGAAAAAGGAGCGGTTATCGCGATGGATCCGGGAGCGACGTGATGACGGCGACGTGATCGCCAACAGCCCGTTACTGCGGGCAGAACTGGAGGCACTTCAGCAGGCGGCCCGGGAGTTTACGACGCCAGGAGTCGCAGAGGCCGATCTCTGGGCACTGCTGCGCAAGCATCCCGCGTACGAGAACCTGCTGAACCACCTGACCCACGTCAAAGACATCTACGGCGTCTATGATCGAATCCTGCTGGCCGACGCGACCACGGGCAGAGTTTTGGTTTCTGCTGCGGAGGAGGACTCGGGCACCAACGTGGCCGGGGAGGATTTTTTCACCGGCGCCTTGGAGTCCGGGCTGGAGTACATCGGTGACGTGCGGATTGCCGGCCCGGGCCGCAACCCCGTTCTCGACATCGCCCACGCGCTTCATACCGAGGACGGCAAGGTGTTCGGGGTGCTGCTGACGGAAATCAATACCGAGGACATGATCAGGCCGATGCTCCACACGGGGGGCGGGCTGGGGGCCGGGGGTGAGGCGTTGCTGATCAACAAAGAAGTGCGAATTCTCACGTCGCTAAAGCACCCGCTGCGTGATTCAACGAAGCCCAAGCCGCTTCAGTATCGGATCACGGCCGAGCCGGCCGTTCTCGCCGCGCAGGGAGAAGAGGGCATCATCGAAAGTGACGATTACCGCGGCGAGCCGGTGCTGGCCGCCTACCGGTACATCGAGATCACGCCGGAGTTGGGATGGGGGATGGTGGTCAAACGCGACCAGGCCGAACTGTACGCCCCGATCCGCGCCGACGCCATGGATTCCTTTTGGGTCGGCCTGGCCTCCGTGGCGGCGGTGGTGGTTCTGACCGTGGCCGTGGCCCGCGGCGTGAGCAGCCCGATCCGGGCGTTGGGCCGGACGGCCCAGGAGGTCTCCGATGGCGATCTGGCCGCCCGGGCCCCGGTCACCACCAGTGACGAAGTGGGCGCCCTGGCCACCACGTTCAACGCCATGGTCGAGAGGATACAGCACTGGCAGAAGGACCTGCAAGCGGAAGTTCGCTCCCGCACGGCGGAACTCCACGACGCCAACACGGAACTGGCCCGGCACCGAGATCACCTGGAAAAGTCGGTCCGGGAGCGGACGCGGGAACTGGAAGAAGTTCACGAAGCACTGGTCCGCCAGGAGCGGCTGGCCACCCTGGGCCAGTTGACGGCCACGGTCAGCCACGAGTTGCGCAACCCGCTGGGGACCATCCGCACGTCGTTTTTCTCCGTGGCCCAGCGGCTGGGCGGCAAGCAGCCGGAAATTCAGGCCGCGCTGGATCGCGTCGATCGCAGCGTCATCCGCTGCGACGCGATCATCCGCGACTTGTTGGATTTCAGTCGCGTGGGGAAACTCCAGCCAAAGGCTACCGAGGTCGACGACTGGTTGGCGGCCGTGCTGAAGGAATATGAATTCCCCGAAGGGATCACCCTGCACCGGCAACTGGCCGCCGGCGTGACGCTCCCGTTGGACCGCGAGCGGCTGCGGCGCTGCATGATCAACCTGCTGAGCAACGCCTGCCAGGCCATGGCGCCCGACGGCGGAGACTTGACCGTGACCTCCGGCGTGGAGGACGCCCGGGTGGTGATCCGCGTGATCGACGGCGGCTGCGGGATCGCGCCGCAGGAGTTCGAAAAGATCTTCGAGCCGCTGTTCAGCACCAAGAGCTTCGGCGTGGGGCTGGGGCTGCCGATCGTCCGACAAATCGTCCAACAACACGGCGGCACGATCGAAATGGAAAACCGGCCCGGGCAAGGAGCCGTCGCCACCGTCTACTTACCAATCCGACAGACCGAGGAAACACCTGATGAGTAAACTGCGAGTTTTCGTCGTCGACGACGACCGCGATTTCGCTACCAGCCTGGCCGACGTGCTGAAGCTCGACGGTCACCAGGTCGACGTGGCCCACACGGGTGAAGAAGCCATCGAGAGGTTCCGGCAGCACGACTACGACGTGACGTTCATGGACGTCAAGCTGCCCGGGCTCAATGGCGTGGAGAGCTTCATGGAGATCCGCAAGCTGAAGCCGCACGCCCGGGTGTACATGATGACCGGCTTTAGCGTCGAGCACCTGCTTCAGCAGGCCATCGATCAAGGCGCTCTGGGCGTATTGCACAAGCCGCTCGACCTCGAGCGCCTGCTGGAAATGCTCAACAAGATCAAGCCCGAGGGCATCCTGATCGCCGACGACGACCCGGACTTCGTCGCGGCCTTGGGGGAGGTGCTGACGGAAAACGGCTACAAGATCTACGTTGCCCACGACGGCCGGGAGGCGGTCCAGAAGATCCTTGCCAACGGCATCGACGTGCTGATCCTGGATCTGCGGATGCCGGTGCTCAACGGATTGGAAGTGTACCTGGAGTTGAAGGGCCATGGCCGCTGCCTGCCCACGATCATCGTGACCGCCTACGCCCGGGAGGAGGCCGAATCGCTGAGCAAGTTGAGCGAGTTGTCGGTCACCGGGGTGTTGACCAAACCGTTCGATCCGGCCGAGTTGCTCGCGGCACTGGAACGGCTTACCGGTGGGGGGCAGGAGTGAGCGGCGGAAACGGGAGGGGATGCCCTTCTGTCGTCGGGTGGCTGGGGCAAAGCGCAGCGGTGCCCCAGGACGTTAGGACTGGGGCTTCGCTGCGCTCAGCCGCCAGCCACCCGCATGATTGGTGTGATGTCTTCCGACTACCCGGCTTATCTGCAATTGCTCGAAAGCGGTGAGTTGTCCCGCCGGGTTCGCCGGGCGGTCGATGCGCTGGCCGACTGTGCGCTCTGCGGCCGGCAGTGCCACGTGGATCGGCTTCATACCACGGATCCCAAGTCGTACTGCCATGGCGGGCGCCGGGCTTTGGTCAGCAGCGCCGGTCCCCATCACGGCGAAGAGGACTGCTTGCGGGGTTGGGCCGGCTCGGGAACGATCTTCTTCAGCCACTGCAACCTGCGATGCGTCTTTTGCCAGAACTTCGACATCAGCTTCGAGGGATACGGCCGTCCGGTCGAGCCGCACGAACTGGCCGAGATGATGCTCGCTTTGCAGCAGCACGGTTGCCATAACGTGAACCTGGTGACGCCCTCTCACGTGGTGCCGCAGATCCTCGAAGGCCTCCTTTCGGCGGCCCAACAGGGACTGCGGTTGCCGATCGTCTACAACACCGGCGGCTACGACCGGCTCGACACGCTCCGGCTGCTCGACGGCGTGGTCGACGTCTACATGCCCGATCTGAAGTTCCTAAGCGGCGAGCTTTCCCGGCAGTGGGCCAACGCCGAGGACTATCCGCAGGTGGCCCGTCGCGCCGTGGTTCAGATGCACCGGCAGGTGGGCGACATGGTGCTCGACGACCGCGGGCTGGCCCGACGGGGGCTGTTGGTCCGCCACCTGGTGATGCCCGGGGCGCTGGAAGACACGCGTCGGATCATGCGTTTCCTCGCCCGGGAAATCTCGCCCCAGACGCTCGTCAACATCATGCCCCAATACCGGCCCGAGGGACTCGCCCGCCGATACGAGTCGATCAATCGGCCGCTGAGCTCCGCCGAGTACCGCCAGGCAATCGAGATCGCCGAGCAAGAGGGCTTGCAGCGACTGGTCCGCCGCTGAATAGTAGCCGTCTCGCTGGAGCGAGACGAAGCTCAAGCTCCATCTCGTTCCAGCGAGATGGCTACATTGCAGTCTTCCGGCAAAACCTACCGAAAATACCCCGCGAACAACCGCAGTTGACGCCACCACGACCAAGGCGAGCCGCGCAGCAGCCGCCTGGCGACGTAGCCGGGGCGAACGTAGTAGGACCAAATCGCCCGCCGCACCAACCGGTCCACCTCCCGGCGCTTCGCTTCGGAGCCGGCAAAGGCGGGAAACAGCTCCTCGGACTCGCCGGCCAACTCGTCGTACAGCGGCGAGCCTTGGTAGGGCGTGACCCGGTGGAAGGAGGCGTAGGTCGGATTCAACTGCCGGGCCAGGCGGACCGTCTGCTGCATTTCCTGCTGCGTTTCGCCGGGATGGCCCAGCAGGAAAAAGCAAAGCGTCTCGATCCCCACCCGCTGGGCCAACGCCACGCCTTGGCGTTGGGCCTCCACGGTGACCTGCTTACGCGTGCTTTCGGCGATCCGCCGGCTGCCCGTCTCCACCCCGAAATGAATCAGCCGGCAGCCCGAGAGCTTCATCAGCCGCAACAACGGCTCGTCGATCTGATCGGTCCGCGTCTGGCAGCACCAGCGCACCCGGATGTCATGGTCCAGGATGAATTGGGAAATCCCCGGGGCCAACTCCGCATCACCCGATGGATTTGGGGCGGTGAACTCCAGGTCGATGAAATAGATATTGCGCACACCGAACCGTCCGACGGCGACCTCCACTTCACGGCCGAGCTGCTCGACCGTCTTGCGGCGCAGCTTTTTGCCCTGGATCACGCGGGAACAGAACGTACACGGATACGGACATCCCCGGGCTCCTTCCAGCACCATGAAACGCGAGCCGAGGACCTCGTACTGGTAGTGTTTCGGATCGATCAGATGGAAGGCGGGCGCCGGCAGGTTGGTGATGTCCAGCAGGGGACGGTCGGGCGTGGCAATCGGGCGGCGCGGGCGTGAATCGGCGTCACCCGGATAGGTCAACCCGGGTATTTCGTCCCAGGGCCGGCCGGTATCGATGCAACGGGCGAGTTGGGCGACGGTCCGTTCCGGCTCGCCCCGCACGACGGCGTCGACGCCGGTCATCTCGAGCATGGCCTCCGGCTGCACGGTGCCGTGGAACCCCGTGAGGAACAACTGCCCGCCGCGGCCGCGCAACTTGTCGATGACGGCCGTCAGCGGAGCCAGTTCGAGCGTGGGACACTGCCAGCGGTCCAAGGCCGAGCTGGTCACCAGCACCATCTCAACCGTGCCCACCCGATCGGCCACCTGCTGGGGTGAGAGCCGCCGGGCCTGGGCGTCGACGATCCGCACCTGGTGCCCGTCGGCCTCCAGGATCGCGGCGCAGTTGAGCAACTCCAGCGGCGGCCAGCGGCGATTATACGTATGGTCGGCCCCCGCGATCGGGTATTGCCAGCACGGTTTGACCAGGACGATTTGCATCGAAGTTAACTGATTCGTCTCAGAATTCGACAAAGTAGCCATCTCGCTCCGCGAGATGAAGCTTCATCTCGCGGAGCGAGATGGCTACTATGAGTCCTTCCGCGTTCGGATCTCCCCCAACAATTCTATTGCCCGCCGGTGCTGCGGGTCCAATTCGAGGGCCCGCGACAGCATCGATTCGGCCTTTTCCGGCTGGCCGCGCCGGTGGGCCACCAGGCCGAGACCGAAATAGGCGTCGGCGTTGGGCCCGCTGATGTTTAACACATAGATGAAACGGTGTTGGGCCTCCTTCAAATCGCCACGCTCTTGAATCGCCTGATGGGCCCGGCGGAGAAAGTCCGTGGCAAAATCGTCGACGCTGGCTCGCGGCTCGAACTTCCCCTTGTTGCAGGCCGCGGGCAGGTACCTGACGCCCAAGAAGCCGATCAGCAGCAGGGCGGCCAGTCCCGGCACCTTACCCTCGCGGCTTGCCCGGTCGAGAATCCAGCCGGCGCAAACCACCGCCGGAATCAGGCTCATCGACGCCCACCAGAACGGCTCGAACCGCTCTCCGCCGGGCATCACCAGGAAGACGCCGAAGACGGTCGCAAACGCGACCAGCAGCAGCCGGACCGCCGGCTCGCGGCGGCGTCCGAATGCGGCTGCCACGGCCGCCAGGTAGAGAATGCCCGCCGCCCAATGACAGGCGTAGACGTTCCCCTGGAGGTATGCTTTGTCCAACACGTCCTCACCGATCCATGCCCGAAACAACTCACCCAGGTACAGACTGAACGATTTCATCGAGACGCCCAACGCCTCGCCGGCAAAGGCCACATCGCGATAAAGGTAGCTCTCGGTCGTCAGGGCCAGGTTCCAAAGCACGTCGGGGGCGATCACCAACAAGAACACTCCGTTTGCCAGGTACCATCGCGGCCGGCGAAGCAAATGCCGATGCTGCGGCGTGATCAACAGGTAGATCCAAAGGACGCCGATCAACAGGACCGCCGGTTCCTTGGCCAGATAGGCCAGCCCCAGCAGCACTCCGAGCAGGGCGTAGCTTGGCGAGTCGTCGGACTGCAGCGCGCGGAGGAACTGGAGCAGCACCAGCGACGCGAACAACAGCATCCACACTTCCGGCATGAACACCCGCGACCAACTGGCGTGGAACTGATCGACCGCCAGCAGGGCGGCCGCCCAGAGTCCGGCCCGTGGTGAGAAGACGCGCCGGCCCAGGAAATAGACCGGTATCACCGTGGCCGCGCCGGCCAGCACGTGCAACAAGCGCAGGCCGAAATTGGTGGTTCCGAACAGCAGGCCGCTGAGTTTCAGCACGTAGATGCTCAGCAAGGGGTGATCCAGCGTTCGGGAAACGAGGTGAAAGTGTGCGGGGCGCAAGTCGATCGTCTCGGCCAGCGCCAG
>SDBV01006766.1_pt1 | contig 15787 bp, 21 predicted proteins | sample 2277081 | NCBI WGS metagenome assembly SDBV01 (sample SAMN10402039, study PRJNA504765) | marine sediment metagenome | isolation source: marine sediment core GS10_PC15, 223 cmbsf | place: Arctic Ocean: Southern Knipovich Ridge | collected 2010
GCGCCGGGCCGTTGTAGAACGCCCTCACATCGGCCGCCGTCGCCGGGCGCAACTCAGGCTTTGTCTGTTTCATCGATACCCACGACGACACCGAGAACCGTCGCCGGCCTCGGGGCGTTCATCTCCAGGCACATGCGCTCGTCCGTCCCCCAGCCGCCCGGCCACTCGAACATATCCTTGTCGTACTCCGCGTGGATCGAATCCGTGTCCACCTCCGCTCCCTCGTTGTCGATCAAAGGCAGCGAGTCCAGAGTATCGAAGTCAGGGCCGTATTTGACCCCTTGTGCGTGGGTATTGGCCAAGATCAACCCAAGGTGCGACAGGCGCTTGCGCTGGGTCAGCGCGGTTCCGAGTTGCGACGCATAGGCCAGTTTGGTCGATTCGAACCTGCCCCGGTAGGCCAAGCCTATAATGCCCGTGGTCGCGATGTAGGGCGAACCATTGTTGGTCAGTTCGGAAATGCCTCCCAGTCCATTGACCGTAAAGGTCGCTATATCGCCGTTTGAATCCTTCAGGCATAACCCGTCCGCCCAAACAACGACAGATTCATTAGCCAGGTTGCCGAGCGTGAATAACGGAATGAGCGAAGAGGGAGGCGAGTTCGTGAATATCACGAAGGAATCGGCCTGTTTGTTCAGCGTGCCGCCCACGGTTTCGCTTTCGAGCGCCCATTTCTCAAAATATCGCTTGGTCAATCCGTTGATGGTCCGTTTTACCACATAGTAGATCCGGTCCTCGACCGTGCCTGGCAGCACCACCACATCTTCGACCGAATCTCCCGTCCGCGTTTCGATGTCGATCCACGCCAGAACCTCGTTGGCGGGTTCGCGCACCAGCATCCCGACCGTGCCGTCGGAACGCACGCAATGCAGTCGCGTGTCGGGCTGGCGCTGAACCGCCATGCGAACGATGCCGGGTTCGCCAATCTCCGGGATGATGTCGGTCAGATCGACCGGGACATAATCGCCAGAATAAAGCGCCCGTCCCGTGGCCCCCTGCCCCAACTCGAACACCCGCGTGCCGCCGCGCTGGACGAAAATGCCGTCCGAATCGATCTTGACCGCCGGCACCGCGGCGGACCCTTGGGTTGAGGCATCTTTCAAGTTGAAGTTGCTCGGCGTCAGCGGTTCGTCCAGGGACGTGGAGCGCGCCGAAACCTCTGAACCCGCCGTGCCCGCAATCAAGCGTTGCAGCGGCAGCAGCCAATTGACCGTATCGATCGGCCCGGCGCCGATGGAGCGGTTGATCGGCCCGCTATCCCCCTCGGTATCCTCGTCGAAGACATCAAAGGCATCCGAGACGGAGCCGAAGAAATTGCCCTTGCCGGCCGACCACAGACGCCCTTCGTAGAAACCCATCGCCGAAGGAAACCCACGAAAATCGGACCATGAGCCCTCCTGCCAATCCCTCGAAGCCCCGGTCCCGCCAAGATTTGACAGCACCGCCGCAGAGACCGATATGTCACTCGTATGAGCCGTGACCCGGACAATCCCTTTGATGCCACCTGACGTACTTACCAGCGTCAGCACAATCGTGTCAGTGCCGTAATCTCCAGTCTTGACCCCGATGCGATAATAAACGATCTGGTTATCCAGGCCATCGTCAAAATTCGTGGCGGCTTGGTCGACCGTAAAGGTCGTCACATCCGTCCAGTCGCCCGGTACGGTGATCGACCTTTGCAAAGTGATGGTCGAATCCGATCTGCCCGATATCTCTATCGTGAATATCCGAGTGTCACCTACCCCGATGATCCTCATGCTGTTATCATCGGTGAACTCGTCTGCACCAGTTACCGTCGCGGCGACCGTCTGTCCCGTCGACGTGATGCTGAATAGCGCACCAACATGATTGGGGGAGAACAGCGCGCGGGATGCCGTTAGCGTGATATCCCCGGTCAGCGCCGAGGGCGTCAGTTTGGTGGTCGAGATGTTGATGCCGCGGAACGGCCCATCATTGGGCTGATACAGCGATATGCCCCAGGATTTGGATGTCGTGTCAAACCGCTCCAGACGGCGTTGCTGGAACCCCTTACAGGCGATGAACAGAACATCGGCCGATTGATCCCAGCGCAGATTATCGAGGTCACTGGCTCCCCACGGACTGGGCAGCGTGAAATCTCCCGATGAATCGACCGCGACCGAATCGACCAGCGCCTTCGCCTGCGCGCGGCCGGCCAGTTCAATGTGGAAATCCCCCGTCGGGGTGAAGACGAACGAATAGGTTCCGGTGCCCAGTTCCTTCTCTGTGATGTACTCCGCGCCTCCAGACGTAGACCCGATCTTGATCGAAACCGGCCCACGCTGGATGGTGAACGTCACGCCATGCTCGGTATCCACGTTGGCCCCGGAGACACGCACCACCTGGCGCCGGATTGCGGCATTGAACAACGTCCCGACAAGCTCAAGATAGCCGCCGGTCAACCAAGCCGATGTTGCCCCAGTCTCGTCATTGTCCGTCCAGCTCGTCAAATCGCTGTCGAATGTCCCGTTGGCAATCGATGTGGAAACGCTCGCGCGGGTGATAATCGCATCCGAGACCGCGAATCTGATGCCGCTCGCTGTGACTTCCGGCAGCGCGGTGTCGGTGGTCGAGAAGACGAACGGGAGATATTTAGCCGCCGCATCGCCGTTGGTGGAAAACAGAAACTCCCATCCCGGTCGCAACGACATCGATCCAAGTACGCGCGGCGGGAGATTGGTCTGCACGTCGGCCGAGAAAGCCATGCGCTGGATATCGACCCGCGCCAGTGCCTTGGGTGAAACACGTCCACGGTTGAAGGCAAGCAGGGCAGGGTTGGCTACGTTACCCAATCAACTGTCTCCGAGTTCCGCCGTCACGGCGGCCGGAGCCCCCACGGCTACGCCTCGCACGGTTCCAGCTCCCCTCCGGTGGAACGGACGTGCCTGAGTCCTGGGCGTCCTTGGCGGATGCGCCTTTGAGTAGGCGCTTCAATTCCTCGCCGATCTTATCTATGGTCTGCGAGCTTCTGGTCAGCTTGAACGCGACCCGGCTGGCCAGATACGCCTCGAAGTACCGTGCGAATGATTCGGTCCAGTTGCCCAGATCGCCGCCGTAATCGGCACCATCAGAGACCATCTTGACGTAAAGCGTATCGATATCGGCAAACCAGTGGCCAGCCTCGTCGGCAAACTGGTCGTCCTTGAACGGCGGCCTGAAATACTCGCTCGCCGAGACAACGGCCGTGCGACACCAATCGGACGGCTTCACGAACGCTCGTTGAAAGCCGAAATCCGGATCGACCGAGGGATCGAACTCGATCTTGAGCGACCGCGTGCCGAAGTTCCAAAAGGCTGCCTCTAGGCATGTCTTCACAGCCCCGCCGTCAAACACGTCATCGAGCAGACGCCGCGGCTCGCGGTTCTCGGTCAACGATGCCAGTTTGCGCTCCCCGACCAGGAGCAAAGCGGCATTGAAGACAAGGAGTTTGGAGGCCACGGGTCAGGCCGCGATCTTTTCAAGATAAGCGGCCAACCATCTTTTGGCCGCGGCACTGGTCTTAAATCCTTCTCCGATCCGTTCTTTGTCAGCAAGCCGGCGAACCCAATACCCGATCGCAGGAGAATAACGCACGCTGTATCCTTCCGGGACCGGCTCCTTCACTTCCATGTCTAGCCCGTCCCTGTAGTCATAGCGGCAGATCGGGCCTAACGGCTTCATCAAGACATGGTGAGGACCAACGTCATGGACCTCGACATCCCACCGCCAAGAGCGATCTTCGCTGCGGCACCGAACATCTACGGGACTATCATTGTCCCAATCCTTCTTAAATAGGTGCGCCATGTGTTTCCAAAATTCCGGACGGAATAGATCGTCGGGGTCGGTGGTCGCATCAATCGTAACGTCGTAGTCGACGCTGGCTGCTCGCCGGGGGCGCATTTTGGCCTTTGCCTCGGCGATGGCGCGGACTGGCGCTTCGAGTGCTTCGGGCATGGTATCTCCTTGGAAAGAAACGGGCGGCCCCGCGAAGGAGCCGCCCAGTTTTATGTGATTGGTTAATCCCGGGTCAGCTTGAGAAGCGTCCCGGTGCTACCGACCGTTGACACGCTGTGCCAGGTTCCCAACAGAGCGTCCACTTCGAAGTGGTACACCGCGTCCCCGATCTTCATACCAAGATCAAGGCCATCGGTGATGTAATCCTGCGCCAGAACGGCCGCAGAATCATCAGTGGCGTGCGTGTACATCCAGATCGAGGGGCCAGCAATGCCCCCATGAACCCGGATCGGAGGGTTCGCTGTATCGTAAGCCATTTTTCAGCCCTCCTTAAGAAGCTGTGCTGTTGGAGTTGTCGTGCAGGATTTGCACGATGCCCTTGTTCTGGAGCCTCGCGGACGCCATGAAGGTGGAATGACGAGCGAACGAATAGTCCTGCTCCTCATCATACCCGACAGCGACATTGAAGCCGTCCAGGTCCATCCCATGGCCAACCGAGTTCCGGTGATAGATGTAGCACTTCTCGGAAGCGCCGGAGCCGCCGGCCCCGACCGACCCGGTCAGGCGAGGATGGACGATCCAGTTCACGCCCGCCCAGCGCAGGAAAGATCGCGCGGGGCCAACCAAGCGCTTGATCTCGACGTAATCGGCCGAGGCAAACTCGGGCAACTGCATCAACTCGCCTTTGAAGCCAGGCGAGATGAGGCCAAACATGTTGTCCTCTTCCTCGATGTCGACCGTGTTGTCGCCGAGGATGGTCACGGCCTTCATGACCAGCTCCAGAGACGCGGTTGTCGCCGCGCCCGTGTCGTTGGTCGCCGTATCCAGCGCGGCGATAATGTCGTCGTCGATCTTGCGGTTGATGACACCCATGCTCGTTGTCTGCATCAACGCGAGCTGGTTGCCCTGGCTTGAGAAGATGTTGAAACGGGTCTTCCGGACCAGATCGTGCCACTCCTTCATGGTGATCGTGGTCTGGGTGTGGTTGTCATCGCGTGCGACCAGAAGGCCGTCCGCACCACGGGTCGTAGCCGTCGCGCTTCCGCTGTCGGAGACGAGGAAGACGAACTGGTTAGCTTCCACCTCCCCTTCGGTGATCACCGTCGAACGGAGGCGGGACGCACGATCCTCAAAACCGAGGATCAGTTCGTTTCGGTATTTGGTCTGAAAGGCTCCAATATCAGCAGCCATAACAAAACCTCCTATTCAGGGGTTAAGGCATGGCCGGTTACTCGGGTTGTCCGCACGAATGGGCGCGCCGGGTTGTCCGCGTAAGCGGGGCCGACCCGTCCCAAGGGCGGGGCGTCGTACTCGGCAGTGGGTGGGGTGGCGGGGCCTTGCGGGTTGTCCGCCTAGTGCTCTACTTGCGCTTCTCGCGCGCCTGGAGCAGCGTCAGATAGCGGGCCTGCATCTTCTTGTCGGCTCTGTAGGCCGCATTGTCCGTCTGTATGGTCTTTTCGATCGTCGCGATTTCGTCATCCAGTGCCACAACGGGGTCGCCCGCGCCGAGACCGGGGACGGTCATCAGCGGGTTGATGGTGCGCATCTGGCCGATCAACCATTTGAGCGTATCCGGATCATTGCCCAGCGGGGTGCCGTCTGGCATCCGGGAGCTCAGTATATTGGTCTTGACCTGTTCTCCAGCGGCGCCCAGCCAGGCATCCAAATCGTTGATGTTCCGCCGGAAGTCGACGCCGTACAGCTCATGCAGGGCATCGTCGGTGTCCTTCTTGCTCTTGACGTCATCCTCGGCGCGCTGGGCCAGGACATTCTCGATGTGCTTGTAATATGCGCCCATGGCGGCATGCGCGGTGCCCGCCGGCGCGTGGATGGCGTGCATGGCCTGGGTCAGCGTTTCCATGCCGGCCTTGTCCTCCTCGGCGATCTTCATGCCCTCGGGCAGCTTCTCCAGATAGCCCGCTGCCTCATCGGGTACGCTGTTATTCTTGCGCCACTTGGCCTTATCCTTGTCGTTGCCCTCCTCGGGGAATGGCGAGCGGATGTCGGCCTTCTTGTGTGTCTGTTCCAACTCCAGGAAGGAATCGAAAATCTTGCTTGGCTGGTCGAAACGGCCCAGCCGGGACAGCCTCTTGCCGTCCTTATCATCCGTGCCCGCGATTTCCTCGCGCCATTTCACGGGCCAGATGACATTGCCGGCGTCCGGGGCATCGCTGTCGCCAGTGGGCGCTGGGGCAGCCGGATCGGGAGCCGGAGATGGATCAGGTGTCGGAGCAGGGTCCGGTGTGGGCGTGGGCTCCGGTGCGGGATCAGCGGCAGCAGCGTCGCTCATTTCGGGATGTCCTTCCTATAGTGGCCAATTAGGTGTGTCTGTCCGATATCTTCGGCCCAACGAATTCGATACGGACTATCGAACCAAGACGTGCTTTCGTGACGGCAACCGTCTTTCAGCGTTTCGACGCGGATTTTGATAACTTCCTCGGATGCACAAACGTCTACCTCGTCCACTTCAACACCGAATGGTTCCAAGAAGCGCCGGAGGTTAGCTATCATGTTGTCTCGGTCGCGATCATTCATTTCGGGCTGTCCTTTATCTTCGACAGTGGAATGTTGGTCAGTTTCACGATCTGGTTGCCGACAAAGCGTTTACCCTCGGCAAAGTCCGTCTCTCTCGCCCCATCGGGGCCGGGCCGAAACGACATACCGTTGCGGTCGCTTATCTTTCCCACGATGAACTCCATGGCACGGACTTGCTGGTCAGGGGTCGCTTCGCCACGCTTCATCGCCTGTAGGGCCGCGGCGTCGGCCTTGACGTATTTGACCGGCATCCATGGCGCGGATGCCTTGGGGCTAGGCATTCACTTCGCTCAAGGCAGACGCGGCCTTGCCCACCTGCTCCGCCACCTGCCCCCCGCGCTCAACATCGTCCATGATCTGCGCCGCCTGGGCCGCTTCTGCTCGTTGCGCGGCGAGCTGATCCATCTCGTCGTCATCGTTCAGCCACTTGGCCGGCGCACCCGCGCCCTTCAGGGCATCGCGCAGAGCGTCTCGCCCGCGGAGCATATCCTGCAAGCCCGGCTCGAGTGCCGCGGCCTCGGCCAGCAATGCCTTGGTTTCGAGATAGATCCCCGCGTCTTTGCGCTCTTCGTTCTGTTGAAGCGGGCTGACGAACTTGAAGTCGACCGACGCGCCCGACAACTCCGGCGGCATATCATCGGGCGACCCGAACGCATTGCCCAGCATCAGGGTGTTGAAAGTCATTTCCATGAGTTGGCCGTTGTATTCGACCTCCATGGGCTCAAAGAGCGGCAGCGCTTGGCGGATGTATTCCTGAATCCGTTGGCTGGTCTCGAAAGCGGTCATCTCCCGGTCGGCCGGCGGGAGCGATATCTTGTTGAGGAAGAACGCCTCCGCGATCATCAGCCGTGCGTCACGCGATGCCTCGATCCCAGCGGGCAGACCCTTGAAATCGAGCGGAATCGGCCGCAACGCCTCACCCAAACGCTCGTCGTATTCGGCGTCCACCCATGTGGTGCCGCCGGACCACAGCTCCAGATCGGACTTGATCATGTGCGCCTGGGCGATCATGGGCGGCTGGACGGCCTTCTCGGTCGCGTCCAACAGCGAGTACGTCATGGCCTGGATCATGCGCGCGTCGGGCAGAGCCGCGATGGCGGCGGGCGAATAGGCGTAAGGGCTGCCAGATACCGTCTGCCAGCGCGGGATGACGTATTTCAACAGGCGCGACGGAACGTCCTCCATGACGTGCTGATTTTCCACGTCGATGAAATACGAGCGGAATGGAAATTCCCTCTCGGCCGCCGGGACATCCAGCGCCCGCTCGGTTGGCACCATGGCGTGGCGAACCTCGTATTTCCGGAACTGATCCTTGCCTGCGCCCAGTTGATCCTTGACCGATTTATGAACCTTGGAGCCGAAATCGAACGCCAGATCCCGCGCGGTCGGCTTCCACTTCCGATGCACCGTGTCGATCACCCCCTCGGCGTTTTCCACCCACGCCACATCTCTCAGGTGATGGTTCCGATATAGCAGCGTGTCGCCGGCACGGTTGGTATCGACATAGAGAACCGCCTGGCCGAAGGCGGCCCAGTCATGATCGCCTTCCTTGGTGGCCCGGACGAACTGAGCCGCGCGGTCGTACATGGCCTTGAATTGCAGCTTGGTGGCCCATTCGAGCCATTCGAGCGCCCGGCCCTCGTCGCCGTCCGCCCGGCCCGTGCGAATATGCGCCCATTGAACGCCACGCTGGCGCAGCATGGACGCAATCGCGTTGGCCATATCCCGGTGCGCCAGGATGGGAAACGACGTGGACAAATGCGCGGTCAGGTCATCGCCCGGTATTATCTTGGTCGTGAAGTCCGCCCGGATGGGGTAGAAGTTCTCGGCGATTTCCTGCCACAGGTTGATCAGCGACGTGCGCTTTGAGAACAGGTTATCGCCCTGCTTGATCAGTTCGTCGGCGCGAGAATCCGTCACCCCAGCACCGTGCCCTGCGGTGCGGTGTTGATGGTCGACAGGCGGCCGGAGCGCTGGCGCTGTTCCGCGAATCTCCGGCGCTGGGCTGCCTTGATCGCCCTGTCATCCGGATCTGGCGCCACGGCGGGCTCCGGAATCGGCGGTAAGGGCTGCGGTGGCTTGGGCGCGCTGAAAAGTGATTTTCCCGGCAGTCTCATGACTCTCTCCTCAAGTGCATATACAAGCGCCAGGGCGTCATGGCGGCGCAACGTATGCCCAATACGGCCTTGACGAAGCCGACGCAGTTGGCCGTCACCAGTGGCGTCCGCAGGGGCGTGGAGCTCTGGTTTGTCTCAATGACCGTGAAGCCCTCGGCACGGTAGAACGTCGCCAGATCGTATCCGGCAGGCGCCACGGCCTCGATCACCAGCACGCCGGCCCGACCGTCGATCGTTATCCAGTAGTCGCCGGATTCCAGCGCGCAGAACACATGGCGAAAGCCGCGCTTGAGCAGAGGATCGAGGATATGGCAGCCGTGGTCATGGAAGACCGCGAGGGCCTTCAAGCGCACTTCGGGCCGTCAACCCAAGTCACCCCGCTGGTGAACAGCACGGGGTTGCGCAGCTTATCCACCGTCTCACAAACGGCTTCCCATTTCTTGTGATTAAGAACGCGCAGCGCGGCAAACCGGAGCGGGAGAAGCTCAGTAATTCCGAATTCCTCGTCCCAAGTGACGAGCAGCAGCGTGGCCGTGTTCGCCCCTGGGTCCGAAGGTTCGCAAAGCACAATCACGTCGCCTTCACGATAGGTAACATCACGGAACCGCAACAAGCGTGGCTTGTCGTCCTTCGGGAGCATTTTTTCCGGCGCGTCGCGGACAAATTCCGCAATTCTCTCTTTTGTCTCGTCCATCACCGCTTCCTCCGCCTCGACAGCCCCGCCTCGCTCAAAGCAATGGCGACAGCTTGTTTGCGCTTTTTCACCTTGGCGCCGGAGCCGGAGCGCAGGCTGCCAGCCTTGAACTCACCGATGACCTTGGCGATCTTACGACGCCGCGGTCCAAGGTGCTCGAACGTGTGCAATGCCATTATCGCCTCCTCTTCCTCTGCATCCGCCCCTTGTCCTTACTCGTCACCGTCTTGGGCGATCTGCCGCCCCTGCCGCCGAACCGCTGATCGCGGGGAACATACTGGCCCAGCATGGTGGCATCGCCTCTCGACCAGCACATCACCACCGCATCGCCGTCATCGGTGGAGCGGCCCAATCGTTTAATGACCTCTTCCTTGGTCTCCGCCTTGATGCACAGGACGCCCTTGTGCTGTACGGCGGAAAAACGCACCGAGGTCAGGTCAGACAGCAATTCCTGATCGTCCGGCAGGCATATGCCCGAACCGCCGGCACGGGATGGATCAAGCGCCTCGCGCAGCTTCCACCACGTCTCGGTGCGCTTGTTGTAGAAGCCCAGCTTGCGGTCAGCTGTCCGTGCCGTCGAGGTCTCGGCACCCTTATAGGCGATGGGCTCGATACCGTTGGCCTCCAAGGTGGTGAACGGCACGCCCCCGTAGCCGCCGCCCATGTCGATCACCACCACGCAGCTATCCTTACGGTGCATCACCACCAGTCCGGCGATCTCGGTCCCCATGGGGGTCTCGGCACCGGGCTTCTTGATCATCGGGGCGAACCAGCCGTCGTAACGGCGGGCGATTGAAGTCTTGTCCTTGCCCCCAGCCGCAGGATCAACCGCCATGCAGCACATCGGAACCCCCACGGGCGGGTCGGGCGTCCAGCGCATTTGCGCCTCGCGTATCCACATGGTCGGAATCAACTGCCATATATCGTCGTCGCGCGCGGCCATGAAATTACCGTCGCGAACCGCCGAGCGGAGAGGTTCAGGCAGGGCGTCCAGAGTCGCCGCGTAGCCGGTATCCTTCAGAAACGGGTTATCTCTCAACGCCGCCGGGATAAACGTCCGTGTATGCGGTATGACCGGCTTGTCCTGGCCGGGGAACTGATACGGCTCCGGCCCGTCTACTTCAAAGTCCTTGCCGTCCGGGTCGGTCACGTAATGGCGTAATTCACCCGGTTTGGCCGGGTTGTGGTGCGTCAGGTCCAGCCACGGCCGGAACATCCCGATGATGTAGTCACCCTCGGCACTGACCGGGGGGTTGGTGGCCAGTATGGTCCTGCATCGCTGATCTTGGTTGTCGCCAGTGGGCCGCACCCAACCCATCAGAAACCGGACTTGCGCCTCGAGGAAATGGACCACCTCGTCCATCCCAAGAAGATCGTGCGGCTGCCCCTGCCAATGCCTCTCGTCGCCCAGCTTTGCCGCGGCTCCGAAGTCGATCAGCCTACCGTCCGTTGTTCTCAACCGCGGCGGCGGGGCACCATTGAACCCCGCATAGCTGCCGTCAATCTCGCGCACCCGCTCGATCAAAGCGCCAAGATCGGTGTACTGGCGGCGCATGATGAGCGAGCGCCTGTGCTCCATGAGCGCCAGGCCAGCCAGCAGATCGGTCTTCCCGCCCGCCGCTTGGCCGCCGTACAGCAGCACATCGGCCTGGCTGAAATACGCGGACGTTTGCGGCCCGGGATTCGGTATCCACTTTAGCCCCTCGGTGGCTGTGACGGCCTCTTGCGCTATTTGCTCGCGCGTATCTTGGGGCATTCCGTCCAGGCGCCCGATCAGTTCATCGAGAGTGCTAGGCATCAGATCGATGGATTTGCATAAAGCTCCACATCAAGTAAGGTCGATCCCTCGGGAATACATATATCAATCCCCTTGTCGTAAGCTATCTGGACAAAATGATGAAACCCAGCACGTTGGTGAAAGTATTCATCCGTGCCCCGCATCTCCACTCCCCAGAGACCAATGGCTTCCGGAGCCGGTGTCAGCGACAGCGCCATAGCCATCATCCAAGCCACGCTACAGGAGAAGTGATATGGCCCATACGTCTGCACCATCCCGGCGAACGGGAAGGCCAGAGCGCCAGGAAACTCATCGCCATTGCCCTGGATGTAAACCCGAGGCTGGTCAATCAGCCAATCGCGATAGGACAGCCCGTCTTCTTCGCGAACAATTTCGGTAGTGAACTTTTGCTCGAAATCCTGCCAGTTATGCAATTCAAACCAAGCGTCAAGGCGCGGCAAAACACCAAAGGCTCCGGGGCCCACGCCCCAAATCTCCCACCTGGGGTCGTCACACGGAGCGTAGAAGATGCTTCCAGGGAAACGACCAACGATGGCGATGCGGGAGGCCTTAGCCCCCCGCTCCACATTGGTCACGCATCTCTCGCCGGCAGGATGTACCCGCGTTTTACCACCACGGAGCTGGTGAAGTTCTCGTAGTAATACAGCCCCGTGTTCTCGCCCGTAGCAATCCGTTCCCCCGCCGTGTCCAGGTTGGCCGAGAGGTTTCTGGAGAGAATGCCGGTGTTGGTGGTCCCGTTCGATTGAAGGATACCAACCGCGGCGGCAGCGTCTTTGCTGCGGTGAACGTTGTCGGTGATCGTGGCGTACTGGATCAGGTCACCATCGGTCACCACCACCAGCACGGCCAGGCCGGTGCCCTCATGGGACACGATGTTGCCGGTGACCGTCAGGTGGTCAAGACCACCCAGAATCTCGATGAACTCCAGAGACCCAGCGTCGACCTGCATCCAGGTGCAGTTCGTCACCATCAATCCATCGCACTGGTTGTCGGTTGCCGTGCCCGATTTGATGCACGTCACGAAGTTCTCGTCGACGGCATTATTGGTGAACCGGCAACCGTCAATGTGGGCGTCGGTCGCGATCTGAACGTCGATGCAGGTCACGACATCGCTGTGACCGGATGCGAAGTTCAGATTGCTCACATAAGCGTCGTTGGCGGTGATCTTGTAGGTCACCGAGGTTCCGCCATCCATCAGGAAACGGGGCTGCTGACCACCATGGCCAATGCCGTAAACCGACACACCGGCCACGTCATGGGCAATACCCGCCGCACCCGTGACGGTCTCGGAGTGGCTGGGCAGCACGAAGATATTCCAGCCTTTATCCGCCGTGCATTTCGCAAAGGCCGCATCGAGAGTGGCCAAAGCCTTCTCGGGACTTAGCCCGTCGTGGCCGCTGTCAGTGCCGGTCACTGAGTCGACGTAGATGCTTCCACCAAGGCCAGCGGCCGACGCCTTGAGAACTCTGCCGTCAACCGACAGGAGCCCATTGCCGAGAAGCCCGAAGCGCTTCCCGTAAAGTGAAATGAAAGTCATTGGGTTTCCTCCTTACGCATCGACGGCCGGCAGCTCGTAGCCGCCGAGCGTGACCACCGAAGTGGTCCGGTTTCTGAAGTTATACATGCCTGAGTTTTCGGCTGTGGCGATCACCTCGCCGGCCGTGTCCAGAGACGCCACCAGATTGTCAATGATGAAGCCCGTGCAGTCGGTCTGGTCGGTCGTCAGGACGCCCACCACGTCCGCCGTGTCCTTGGTGCGAACGAAATTCCGGGCGATGTAGGCGTAGTTGAGATCGTCACCAGTGATCATGGTGATCAGCGAGCCAACGCCCGTACCCTCATGCTGGACATGGTTGTCAGTCACCCATAAGTGATCGAGGTCTTCGGTGATCTCGATGAACTCGAGGCTGCCCGCGTCAACCTGAAGCCACTTGCAGTTGGTGACTTTGAGCCCATCACACAGGTTGTTGCTCAGTGCGGTGCCCGCCTTGATGCAGGTTACCCAGTTCTCGTTGGTGGTGTTATTCGTGAACTGGATGCGATCGATCCATGCGTCCGTCGCGGCTTGCACGTCAAAGCAGGTTGCCACGTCGCTGTGGCCCGCATTCATGATCAGGTTTGACACCTTGGCGTCGTCGGCCGTGATCGCATATGTCACGCTCGTACCGCCGTCCATCAGGAAGGTCGGGCGCTGTCCGCCACGACCGAGGCCGTAGACAGAGACCCCAGCTACATCGTGAGCGATGCCAGCGGCCCCCGTGACCGTCTCGGCATGGAGGGGCAGGACGAATATCTGGTAGCCCTTGTCAGCCACGACACGGGTTGAATGAAACGCCGCGTCCAACGTCGCCACCGCGCGATCAGGCGTGAGCCCGTCGCTACTGTCGTTGCCGGTTACTGAGTCGACGTAGATGTCCTTCCCGAGCGTCGGAATGGCGCCCAGAAAGTCCTTGCCGTCGACCCGGAGAATGCCGCCTTGGGTCAACCCCAGACGGTCTCCGTGGATTGAAATGTAAGTCATCTCCTTGCTTCCTTATCTGTTGCTAGTGGAGTTGCGGCGGGATGCCGCTGCGGCGTTGCGGGCCTTGTCTGTGTTACCTGTGTCACGAAGGACACCCCCGCCCAGCATGGGCAGGCTCGCTTGGTGTGCTCGGTTCCGCCGCGGGAACCGCTGAAAGTGCGGGGTGCGATAAAGGGTGGCTTACGAGACCGGCGACTTGCCGATCTCCTCGAACATGATGGTGCCGTTGCACGTCAGCTCGTCTGCCGGGGCGCCAATGCGCACCACAAAACGCTCTTCCGGTGCAATCACGATATGACGGCGGAACGGGTCGCGGGCCACGTCCTCGGGCTGGCGCCAGATGAAGCCGGCCTGGTTGTGCCACACCCCCGCAAACAACAGCTCGCCCGAGGTCGTCGCCACCGTTGTGTTGTTGCGCTCGACAGCGGTTGCCGCCGCGCGGCCGTAGGAATTGACATTGGCCGGCGTGATTGTGCCGCCGCCCGAACCCGAGACGGTGTGACCACGGATAAACGAGATCGGGATCAGTTCGATCTCTTCCGCCGAGGCATCGACGTGGAGGAACGGGTCCGAATATTGCGCCAGTTCAATTTCCAGAATGCGAATGCGTGTCGTGGCGTCGGGCAATAGCTCCCACACATCCTGCGCAACCGAAATGGCAATCGCCTCGAACGGCGCGGTGAATACGGTCATGCGTGTCTCCTAGTTTTCTACGGCTTTGGCGAGCAGGTAGGCTATACGACGGGCCGCTTCCGTGATGCTCACGTCCTCGACCTTGAGCGGGCCGCCGCCGATGCCGCCAATCTCCTTGCGCTCGGCAAAGGCTTGTACGTCAACGTGTTTGCCGATCAGCTCGAGCGTCTTCAGCTTGCCCGGCAGGGTCAGTTTGATCTTCTCGATTATCCCGCCGTCCTCGCCCTTCTCGCGGTGGGTATCGAGTTGCAGCCCCTCGATGGCCGCCAACTGCTCGAGCGTCGCGCCTGATAGATCGAAGAACGGCATGCCGCCGCTCTCCGGGGTCACGAGAAAATCGGACATGGTTGAGCTGGCGAGTTGCACGAGGCGTTCCAATACCCAGTCGGCGTCGATCCCAGTTCGCTTGGAACGCTCGGCCTGTGCCTTGGCGATCGCGGCAGCGATCTTAGGCTTCCCTAGGTTTTCGTGGCCGATGTCCTTGGCCGTCTTCTTGCTGTAGCCCGCGCGCTTGGCCGCTGCCGTGGCGTTGAGATCCTTCAGGTATTCCTCGACGAAGCACAGTTGCTTGGGTGTCATGCCTATCCCAATGTCGCCACGGCCTGCTTAAGCATCTTGGCGGCGGTTTCGATGGTGACTGTGCGTTTCTTCAGATCAGCGGCAAGTTCCTGTTGCGCCTGATCCCGTTCGTCGGCAGCAATGTCCCGCGCATCCAGCACCTCCTCGCGCGCCTGACTCTCGGTATCGCGGTCACGCCCACGGGCCTCGATTGTTTCCCCGCGCTTGTCCAGGGCCAGCGAGCGCTCATCCGATACGCGGTTCTTCTCCTCGGCCGCCACGATGCGCCGGCTAAGGAGTTCCGAGTCGGCTTGCTGCTTTTTCGCCGACTTGGCCGCCGACTCCTCGAATTCCGCTACCCGTTTTTCCAGCGCGGCCTCGGCTTCGACGGCTGCGGCAAGACGGCTCGAGGCAGCAGCCTCAGCGGCCACCGCCTTCTGCTCGGCAACGCGAGCGACCTCCCCGTGCTTATCGAGAAGCGCCGTGACCTTCTTGACCTCGCGGCTGTTTTCCTGGAGCCAGATGAAATCGTTCACACCAAGTGCGCCGACGCCACGCTTCTTGACCGCCTTGGCTACGGTGGCCGTGTTTTTGATCGCCATTCCGTTCTCCTAAATATATTTGGTAGCGATGCGGCGGCGCTTGATCCAGGGCGCGACAATGAGGCCGCCACCCGTGCCGCCACCCGCCGCTGCGGTAATGGCCGGCGCAAAATCCACCATCGTCAGGTTGTCGTTGGCCGGCAGGATTACCGTGACCCCGGTGCGAAGATCCGGCGCCTGGTCCACGATCGTGAGAGCGTCGGCTGGCGCATCGGCTCGCGCACCAGTGGCGATCGCCGGGTCATTGTCCACGACGGACAGCGCATCAGCCGGAACCAGAATGAGCACGCCCGTATTGGCCAGCGGCGCGTTGTCGTT
>SDBV01006767.1_pt1 | contig 15786 bp, 15 predicted proteins | sample 2277081 | NCBI WGS metagenome assembly SDBV01 (sample SAMN10402039, study PRJNA504765) | marine sediment metagenome | isolation source: marine sediment core GS10_PC15, 223 cmbsf | place: Arctic Ocean: Southern Knipovich Ridge | collected 2010
AAACGTTTGCCGTTAACTCATAAAAAATGGCATATACTTGATATATCCGAAAAATAAAAAACCTTATAACTCATTATTAAATAGACCCTTATAAATGCCGCAACGGTTTATTGTGGTCATAGATATTCATACATAAAATAAATCAGCCCCAACGGGGCTAAATCATGAGATCAGGGCATCGCCCTGAACCCTGGAAACAAATTTATAAAAGCCCCATCGGGGCGACATCAAAATACACCATGCCACAATCACTCATCAGAAACTATCTGCACATTACGTTTAGCACAAAAAACAGGTATCCGTTCATTGATTCAGAAATTAGCGAGGAGTTATACCGATACCTTGGAGGAATTTGCAAAAATCTGGAATGCAACCCTATTATAGTTGGAGGTTATACCGACCATATACACATGCTATGTCTGCTTTCTCAAAAGATCCCTTTAATGAAACTTATTGAACAGGTAAAATCTCATTCTTCAAAATGGATTAAAACAAAAAATTCCAAGTACTCAAAGTTTTATTGGCAAAATGGATATGGCGCTTTTTCTGTTAATCCAAAAGAAATTGCTAAGGTCAAAACTTATATTCTAACCCAGGAAGAACATCATAAAAAGAAAACGTTTCAGGAGGAATATCTTGGGTTTTTGAAAAAATACAACATTGAATATGATGATCGATATGTTTGGGACTGAACAAATTGATTTCGCCCCGTTGGGGCTCATGATAAAATCGTAATTTCAAGCACAGGGCGTATGCCCTGTGCTATTGATAAGTGCCCCGTTGGGGCTTAAAACACTGAGCAATTCTTTAGATCGGATGCTCAGGATTGAGGGTGGTCGTGGGAAACACTTGAAATGTGTGTTATATGTGACGAACCAACATACCTCGATGGTCAGGTGCTGACTTGGCAGGTCTGCCAGTTAAATCTTGGAATCACGCTGTAGGCAGGCAGCTTGTGTTGAACTAAATACCTGTCAGCTCTTAACTTATTGACAGGACAGGTAGGTCAGCGAATTCTTCACGTCACTTTCCGTAATAGCTTTATTTGCCACACAGGCAACTATTACGCAGAGTTTCGCGGTGCAAACGCACCCTTGCGCAAAGCTTATAATCGACAAAGTGTTCACTACATTTCAACTTATATGAAAAATGCCGAAAATTGTTTCTTTGCATAGGACATAATGCAGGCTAATCCCTCCATAATTATTTATATTTGGTTTCCTATAATTTAATTTATTATAACGATGGCCAATTTCCCAAGTATATTTAATGATGTGATTGGCCCTGTAATGCGTGGTCCATCAAGCTCTCATTGTGCCGCATCTATTCGAATTGGCAGAATCTGTCGCGATTTGATGGATGCTGAATTTACAGACATCCTGATTGAATTTGATCCTAAAGGGTCCCTGGCAACCACCCATGAAAGCCAGGGTTCAGACATGGGTCTTTTTGGTGGTTTTCTGGGCTGGGAAGCTGATGATGATCGCCTTGTAACAGCCATTGAGGCCATCAAGGCATCTGGCATACAAGTGAAAATTGACATTAAGGACATCAATGCTACACATCCAAATACATACAAATTCACACTAAAAAACACGAGAGAAACGCACAGGCTCACTGCGATTTCAGTTGGCGGTGGCATGATTGATATTATTGAGATCGATGGCAATGCAGTTACCATGGAAGGTGATTACTATGAAACGCTTATTTTTTGCTCGACTTCAGGAAGTATTCCAGAGTACATTGAGAAATTTATACCCTATGAAACCGTCCAATTAAAGGATGAACAAACGAGATTTTTTCAGATCAAATCTCATCGATTTCCTGATCACGACATACTGAGCATACTCTCTAAAATGGAGGAAGTTGTGAGCGTAAAATGCATATCTCCCGTTCTACCTGTATTATCGAGAAAGGGACTTAAAGTCCCATTCGACACATGTGAGGGCATGTTGGCATACAATGCAGACAAAAACCTGGAACTATGGGAGCTTGCCGTACATTATGAAAGCCAGCGAGGTAACATTTCTCATGACGAAGTATTCTCGCGTATGGGTACTATTGTTGATATCATGGACTCATCAATCCATAGCGGTTTGAAAGGAACGGAATTTAAAGACAGAATACTCGGACCTCAATCTGTCGAATTCAAAGAAAAACTGGAATCGAAAAATCTGCTGGAAGGCGATATCATCAATACCATCATCCTATTTGTCTCCTCCATGATGGAAGTGAAAAGTTCCATGGGTGTTATTGTTGCTGCTCCTACTGCCGGTTCTTGTGGGGCACTGGCCGGTGCCGTGATTGGCACTGCATCCTGTCTTGGTTTATCCAGAGAAGATACCATAAAGGCAATGCTCGCTGCATCCGTTATTGGAATATTCATCGCAACTCATGCAACCTTTGCAGCGGAGGTTGGCGGATGCCAGGCCGAGTGCGGTTCGGGTGCAGGTATGGCAGCCGCTGCATTGGCATATATGGGTGGAGGATCACTCAAACAATCATTGTCCGCTGCTTCCATGACGCTTCAAAACTCTTTTGGCATGATTTGCGACCCGATTGCCAATCGTGTAGAGGCTCCATGTCTTGGGAAAAATGTGTTGGCTGCCACCAATGCGCTTTCGTGTGCGAACATGGCACTGGCAAACTACGATCAGCTTATCCCTCTTGATGAAGTAATAGATTCCATGGACAAAGTAGGTAAAGCAATAGATTCGTCACTCAGGTGTACCGCTCTTGGAGGATTGTCCATCACAAAAACCGCCAGGGAAATCGAAGCAAGACTTGGGAAATCAAGTTCTTCAGTTGTTTTTAAAAGTTGCTAGTTGATCTTAAAGACTAAATTACTATTACATAATTGTCCATAACTTGGAGAGCTAGTATTCCAGTTGGTATCGCTGACCTGTCTTAGTGGGGAATTCCACATAGCCGTCCCCATTAGTTATTTGCACTGGAGATCCATTTGTAGAAACCATTACCGGATCAGGACTGCTGATTTTGCAATCTGCTCCTGCGTTTGATAGGATCTCAACGGTTTTAATTGCGCCATTCTTCCATTGCAAGTCTAGCTCAAAAGCTCCACGCGTACAAACTCCATGGAATTCTCCCGAAGTCCATTCTGTTGGCAAGGCGGGCAAAAGATGAATAATTCCTTCATGCGATTGAACCAGCATTTCAGATATTGCGGCAGTGAGCCCCAGCGATCCATCAACCTGAAGTGGGGTAAAACACTTGGCAAAAAGGGATAGGTAGCATTGCTCTTTTAAGTATCCCTTATAGATGGAATTTGCCCGGTCTCCGTCGTAGAGTCTTGCCCACAAAGCCATCTTCCATGCACGAGAGAAACCCGTTCCTCCATCACCGCGTTGTTCAAGTACAGCTTTTATAGGTAATACAAATTCAGGAGTGGATTTAGCAGAAAGCACATTCCCTGGAAATAATCCGTACAAGTGGGAAAAGTGCCTGTGTTTATCTTCCAACTGTCCAAAATCTTCTGTCCATTCCTGCAATGTGCCATCCTTCCCTACCTGCGAAGGCACCAGTCGTTCCCGGGCTTTTGATACTTCTTGTGCGTATTCCCCATCCTTTCCGAGTACCTTGGTCGCCTGTATATAATAGTTAAACAGATCCTTCAAAATCTGCATATCCATAGTGGATCCGGCGACAATGGTCGTAAAATAATACGTCCCGGTAACCTCATCATAGAAGTACTCATACCCGGAGCCCTCCGGTGGATTTTCGGGAGAGTTTGATGGATTGGTGACTAACCATCTCCCATTGGGATGTGCTACAAGGAAATCCATAAAAAAGTCAACAGATCCTTTGATGATCGAATATACTCTATTCAAAAATTCAGCATCCTGAGTATATAAATAATGCTCCCACAAATGCGTGGTTAACCATGCCCCTCCTACGGTAAACGTACCCCAGGTGGGTCCATCCATCGGAGCTGCTACGCGCCAGATATCCGTATTTTGATGAAAAACCCAACCATCAGCACCGTAATGTTCTTTAGCCACCTGTCTCCCCTGGTCTGTTAATTCTTCAATCATTTGAAATAATGGCTGTGCCAATTCAGAAAGGTTAGCAGATTCTGCCGCCCAGTAATTCATCTCCGTATTGATGTTGGTCGTATACTTGGAATCCCATGAGGGATTCATGTCCTTATTCCAAATGCCCTGCAAATTGGTGGGTTGTGTCCCCGGTCGGCTGGAGGAAATCAATAGGTATCTCCCAAATTGATAGGATAAAGAGGCCATTTGGGGATCAGGTTTAGATTGTATGCTAAGCATACGTTCATCAGTAGGAAGAAATGAGGCAGGTGATTCGGGTAATTGCAAACTTACCCGATTAAATAAGCGCTGGTAATCGTTTATTGATTGCGCACGAATGGTGTGATAATCTGTATCGTTTATCTTTTCCAAACACCCCCGAACAAGCTGATTTTCGTCTCCGCTAACGTCCTTATAATTTATAAAATTGGTTGCCGCCGCAAAGAAAATAACTGCCTCATTCGCATTTTTCACATGTATACGCGTGCCATTACGCGTTACTTCTCCACTTTCAGCCTCTACCCGCACCCTGCCCTCGTAGCGCAACTTACCTTCTATTCCCAGGTAATCGGCGGATTTGCCGGTCAAGACCAACTCATTTTCCCCTTCTCCGTCCATACGAAAATAATCAGTCGCATAATTGGAATGGGCACTGTTACGAACTCCCCTCAATTCTGTTTCAAAGGTGATCTTTCCCGGTTCACTTGCTGTTAAGCAAACGGCAATAATTTGATCGACCGCTGAAGAAAAAACTTCACGGAGATAGGTAACTCCATTGATTGTATATTCCACTCCTGTGATTCCTGTCGACAAATCTAACCATCGTGTATAGTCTTGAAATTCCTGCTCCTTTTCGAAAAATAGGTGCAGATTGGCTAAAGCCTGGTATTTCTGTTGCTCGACGGGATAACCCATTAAATGTCGACCAAAAAGTTTGTGCGCTTCAATCGGCTTTCCTTCAAAAATGAGCTTTTGAATTTCAGGTAGCGCCTTGTGCCCTCCTTTGACTACCGTGGAATATGGGCCTCCCGACCAATATGTGTCTTCATTCAATTGTATCCTTTCCTCTTCGACACCTCCAAACACCATGGCACCCAATCTGCCATTGCCAACGGGCAAGGCTTCTTCCCATTCGTTGGCAGGACTGGTGTACCACAACAGTGTGCAGGGATCAAAAGATTTGTCTGAGATCTGTTTCGATACCGGACTCAAAAAAGTTGAAGAAGCAGTCAAGTGGCTTTCTTCATGCTTCGTACATGAAAGGAATACCAAACATAAAAAAAGTGTAATTCTCATTTCGCTTAGATTTATCGTGTTGAAAAGCTAGCGAATAAATCCGAGTATGACAATCCATGAATGTAAATCAGAAAAGGTTCTACCCTGAATTTAATGGAAGATGCTAAATTGAGACAGAAGTCGGAAGACCGGAGACCGAAGTAAAAAAAGATGAACCCCCAATGCGGGAATAAGAAGTATTAACATTTGCTGATTTTGGGAGTCTTTTCTTCCGACTTCGGACTTCCGGCCCTTGGACCAAAGTTTTTTAATAAAATGACTGTAGAACCCAGAAAAATAATAGTTATTGAAGCTGATTCAATGCCTGTAAAGTATCTTTTGAAACCATCCTCTATTTACATAATCAATTTACTTAGTTTTAATCCCTTATATAATTCGGATTGAACCAAGCCATATGCAAGGGTGTTTCGAACTTTGAATTGGAATTGAATATTTTATTTTTTTGTCTGCCTTCATTTATAAAACCAAGACTTTTATAGAAGTTCACATTTCGTTCATTATGTTCCCGTACATATAATTCAATCCTTAAAATGTGACGGAAATCCACTTTTACAGTTTTTAGAAATTGTTCAAATAACTTTCTTCCAATTCCTTGTCCGTGGTAGTTCGGATCAACAACGACCGTTAAATCAGTCAAAATATGCTGAAAGGCATAAATATTCGGTGTGTAGGCGTGAATTTCGCCAACTATTTTATGATCTAAAAGTCCAACTAATATGAGTCCGCGATCAATTGAATCTCTCAAAAAACCTGAAATATATTTCCTGGTAATTTCGTCTCGCTTGCGAATTATTCCATCAGGAATTTCCGAAATCCTTTTATAAAGTTCAAAAAGCCGGGATTCATGACTTCGCTCAGCAGGTTTTATGATCAGATTCATTTTTTTAAATTTAGCATAGCCTAGCGAAAAGGATGTCTTTAGATTTAAATATATAAACTATGAAGGAGTTTCTAATGGCCAAAAAAAATATCAACCAAAATCTCACCCCATCACAGTGTAGCCATTGTTGAAAATGTTTTATCGTTTTTTATATCGATAGTGTCCGACTCGTTTGTAATCAAAAAGGCAGTCTTGAATAACCTGGCCTCCTCCAATGTTATGAACTATTAAGTATCTTTTATTGTCAGTAGATTTTTTATCTATAACAATTCCTATGTGAGTAATTCCTCCACCTAAGTTCCAGCAAACTATGTCTCCAGGAGCATAATCTGAAGGATTGTTGGTAATGGACTTGACTTCTCCATGTCTTTCGAAGAATTTCATGAGGTTTGGAACCCTTCTATGGTCAATATTTTTATCAGTTGTCCTAAGTTCCCAATTTTTCGGATATTGCTCAAAATTGGCTTTCATATCTTCATGCACTTCTTTTTGCAAGTCAATTCCGAGTTTTCGATAGGCTCTAATTATTACATCTGTACAAACTCCTTTGTCCTTTGGTACATCTCCATTAGGATATCCTATTGAGAAATAGCTGGGATCGTAACTTACCTTATCACGAGTAAGCGCTATAGTTGAGTCTACCAAGTGGTTATAGAAGGAGTCCTGACCAAAACAGAAGTTAGTCCAGTTAACAAATAAAAGTACTAGTATGTATTTCACTCTTCTCATCCGGGCGCAAACATTTGACATTGACAATTGGAGATTACAAAGCTTTTTCGGTTCTTCTGCCATAATCCAAGCCAATTTTATATTTATTCATTCCAGCCGGTTTCCGTGAACCAACAAATCATCAACGAGAACCACCTTACCAACCGTATATTCTACCTGGATATTATTGTTTATAATTTTCAAAAAATCTCCATATTTCATTGCTTGCATGAATATCCATATTTCCCCAAGCTCCTGGCCAGTCATGTTTGCCGTTGACCACCTTATAAAACAGCACTTCATTTCCATTTTGGTCATTTAAATATGTTTCACGAACAACGAAACTGCTGTCATTTTTATTTATATCAGGAAGCGTATCCCTTTGCACTGATGTATAATTTATTGCTTCGGCCCAATAATTTATAGTGAAAGGAATGCCCGGATAAGCCCCCCAACCATCCTCGTTGTTCGGGTCTCCGTTAAAATTGGTAACATCATCATTTGTGCCAAAAATGGCAAATACAGGAATTGGATTATCTGATTTACAATCCGTAAAGAAGGGTTGAAGCATCATTCCGGCAACCGGGGCTGTCGCGCTGAAAACCTCAGGGTGTTTGCATGCCAATAAATAGCACATTTCTCCTCCATTCGACATGCCGGTAAGGAAGGTATTGGTCACCGAAAGGGTATGTTTTTCCTGTAAATACTTGACTAATTCAACAATATATTCCACGTCATCCGTCGTAATACTAGAATGAAAATCATATCCTACATTCCAAAAGGTATTGGAATCTGCATCTGTAGTTCCCTGAGGATAAACAACAGCAAATTTCTTTTCTTTAGCGAGGAAATTCATTTCAGAATACTCCATAATTTTTTTGGCACTACTTGTAAATCCATGCAAGACAACCACTAAAGGAGCATCCTCAGGCAGATCAGTTGCAGCATAATAAATATATGACCTGGTGAGCCCATTGTGCTCAAGTGTTCCGCTTGTAATTTCAGTCCTTTTTTTATCTTCTTCGCAAGAAACGAAAACAAGTAAGAGCAATACATTGAAAAGCGTGACTAAGCTGGCATTTTTTCCATGTATCATATTATTCTTTTTGGTTCTACTGTTATTTTAATGGAAACATTTGATGTAAGAGACGGAAGACCGAAGTCAGGAGTCAGGAGTCAGAAGAAGAGACTTCCTGAAAAACAACTATTAATGTTTCGTAAACCAGCTTTGGACTTTTTACTCATTTTAGCTTCGGTCTCCGGTATTCAGACTTCTGACATTATTTATGATCTTCCATTAAATTCAGGGTAGAACCTTCTTTTTTATAATGTAACTGAACTAAACCCGTATTATATTTTTTAGAGGACAGCACTTTAAGTTTTATTTCGGGAGTCTCGCCCAAAAACAGCCGTTTGCCACCACCTAAAATTATAGGGATTATTGAAACGATATATTCATCAATTAGATTTTTTTGCATCAGAAGTTTAACAATTTCTCCACCTCCATCGCAGTAGATATTTTTCCCATTCCTATTTTTTAACTCTCCAATTAAGTCAGCAATATTTCCATTGTAAAATGTTACTCCATTTTTGCCTTCCCTGGATTCTCTGGTAATCACGTAGCAACTATGTTGGTCAGCCGGAGGAAATACACCGCCTGTTAGTTTAAGAATCGTATCATAGGTCACCCTACCAACAATATAGGTATCCACAGTTTTATTGAAATTCTCATATCCATAGTCTTCACCTTCTTTCTCCACAACGGAAAGCCATGAAAGATCGTCATCTTTAGTTGCTATAAATCCATCAAGACTCATGCTGATGTACAAAATTACTTTTCTTTTGCCCATGGATATATTCGTAGTTTATGCTTCATTGGTATCCTAAGTATTGGACAGGGTGCTTTTGGCATTTCAAATCCTCCAATTTTTAAATCTACTGTTATGTTCATTTATTGTTATACTCTTCATTATTAATACTATCTTCCAAGTGCGCTATATTTTTTACAGCGCTTAGTATTTCATTTCCAAGTCAAGCTGTCTTCCTTCCTCAAACGTTTTTTTGTCCATTCCTGCACCTATTGCCATTCCAACTACCATTCCGATTGGTATCCCTATTGCTAAAAATGACATATTATCTACGCTTGCTCCAAATGCTACTCCAAAAGGAATTCCAAAAGCAGACATTCCGATAGCCATCCATCTACCGCGATAAAGATTTTTGGGTACAATTTTTAGTTCTTTCTCCATCAATTTCAAAATATGAGATCGTGATTTTCGGATATGCTTTAATAAATCTTTATTCGAACCGGGAAATGAGTTAATCCCTTCAATATATTGGTTAATTGAATTTGCTATTTTTGAAGGTATTTCCTTTTTTTTCAATTCATTAATCAGCTTTGCGAAATAAACATATATGCTCGTCAATTTTTTGTCTTGTCCGATGTTTGGTCGCTTATCAAGTTCTTTTATTTCCATTGATTGCATATTTTCAATTTGGTCTGAGTCATATTAAGCACAACTTCCGGGAATCAGCTATTGCTGACCCCTGAATAAACCTGCGCTAAGCTAATCGTTTTTTTATTGAATTAATAAACTGCCTTTCCCCACTGGCGCAAATGGATATAGGCAAGATAAGGCCTCTCAAAATAAAACGTCATTCCTGATCTTGCCATCACTCATCAGAAATCTCAGCTTTCAAGCTTTAGCACCTGGCTTTTACCTTTTACCCTCACTCATCAGATAAGGGTACTAATTGAGCTTTCAGATCAGGATCATCCATGTCCTTATCCAAAGGAAACATCGGCCTAAGAATCCGCTTATAATCGAGTCGCTCCAGGTCCTGGTCTACACCACCGGGAGTAAGGGCCATAATCCAGTCTGCCCGCATGTTGTAAAGTTCCGGCACCAAATATCCGATTTTCACCACGACAATATCCGTTTCCCTCGGATTCAGTCCCAAATGAGTAAAATCACGTTCATAATGATATGGCTTTCGTTTCTTTGTGACAATAACATAGGCGCTACCAATCTTCACTACTACCTCAGTTTCCGCATGCCTGTCCCCATGTTCGATCGCTTCTACCGTTCCGGAAAGCTGTATCGGAGGCGCGAAGCGAGCGTCAACAAGCGCACCGGCCTTTGCACTAACTTTTCCGCCCACCCCTGCTTCGATGGCCTTTGCTACAAATTCGGGGCCCGGTATCGAGGCGTAAATAAGAGAAGGTCCGTCTGCTGATTTAAATTCGGAACGCGCGAGTATTTCTGTTAAAGTCCAGGTGACATCTCCTGCTCCCCCGGCAGTAGGATTATCTCCCATATCACTGATTATAAAAGGGCGCTTAGCGCTGGCAATTGCTTTATCAAGGCTTTCGCTAAGAGAAGCCGTGGGGGCAATAAATTCAAAATCTTCGCGTAAGTCCCAAAAGCTCTTTGCAAGTTTCTCTGCAGTGGTGGTCACTTTTTCTTTATCATCGCCTGTCACCATCACTACAGCATGGTTGCGCGGTTCATCTGCCCAGGCATATCCGATCCAAATAGCCGCATCGACAATACCTTCCTGATTAGCAGCCGGAGCAACTTGTGCATATAAACTCTTTCCCGGTTCAACTCTTGTACTTGTCTTTTCCCCGGGCAACAATATAGGCACCGGAATCCACGCCTTGTACGCAGGTTTCCCTTTGCCACTTTCTATTCGATCCAGCAGATTATCTACAGTTCGCTTTTTCGATTCCATCGCATCTTCATGTGGCGCCATTCTGTAACATGTGATCAGATCGGTGTGTTGAGCCAGGCGTCTGGTGACATTTCCATGCAAATCCATTGAGGTAGAAATAATGGTTTCTTTGCCAATTACCTCACGAATTCTGATGATAAAATCACCTTCCGGATCGTCAAGTCCTACTACACTCATGGCCCCATGAATGTCGAAGAACAGGCCGTCATAAGGAATATTTTCCTTAAGCATATCAAGTGTCTTGGTTACCAATGATTCGTATGCCTCCTTGGTAACTGTACCTCCGGGCAATGCATGTCCACGTATAGTCGGAAACCAATTCGCCCTACTGCGATTCAGTGAGTCAGGAGATAAAAACGGATAGTAGCTAAAAACATCATCTCCCGTTCGGGTATAAAAAGCTTCTTCATGGGTAAGCGCCGGCGAAAAGGTACTTGATTCTATCGCTATTCCTGCAATGGCTATGCGCGGAAGTGCTTTTGTTTCTTCTCCGGCCGGTCGACTAGATTCACATGCCGCACTTATCAGGACAATTATTAAAATGAAGTGTAAATATTTCATATCGGTTTCTCTGTGTTTATTTTAAATGATTAATTTTTTTGGCATTCACCAATTAGTATCCAGCTCTGGCATGCGAGTAGTTCTTTTAATTTTGATCACTTTTGTTTTTCTTTTTTTTAGCTTTTGGTTCAGGAAGCTCTTTAACTGTAATTCTAACTAAATTACTAATCCATTCACGATCATCTATTTTATCCTCAATCAGGAAACTCAACTTTGCACCTGGATAAGGGGGCGCTTCAACAACATTTTTAATAAATTTTCTTCCTGCTTCTGTTGGCTTAATATATAACTTGTTTTCACAAACAAGGGCAAATAACTTGTTATTCGAAAAAATTCCGTACTCGCCAAACATGAATTTGTAGGTGATTATTCCTGCATTATCTATTTGATCAACAATATAGTCTAAAAACTCCCTATCTGACGCCATAATATTTCATTTCTATTCATTTATTTAATATATAGAAGCATATGTTGACGAGCAATATTTTAACTTCTTATATATCTCGAAGGCTTTCCCTAAAATATGAAAAATAAATCAATTCCCTGCCTCGCCGGCACGTGGGCTTGAATTTCAGTCCTTTAAAAACAGCACTAATTATCTCTCGAATTATTTGGATTATATTTATTTGAAGTATTATTCAGCTTTGCAAAGGATTAGTGAGTGGGAGGGAATTTTATAACATTCTTTGAATCCATCATCCCAAATCTCTCTTGTTGATGAGGGTATAAGTAATGGTATCGCCCCACTCTGCCATGCCTAATTTGCACAGCTTTATCAATTCATTGTACTCATGTATATTGGCCAGCACCTGACAGCCAGCAGACCATTTATCGACTTGAGTCGATTCTCTTGTATAAGAAGCATGATGAATATGAATGTAAAAAAATCCGGTCTGCTCTACCCCTAAATCAAAATCCAGGGTGTTATCCCGATTGTTATCACGAATCACCGTTACCGGCTTGGCTTGTACCAGGGCTGTATATTTTTGGCGATGCAGTCCTAACTTGTAAGCTCCACGATATTGCCCTTTTTTCAATATTGCTGTTCCATCCACGCGCATAGGGTTCTGGAGATAAAATAGTCCGGGATCGGTGGTAGCTTTATACGTTTTATGCTCCCATTTATTTTCGTATTTCCAAATTATATTTACCTCATCGTCAAATTTATTTGGTGTACTGTTTTCATTTCTAACCCCTATTATGTTCAGGTTATAGGGCTTGAGATCACTCTTAAAAACAGTATGGCCCAATCTCTCCATGGCTTTGATGAGCTGTGCAGTTTTATTTGAAACTTTTTCTATCGGCCCCTTTACTTTCATAAAGGTTGGCCTGGAAAACGCCTTTTTTAAATCGGTGGTCCGATTCCGCCTTTTGATTTCACCATAGTCAAATAGTCCAAAACGCTGAGATGCTGTCATGAAAGATTCTCCCGGTTTGGTTAAAAAGTCGTTATAAGTAAAGAAGTTATTAAAATTAAAGTTAGTCCTTCTATTCACCAACGAATTCAATCCAGAAACAGGAGCGCTCGGTTGGAGGGTGGCCAGTTTATTTTTCAAGGCACTTCTCAAGGTATCCATATCAATACATGGACACTCTTTCGTGCTATACCCATCAAATTGATTATGTCCCAAAACATCTTCATAGGTAAGATCGAGTTCTGTTAAAAGATACTTGATCAATTTTAACAGTGCTTGCATCTGTACCTCATCGAGTGATTGTTTCCTAAAATCACCTACCAGACATATGCCTACAGCAAAGCGGTTACTGTTTCCTACATGATAACTTTTGATGGTCAGATTATGACACCATTTGACCGTGCCGTCTTTTTCTATGACGAAATGATATCCAATCCCTGGCCATCCTTTTGTATTTACATGGTAACGGGCAAATGCCTCTGCACTTCCAGATTCCGTCAGGCTATGATGCACAGCGATTTTGGAGATACTATCAATTGTCCGTCCTTGATAAACTTTGGTAGCGTGCTTTTTCAAGCGATCTCTGTAGTCTTTGGTTCCGGGAATATGCTCAACTATATCGGTCATGACTCCATGATCTCTTTTGTTTTTTGATCCAGTGGCAAGTAGTCGGCCTTTATTTTTCCATTTTCAAATCGCTTTATCAGGATATTCATTCCTTGGGCGCCCTCATCAGATGCACTGCAAAACTCAAAAGCATGCATATGGTGATTTTGATATGTTGATTTACCAGATATCAATCTGATCCCAAGCCGAAGGCGCTGCCAGAAAGATTGCATAGGAAGGGGCTTTAAATGAACCTGGAAAGAAATTTCATTCATTGCCAGGTACCTGCTCTCTGGAAACCCCTGGAAAATCTCCCTGGGGATTTCGTCTCCAACTGGCACATACTTGGTCATCCAGGACCAGGCTTCAATCTGACCGGCATGCATACTCATGTCTGCTTTTATGACTTCTTCAACAAGGCCTTTAGCCAATCCTTTAATTTTTGATTCTATGTGGATTTGAAATTCAGCCGGGTTCTAATTTTTTCAAGCCGGTAATTTAAGTTTTTCACTAAAGGGTGCCGCCATACCGGTCCTTTTCTAAATGTGATTTTCGGAACTTTTCCTCTAGTGACAATTACTTTGGGTCTACTACATTTATATTTTCAGTAATAGCATTAATCACTTTCTGCAAACCTGCTGGTAATGGAGCTTCACTTACATGAACTTTTACATCCAGGGTACCTCCTCTATTAGCTGTATTTTCACGGTTTGAGGTATGCTCAATACTCCCGGATAATTTGGCGTTAACAAATTTTGAAAGAATTCCTGTTGTACCAATTTCTAAACCGGCATGAGAGGTAGTTGAACTATCTTCCTTATAAATTTGTGAAATATTGTAATTGAAACTAATACTCAAAGAATCAAAATTAAGATTCGGCACTTTCACCAAGGCCAACAATGGAACGGATATTTTCTTTCCTGGTTAAGTAGCATTTCCATCTGCGTCAATCTGTTCTACCGTAGTATCAAACTCTACATTTTTAGTATTATCATTGAGCTTATTGATAAAATCAAGGGTAGTTTGTGCGGCCACCTTGTGTGCCTCGATAGTTGTAAGCAAAGGAGTGGCAATGATAAAATCCAGTGGAATTTTAGCAAATTCAGCTGGTGATACTACGCCAGTGGGTTTTGAATTTAGTTCATTTGCTTTAGCTGCTTCATCGTGTGTTTTTCCCATTATTATTATATTTAAGGTTATCTAATGTTATTCTTCAGTTTTATCAATTGCCTCCATGCTATTAGTGAGATGCACCAATAATTTCTCCAATCCATATGGTATTTCTGTGCTCCCCACTTTTACATTGATCTTGATGCTTCGCTCCGTAGAATTTTCTTTTGATGTCGTATAAGTTCCACGGATTGATTTGGGTTCCTTGATTAGAAACCAGGGACGATTCTCGTCTTCCTTGAGTGCAGCCCCCATTTGCTTGTAAGCTTTGTTTTCAGAAGCAACAGCAAATTCATAAGAAAATTCCGCTTCCTTGATTGCCAGCGGTTTTATTGGTAAAAGAGCCAGATTTGGTATCCCCAAAAAGATATCGTTGCCGCTTTGATCTATAAAATCAATTGATTGATGATATAGATCTCCATAATTGATGCTCAGCTCTTTTAGTTCTGCTATTTCCGCATTTGTCAGTGTGCCTGTCCGCTGCCGTTTTTTTAATAATTTCCTGATGCTTTCTTTGCCCTCTTCTATTTTTTTCTGCTCATTTTGCAATTCTTCATTTCCCTCTAATTCAGCTTTAGTGGGTTGATGCCGAAATCCCATTTGAAGAATAAAATTAAGAAATGCTCGTGCAGAATGGATTTGCGCTTCAAAAATGGAATTGATAGGAGCCAATAATGCAGCTGAAAGTGATATCGGTTCATATTCTTCATTTTGATTACTATCGCTCATTATATATTGCGTAATTGGTTGTAATAATTTATAAGGGTATTAAATGTAAATAATTATTTCATTGTGTCAAAGGAAAAATAAATAAGTTACTATTTAGAACTAAAAATAGTTTTCATTATAAAGGGATTCTAATTTTTCTTTACTGAATATTAGAATAAAATAAGTTTGGGTTAAACTTCATGACAACTATTCAAATAACATCCAAGTTATATTGAATCAAGAAAGAACAAATATTATTCAATTTCATTTTACCTCCCCCTAGCGGCGAGGCAGGGCAGGCAAGCGTAACGCAGATAGCGGACTTTATGGACAGACACTTATTATTTTCTGTAAAGGGAACCTCTAATAATTCATTTCTTTCAAAAAACAAAGATAATGAATGAGTTGCAAGGCATATTTTTTTGTAATAGCCATAGCTATTCCATAAAAAATATAATGCAGTCAAATCGTTTATTATCTTTGTTCCCGCAGGGTTTTCATGGTGTTTTATCCCGAAAGCTTTCGGGACAAATATAATACTCCCCAAAATTCAGACCACTGCTTAAGTTGAAATAATTATTAATTTTAGCAGTACAAATGAAAGCAAAAAGGAGAAAATTCAGCAGTGCATTTAAGGCAAAAGTTGCTATTGCAG
>SDBV01006768.1_pt1 | contig 15785 bp, 11 predicted proteins | sample 2277081 | NCBI WGS metagenome assembly SDBV01 (sample SAMN10402039, study PRJNA504765) | marine sediment metagenome | isolation source: marine sediment core GS10_PC15, 223 cmbsf | place: Arctic Ocean: Southern Knipovich Ridge | collected 2010
ACTTGTCACCGCTTTCTTTCTCCCGACGATTCGCAGTAGCGAGGGCCACTGATCGGGAAAAGCGGTTGGAAAAGGAAAGCGGTGACAAGTCACCGCACTCCAAACTTATTTCTTCACAACCTCGGAGCGAGACGGCTGCTATCCGCCCAAAGGTTCTTGGTGGGCGGTGCCCACTCTACGGTTCCACCGGCTCGTGTCCCCGATCACCATGTATTGCCGCCTCGGTGGACGATGCGTATAATGCCCTCAGCAACGGCCGGGCCCTTTGCGCCCGGCCGAATCCGTATCCGCCACACAGGAGGAAGATTGATGAAAAGTTCAGTGAAGTGGCTCTTGACTGCGGCAGTCGTATTGGCCGGACTGACGTTCGTCGCGCCGTCAACCGCCCGGGCCGCCCGATGGCGCGTCGCTCCGCGCTACCGCGTACCTTACGTACACCACCACGTTTACCCCCATCCACACTACGCACCGTACTATGGCCACTACGGCTACGTCCGTCCTTACCGTCCGGTTCCGGTGATAGTTCGCCCGCCGCTCGTTCGGGTACTCGTTCCCGGTCGGGGTATCCACGTCCACGTCGGCGGCATCGTCGACGTCCACGTCGGCCCGTTCCGTTATTGACCCGTTGGGTTATTGATCCGGGCGAAGCGAAAGCGCGAAATGCAGCGACGTTTCCTCCGCGAGGCCATTCGCCTGTCGATCGAGAAGATGCAGGCCGGTCAGGGCGGGCCCTTCGGGGCGGTGGTGGTCCGCGACGATGAGATTCTCGGCGTGGGGTTCAACCGGGTCACCTCGGCCAACGATCCGACCGCCCATGCCGAAATCGTCGCGATCCGCGAGGCGTGCACGCGGCTGGGCAGCTTCTGCTTGGCGGGCTGTGAGATCTACTCCAGTTGCGAGCCCTGTCCGATGTGCCTGGCGGCGATTTACTGGGCCCGACTCGAGCGGCTCTACTATGCCGCCACGCGTGAAGACGCCGCGCGGGCCGGGTTCGACGACGCCCACCTCTACCACCAGCTTCGCTTGCCGCCGGCCGAGCGGTCGCTGCCCACACAGCAGGATCTCCGCCAAGAGGCGCTGGCGGCTTTCGATGCCTGGGCGAAGATGGAGGATCGCCGGGAGTATTGAATGCAGCCCCAACTCAGAACGCGTGGAACTCTTCGACCAGTTCCGCCGTGGTGCGCAAGCGAGCGAACTTGCGCTGCCAGATGGTGAAACAGGCCTCTTGGAGTTCCGGCCACAGGGTGGCCACGCCGTCGGTGACTGCGGTGACGCGGTAGTCGCGCATGGCGGCCGTCATCAGCGTGGCGTTGACACAGACGTCGGTCACCACGCCGGTGATCGCCAGGTAGCGGACGTCGCGGCTCCGCAGGGCCAGGTCCAGCGGCGTGTCGGCGAACTTGTCGTAGGTGTGACTGCGGACGACCAGTTCGTCGGGCCGCGGGGCCAGTTCGTCGACGGTGTCGGCCGCGTTGGGGCCGAAATCGACGTCCGGACCGATCAGGCAGTTGTTCGACGGCCGCCCGAAACCGGTCGGCTCGCCCTCCACCGCCGGCAGGTGTTCCACGCCGAACGGATCGCCGCGCAGACAAGCAACGGCCGTCGAGTAGACGAACTCGGTGAAGATCACCGGCACGCCCTGCTGGCGACAGACGTCGATCAGCCGCCGAATGTTCGGCACGATCGGGCGGCCCTCGGGCACTTCCAACGCCGCCCCCGGATCCAGAAAGCCGTGCTGCATATCGACGACCAACAACGCCGTGCGTCCTTTCCGGAAGGCGTGTACCTGGTCGATACGCTCTTGTCGGGCGTGCAGCATCTCGTCGAGGCTCAGCATGGGTCCTCCCCTGTCGTGGTTGTTGGATTGCGCAAAACTCGTGTCCCCTTTTTCAACCGGCTGCTAAAACCAGATCCGCACCCCGCCGAGTAGGCTGCCGATCTGTGTTCGGTCGACGTCCAGATACTCGTATCCGGTGAAGGCCTCGATCCCGCGTACGATCACCCCGACGGTCGCCCGGTAGCGGAACAACTCGGCGTGTCCTAGAGTTCCCCAGTCGAGTGTGGAGGAGATCACCCACGGCCGTCGGGGAAAGTAATCCATGCCGTAGGTGAAGTTGAATCCGAAATCGGTCGCGGCCGGATCGTCCAGCCAGTTCAGTCCCAGGCCGGTCCGCCACTGCATCCGCTCGCTTTGGGCAAATCGGAAGACGAGGTTACAGTCGCCGATCCAGATTTGGTCGCGGGCACCGTTGGGCAAGCCTTCCCTCAAGCGGCCCATCTCGGTGTCGAGCCCCCAGCGCGACGAGGTCGACAGCAGCAGGTGGCCGCCGAGGCGATGCAGGTCGTTGAAGTCATCGGCATATTCGGCCCGCACCCGGGCCGACCATCTCCGCAGTCGGGTGTTGCCCACGTCGAGCTTCATGTAGGCCGGCTCGTCGCGGGGTGTTTTCTGGCCGAAACCCCAGGCACCGGTCATGTAGCCCGGTACGCCATCGTAAGGAAACCGCGGAAAAAGATACTCGGTGGCGAAACCTTCGTCGATCGCGGCGTGCGGTCCCCAAAACGGCGAAGTGACGCCGGCAGCCACTAGGTATCCGGCGCCCAAGGCGGTGCCCAGGTCCCAGCCGTGATCGTCGTGACTGCCGTAGCCGTCGTGATCGTGATGAGCGTGGTCGACGACGGCCGGTTCTTTCTTCTCTTCCGGCGGCGGCGGTGGCGGTGCTGGCGCAGCCGCAGTCGGCAGCCGGCGGACATCGTCGCGCAACTCGCCGAGCCGGCCTTGCCCCGCGGCGGTCGAGAGCAACAGCACCACGAACAAGCACGCCATGGCCCCCGGAAGCTTCAACGCCCCGAGGCCGCCGGTGCGGTCGGCAGTCCCACGAACAATCCGGTGCGAACCCAACGTGACCGTGGACAAGTGGAGACACCTTCTGATCGGATGAGCAAACGGACGGCGAGTTCCGATAAGGGCGCGAGATACTACACGACGCCAGCCATCGCGTCAAGCCGGCTTCCGTCGTGACTGCCCGGTCCGCCAGCTCGGGTTGACCTCGGGCTTCTGGCCTTCGGGCAGCGGCTCGGTGAGCCTGGCGTAGAGTTCCGGACGGCGGGCTTTGAGGTAGCGGCGGCCGCCGGACAGTTCGATCTTTTCCGGCGTACACAGGCCGACCACCACGTCGTCGCCCAAGGCCCGCGATTCGGCGATGATCTCGCCCATCGGATCGATCACCATGGCCCCGCCCGTCTTGATCGTGTCGTGGTCGACGCCCACCGGGTTGGTGAAGATATAGTAGACGCCGTTCTCGAACGCCCTGGCCGGCAGCCAGCGCATCAGCCAGCCGCGGCCCTTGGGCCCTTCGAACTCCAACCGCAGCGAGACCGGATCACGCTGGCGATTGTCCCAGAGCCGCTTGTCGATCTTGCCGCGGCCGGGCATGGGACTGGGTAGCCCGCAGGTGACGTGCGGGGCGAAAATCACCTCCGCCCCTTGGAGCGTCAGGATACGGGGGTTTTCCACCAGGTTGTTGTCGTAGCAGATGAGGATCCCGCAGCGGATTCCGCTGAACTCGAAGACCTCCAGTTGGTCGCCCCAACTGAGATGTTCGCTGACGAAGGCGTGAATCTTGCGATGCTTCGCCACAAACCCTCGCTGCGGCGCTACAGCGACGTAGGTGTTGTATAGCTTCCGGCCGTCGCTTTCGATCAGCCCGGCCAACAGCGGCACGCCGAGTTGTTCGCTCAGTCCGATCAGCCGTTGCGTGCTGGGGCCGTCGGGGACCGGCTCGGCCAGCTCTTCGACCGCCTGGCGGGAAAGGTCTTCCAGGAAGGTATAGCCCGGGATGCAGCACTCGTGGAAGCTGACGATCTCGGCGCCCTGCTCGACGGCCCGCCGGGCCAAGGTTTCCATCCGGGCGAAGTTGTAGTCCTTGTCGGCGTCGCGGGCCTCGAATTGGGCGGCGGCGATCTTGACGTCGTGCATCGGGGGGCCTTGGGGGAGCGTGTTGGTGCGTTGGTGTGTTGGTGCGAAGCCGCAAGCGGCTATCGTCGAGCTTGCTGTAGCGTGTCGTGCGGGTTCCCCCTGCCCATTAGATTGACTCGGGCCCCCTTGTCAAGCCCCCGTCGGAAACGATACGATAGCCACTTCAAGCTACCGAGAACCCACAACGGACTTGCGAACCATGAAACAGAAACATTGCCTGCTGTTCGCCTGCCTGCTGGTGTGGGGAACCGCCGTTTCCGCACACGGCGAAACGACTGAAGCGGCCGCTGCGTATCCCCGATTCAGCGGCATCTATCCGCACCTGGCGGCCTTGTCCGACTCGTACACCGAAAGCGGCATCGCCACGGTGGTGCCTTGGGCCGATCGGCTTTGGTACGTCTCCTACGTGGCGCACAAGAGCGGGGCCCGCGTGGGGTTGTACGAGATTTCGCCCGACTTGAAGATCCGCCGCCGGCCGGAAAGCATCGTCGGCACCCACGCCGGGCGGATGATCCATCGCGAGTCGAACCAGTTGATCATCGGCCCCTACGTGATTGACGGCCAAGGCGGTGTCCGCGTGTTGCAGCACCTTGCCCACAACGAACGGGTGACCGCCATCGCCCGGCACCTGAGTGATCCGGCGCGGAAGGTCTACGTCCAGGCCATGGAAGGCAAGTACTACGAGGTCGACGTGCATTCGCTTCAAACCAGGCTGCTGGGCGACGCCCGGCAGGAGCTGGGTATCCGGGGCCGGGCCCATTTCAAAGGGGCCTATACGGCGGGCGGGAGATACGTGGTGGCCAACAACAGCTACGACGCTTCCGACGCCCGGCGGGGATCGGGCGACGGACGGCTGGCCGCCTTCGACGGCAAGAGTTGGACGATCGTCCATAACACGGCGTTCTGCGACGTGACCACCGCCGCCGGCGTCGAGGCCGTGGGTGATGATCCCGGGCCACTTTACTCCATCGGCTGGGACAAGCGTTCGGTGCTGCTGGCCGTGCTGGCTGACGGCTGCTGGACGACGTATCGTTTGCCCAAGGGGTCGCCGGCCTACGACCACGCCTGGTGTACCGAATGGCCGAGAATTCGCGAAGCCCAGCGTTCGACGTCGGAGCCGGGCCAGTTGCTTCTGGACATGCACGGGCTGTTCTACAAGTTTCCGCCGCAGTTTGGCCCCGGCGACACCGGCGGTTTGGAGCCGTGGGCGTATCACTTGCGGATGACGCCCGACTTCGGCCACTGGCAAGGCCGGTTGGTGATGGCCGGCGACCAGAACTCGTCGATGGGGCATCGCAACCGCACCGGCGGCCAGCCGCAGTCGAATCTGTTGTTCACTTCGCTCGCCGAGGTAAAGCAATGGGGTAAGCCGGCCGGCTGGGGCGGGCCATGGCTGGAAGACGAGGTCAACGCCGGCGCGGCGTCCGAGCCGTTCTTGATTCGGGGCTTCACCCGCCGCTGTCTGCACGTTGTCCAACAGGCACAAATCGGCCGCACGAAATCATCCGGATCAACGGCAAGCACACGGTTTACCCTGGAGATCGACCAGCGAGGGACCGGCAAGTGGACCAGGTACAAAACCCTGGAAGTGTCACCCGGCGGCTACGCCTGGCACGCGTTTGCGGACGACCTGCCGGGCTGCTGGGCTCGCATCACACCCGATCGGGATACGATCGCCAGCGCCCAGTTCACCTTCGGGCCGCACGAGACCCGAGAAAACAACGGCCCCCATGCCTCGTTGTTTCGCTCGCTTTCTCGATCCGAGGGTAAGAAGCCGCAGATTCGCGGCGGGTTGCTGCCGTTTGCCGACCGGCTTTGGTTTACGGCCTATCCTGCCGACGCCGACGGCCGGGCCAAGCACGGCGGCGGTCTGTACGAGATCGACCGGGACATGAAGCTCGTCCGCCGCAAGGAGTCGATCCCCGGCGTCTTTGCCAACCGCAAGACCGTCGGCGGCATGTTGAGCATCGGGCCGCACCTGGTCAGCGATGACGGTCGCCTTCGCACGATCCGGGCCTTGCAGGGCGAGCACGTGGCGGCGTCGATCCGTCACACTACCGACGGCGGCAAGATGTTTTTCTTGACGGCCGACGGGCGGCTGCTTCAGGCCGATCTTCAGACGCTCGAAGTCGAGCTGGCCGCCGACATTGCCGAGGAACTCGAGCTGAAAGATGCCGGTCTGCAATTCAAGGCCGGGCACCGGGCCGGACGAAGGATCTTCGTGACCGCCGTCGCCGGCGACGGCCGAAGCGGCTGCCTGGCCGAATTCGACGGCAAGCACTGGCGACTGCTCGATCGCCGCCCGTTCATCGAGGTGACCGACTGGGCCTCGATGAGTCAGGCCGTGGTGGCCACCGGCTGGGATCGGGCCTCGGCCATCCTGAAGATCCGCCAATCGGACGGAGATTGGGTCACCTATCGTCTGCCCAAGGCCGGCAACTACGACGATACCGTCCGGACCGATCGCCATCCGAGGATCCGCGAGGTGGAAACCGAACGCCTCCTGATGGACCTGGGCGGCATCTTCTACGAAACCACCGGCCTGGGCCACGTCTGGTTCGTCCGGCCGATCGCCACGCACGGCCGGGTGGTGTCGGATTTCTGCTCCTGGCGGGGCCTGCTGGTGTTGGCCGGCAACCACGCCGACGCGAAGCCCGACGCCAACTACGTCCGCGGCGACGACGGCGTCGGGCTGTGGTTCGGCAAGACCGACGATCTATGGCGGTTCGGCAAGGCCACCGGCCGGGGCGGGCCATGGCGGCTGGCGGCGGTCAAGGCCGGCGAACCGTCCGAACCGTACTTGATGACGAATTTCCAAGACAAACGCGTCGAACTCAGCCACGACGCCGACCGGCCCGTCAAGATTACTATCCTGGTCGACGTGCTGGGCACCCGCAAATCGTGGAAAACGTACCGGACCCTCACCGTCGGCGCCGGCGAAACGGCCGTACACCACTTCCCCCACGGCTATTCGGCCCATTGGGTGCGAGTGAAAGCCGACCGGGACTGTCGGGCCACGGCATGGTTCATCTATGATTGAGATCCGCCGCCAGCAGCGGCGGACGGACCGCGACCCATGGAGGCGGCGTCACATCCGGCGCCGACGCCGCGCCGTGGCGACCGCCAGCACGATGATCGGGACCACGGCCATCCACACGGTGGAACATTCCGGAACCACAACGAAAGCGATGCCGCGGGGAGAACTCAGTTGCCCTGCGGTAATCGTTTGCACGTACGCTCCCGCAGCGTCGAACTCCACCACGTTGTTCTGGAAGAACGAAGTCGAGAACAGGTGTCCGCGATCGTCCAACGCCACGCCCTGCGGTCCGGTCAGGTCCGGGTGGGAGAGCTGACCGAGGTAGGTTCCTTCCGTGTCGAACTTGACGATGTTGTTCGAGCCCCCGCCCGCTACGTAGAGTACGTCGTCGTGGTCTCGAGCGATGCCCATGGGGCTGCTGAGGCCCCCGCCGGTGAACGTCGTCACCAGGTTTTCGGCGGCGTCGAACTTGATCACGTTGTTCGTCAGCGCGCTGGCGACGTAGATGTTGCCCGAGGAATCGAAGGCCACGCAGTTCGGGCCGTTGAGTCCGCCGCCGGTAAACGTACGAAGGTAGGTGCCGTCGGGCTCGAAGACGGTCACCTGATCGTTGCTGAAGCTCGACACGTAAAGCACCCCGCCGTCGCTTATAGCCACGCCGGTGGGACCGTCGAGTTGGGCGTGGCCGAATGCCGTTTGGAAGCTCCCGCCGGCGTCGAAGACGAACACCTCGTCGGTAAGCTGGCTGGCCACGTAGGTCGTGCCGTCCGGCAGCACGGCAATCCCGCGTGGTCCTCGCAGACCGGGGCCGGTGAAACTGTTCAGATACGTGCCCGAAGGGCTGTAAACGGCTACCCGATCGTTGCGGAAGTCGATAACGTAGAAGTTGCCGGTTTGAGCCGGCGGCAAGGTCGCAGAGATTGCCGGGCAACAGTACGTTGCTACGGCGGCCAACACACAGCCAACGTGCATCAGGCAACGGGTCATGGTCATCTCATCGCAGGGAGGTTGTGAATCTTTGGAGTGCGGTGACTTGTCACCGCTTTCTTTTTCCGGCCGATGTGCAGTAGCGAGGGCAGAGAGCACGCGGATAATAGTATGGTAGCCGAACGATCGCTCTAATTCAAGGAAAAAAGGGACGCCGGATAGAAGAGCCGATCAATTGTCAGTTCGCCTATTGGGCCGGTTGAGGCCGGGCTGCCGCGGTGGTACAGCCCCAACTGGGGATCGATGATAGAACTCGATCTCCCAGATTCGTGAGATTCCGCCGGGCGTCTGGGTAACGAGCAATCGGACTTTCCGGGTCCCAACCGCAGGAAAGGTTGCCTGCCAGTCGATTTTCGTGTTGCCGCTGACCTTGGTTTCGGGCAAGTCTTTCCACTGCGATCCGTCGTCAACCTGGAGGACAAAACCCTCGATCGGCCCCACGATTCCGCCTCCGCCGTTGCAGTAGCCGGTCACGATTCGTGCAGCGCTAATCGTTTGTGGCCATTGCCAGGTGAACTCCAGCCAGTGGGGCCGCTTCTCGTCGCTCAGCCAACGGAGCCCGTTGTCGCCCAGGTCGATCCGTCCGTCGTGGACCAGGTTCGCCGGATGCCTTTCGTCGTCCATCGAACCGGAGACGCTCACCACGGCCGACCGGGCAAGGTTCGCTCCGGCCGCTTTGATCCACTCGGGTGGCTGAAGCGTCACGCAGAGCAAAGGAGGCTTGCCGACTCCTTGGGTCATGAGCTGTTTCAATTCGTCGAGGTAATTGCTGTAGACGTCGCGCGGATCGCCGTCGTACTTCTTGCAAAGCGACGCCGCCATGCCCACGATCTCGCCCATGATGCCGCCGGTCCGCATCACGCGGACGGTGCCCAGCGCTTCGTGCGTCACGCTCACGTCGCGGCCGGCCATCAGCAGGTTCGACACGTTGCGGGAGTAGAGGCACCGATAGGGGACCCAGTAGGGTCTCGGATAGTCCGTATAATGGGCCTTGGAGATGAACGCGTCGCCCTCGAAACCCTTCACGTAACGCTGGTCGGGCAAGTGCAGATCCATTTGCCAGCCGGTCGGCACACAGCCGTCCGGGTACTGTTTGCCGTCGAGGAGATCCTGCTTGGACAGGACCACGTCGCCCAGCAAACGGCGGGACTCTCGCGGGCCGGAAACGTGGGCCGCCCAGTTGAGCTTGTGGTGGGGATAGACCTGGTCCACGTTTTTCAACGCGTCCCAGGCGCCGTACATCGCCCGAAAGTTCCAGTCGCGAATATACTCCCGCTGTTGGATCGGATCGCGGTCGAAGCCGGCCTCCCAATACCATCCGCCCAGGGCCAGCAGCCCGCGCTTGTCTGCGCCTCGGCCGGGAAACGGTTTGTCGCTCAAGTCCAGCGCCCAAGGGCAACGGGGAAAGGCCTGGGGCTCGTCGGTCTCGACGACGTTCCAGAGGTTGCAGCGTCCCATGTGGCCTTTGCGGGTGATCTCGTAGTCGGCCCCGGCAAGGAACCCGATACAGCCGTCGCCCGTGCAGTCGGCGAACCACCGGCCCTGGAAGCGAACGCGGCGTCCGGTAAGCGTATTCTGGGCCACCACGGCGGTGATTCGCCCGCCGTCGGTCTGCACTTCGTTGGCCCGGTGTCGCAAGAACAAGGAGAGGTTCTCCTCGGCGTTGACCAGGGCCAGCTTCTTGTCGTCCTCGTAGATCTCCGCCGTGTTGCTGGGGCCGTAATGGGCCCGCTTGACTTGTTCCAATTCCCTCACCACGTCGCCGAGGCGGGGATAGGGCGGGCGACCCAGCACGCCGTTGAGCCAGACGCGAACCTCGGAACTGTTATTGCCGCCCAGCACGGGCCGGTCCTGGATCAAGGCCGTCTTCAAACCGAGCCGCGCCCCCGAAAGCGCCGCACACGTACCGGAAATCCCCCCGCCGACCACCACCAGGTCGAACCGCCCCGCTTCGTCCGGCCGCTGCGGCAGCTTCAACAGTTTCCGCCGAAAGGCCGCCATGGCGGGATCTTCGTTCGGCCCGGCAAGGTCCGGATCCGTAGTAAAGAGGATCGCGTCGCAACGCCCCTCGAAGCCGGTCAGGTCGTGCAACGCAATGGTGACCTTCCTGTGGGAGGCGTCTGCGACGGCGATCTTGTGGGAGGCGACTCCGTCGGCGATCTCGACGGTGCCCCCATCCTGCCAATGCCACTCGGCGCCTTCGGTGCCAAAGACCGTCTGAAGCGGCTTGCCGTCGACGATCACTTGAAACTTCCCCGGGGCGCCGGGCGCTTTCCACGGGCCGACCCAATCACGCGTACGAACCAACACACGATACGTCCCGGCCGAGGGGAACTGCACGGTGGTCGTGGCATCCTTCACCGGGACCCCCAGGCCATGGGCCAACAAAAACGGCGAGCCCATCTGGTCCATGAACTGCGAATCGTCCACCCAGCCGCCGTAATGCTGGAAGCTCTCGGCCTCGATCAGGAGCGTCGACCCACCGGGGGACTTTTCGGCACCGCACACAAACATCGCCAGGATCGCACAGGCCGCGCCGACGGCCCGTATTGCTCGTATTCCCGCGCACTCTATTTGTCGAGTGGCTGGTGGTACTTGTCGGGTGGCTGGTGGCTGAGCGCAGCGAATCCCCAGGCCCGTACGTTCTGGGGCACCGCTGCGCTTTGCCCCAGCCACCCTTGAACTCACCTGCCGAAAACGACGTGGAACTGTTGGCATGATATGCACCTTTCTGACGCTAGCGTGCTCTGCCTTCTACTTGTCGGGAGCCTGCGGCAACTCGACGTGGGCCGTTTGCATGATCTGTCGGATTCGCTCGACGGTTTGGGGGTTCGCGGCCGCCACGTCATTGGCCTCGCCGAGGTCGCTCTCGAGGTCGAACAACTCGAGCTTGCCTTTCGACGGAAACCCGACCGCCTTCCACTTACCCATCCGCACGGCCCGCTTGCCACCGTATTCCCAATAGAGATACTCGTGTCTTTTCTGCCGGTCCTGCTTGCCCAGCAAGGTGGGTAGATAGCTGATGCCGTCGATGCCCTTGGGCGGTTCGACGCCGGCCAGTTCGCAGGCCGTCGGCAGAAAGTCCCAAAAGGCCGACACGTGGCCGGTGACCGCACCCGGGGCGATCTTGCCCGGCCAACGGGCGATCAGCGGCACGCGGATGCCGCCGTCGTAGAGGTCGCGCTTGATGCCTCGCAGCGGGCCGTTGCTGTCGTTGAAATTGGGGTTGTTGCCGCCCTCGCGGTGCGGGCCGTTGTCGCTGGTGAACAACACCAACGTCTTCTCGTCCAGACCCAGTTCCTTTAGCTTCGCCAGCAACCGGCCGACGTCGGCGTCCATCCGCGTGATCATCGCGGCGTGGCCCTTCTGCGGCTCGGGCCAGTCCTCCTCGGCGTAGGGTCCCAGCGACGGCACTTCCATCCCCTTGCCGCCGGCCTCGTTGTTGGCGTGGGGGATGGTCAAGGCGAGATAGAGGAAGAACGGCTTGTCCTGGTTCCGCTGGAGGAACTCGAGGGCCTCGGCGGCGCACAGATCGTGGGAGTATTGGGCCCGCTCGACGGCCATGCCGGCCCCGTCCTCCCGCGGCTTGGCGATCTTGTTGCCCTGAAGCGGCACCCGCTCGGTGTTGCGGAAGAGGAACTCGGGATAGTAGTTGTGGGCGTGTCGCTGGCAGAGGTATCCGAAGAAGTAATCGAAGCCTTGCTTGTTGGGAATCCCCGAGGAGCCCGGCCCGCCCAGGCCCCACTTGCCGATCAAGGCGGTGGCGTAGCCGGCCCGGTTCAACAGCCGGGCCACGGTTGGCGTATCGGGCAGCAGGGGCATTTGCCCCATGGGGCGTACCTCGCGGTTGCCGCGGACGTAGCTGTGCCCGGTGTGCACGCCGGTCATCAGCACGCACCGCGACGGGGCGCAGACGGTGCTGCCGGCGTAGTGGTCGGTGAAGCGGATCCCTTCGGCGGCCATGCGGTCCAGCGCCGGCGTCTTGATCCGCTTCTGGCCGTAGCAGCCCAGGTCGCCGTAGCCCAGGTCGTCGACCATGATATAGATCAGGTTCGGCGTCTCGGCCCGCGCTGCTCCGGGGGACGTCCATCCGGATAACACCAGCCACGCCAGGCCGACGGCGAGGTGCGGAAAAAAGCGACGACGAAGAAAGGTGAGATTCATGGTAGTGCTCCTGGTTCTGTTTTGGCTAGGGTTTGTCGCCGGATATCCTACGGCCTTCGTTCCGACTCGGGAACGTGGACCACCGCCAGGGCGCAGGTATTGAAACGGATCCTGCGGCCGAGGTCTTCTTTCGCCGTGCCGCAATTGCCGTTGAAAGTTATATAGACCTTGTCGCCCTCGGGTGAGACCGCCGAGCCGAACGTTCCCAGTGTGATGTAGCCGTGCCGTTGGTAGAGGTAAGGATGAAGCAAAGCGATCACCTTGCGGGTGCGCGTCTTCAGGTCGTACTGCACCACGGGCGTGCCGTCTTTCTCGGCCCCGCCGTGGGCGCCGGGGACGTAGTACAAGTATCGACCGGTCTTCATGTCGGCGTCGATCGAGGTGGTGTAGGTCTTGCTGCCCACCGCCGCCGGGCCCAACGACGTCACCTTTTCGGTCTTGGTGTCAAACGCCCACAAGGCGTCGTGGTCGATGGTGTAGACGAAGCCTTGGGGCGTTTCCATGGTGGCGGAGCGCAGCCCGAGCTTGGCGTGAATCGCCACCGGCGGCCCCGGGTGCTCGGGATCGAAGCGCACCAACTGGGCGGCCCCCTGGGTGGCGTGGGGGGTGCTCGTGTTGCCGTGGAAATAGACCTTTCCCGTCGACCGGGCGAATATCATGTAGCGAGACGGCCCGTAGGAGTCGGTGTAGAGAATCTTGCGGTTGCGAAGGTCGTAGGCCAGGAACTGGGGCTTCTTTTGCCTCAGTCCGTCGGCCGTGCCGGCGTAAAAGATCAGCCGATCGGGATCCAGCCGGCTGCAAGGCAGGCATTGCATCGGCAAGGGGGCGTGGGCCACGATTTCCGCCTTCTTCTTCTGGGGGTGATAGCGAAGGATCCAATCGCCGTGGAAGTGGTTTTTCGGATCCTCGGCCACGCGGGTCGAGCCGCGATGCGTGGAGAAGTAGAGCCAGCCGTCGCTGCCGAGGTCGATGCGGCTGTGGATCTTGCCGGGCGTATAGTGACCCTTGGGCAGGCGAAGCAGCTTGCGGACGTCGACGACCCGGTGCAATCGTTTCGTATCGCAGTCGTACTCGTACAGAAACCCGTTGCCCTGGGGGCTCTTGTGGTCGCCGATCGCCGAATAGTACTTTGATCCCACCGCCGGACCGTCGCCCCAGACCGACCAGGGATTGCCCGGGTAGTCTTGGCCCGGGTAATACATGAAATCGACGGTGGGGGGCGTCTTGGCGATTTTCACGCCATCGCAGAGCGGCGCCGTCGGCTGAAGCAGCCCGGGCGAGGTGTGCGTGGCGACCGTCTTACCGCCGCGGAGTTGGGGGGGATACGTCGGTTCCGCCGCCAACGACGCGCCGACGGCCAGAACCGGTAGCAGCAACAGGGTGATTCTTGAGGGCATGACCTGCTCCTGGGATCAACCGGACAATGATTTCAGCATTTGGCGAGGAAACAACCAGAAACGGAATATCGAATATCGAACAAGGAATGTCGAAGTGCGAACTTCCCGGTTTCGACAATCAACCGTTTAGCTGCCGCCGGCACGGCGGCTTCGTTGGCAGTCGCGTGTTATGCGTCAAGCCGCCGTGCCGGCGGCAGCTAAACGGGGGAAGTCCCTTCTCATTCATACTTCACAATTCCTTGTTCGACATTCGACATTCCGGAAGGAACACGGGAGTCATTTCTCGCCCGAGCCCTGTTGTCCCAAAGGGCCTTCGTGGACCACCAATCGCCGATCCGTCTCGACCGACTTCTTCACGATCGTTTTTCCGTTGGGTAGTTTCACCACCACGTCGACCTTCGTCACGTCGCCCAAGCCGAAATGGCAGATGGCCGGCTGACCGGCGGCGTAGCCGTAGCCGGTGGCGATTTCCTGAAATCCCAGCAGCGCCCCCGACTGCCCGACCTCGCCGGACTGCCCGACCCCGCCGGACTGGTAAACCCGCACCTGGCTGCCGATGCCCATGCGGTTGATCTGCCGGCCGACGACCCGGACATCCAGCCAATGCCGCTGGGAGCTGACGTTTCGCAACAGCCGGCAATGGTTTCCTTGGAACCAGTTGATCAGAAACAGGTCCACCCGGCCGTCGCCGTCGTAGTCGCCCGAGGGGCCGGTCGAGAAGTAGACCATCGGAGGCTCGATCGGCTTGGGTGGCTCGAATTGCGGCAGGCCGCGACGAAGGCCCGTGTTGCGAAACACCAGCGGGGTGACGTTTCCCTGGCCGTCCATCCAGGCGGCGGAGAAATAGATGTCCGGCCGGCCGTCGTTGTCGAAGTCCTGGATTTCCACGTGGGGACACTTGTTGGGTACCTCGGCCGGCATGCCGACTTCGGCCGAGACGTCGCGGAACTGGGGAACGCCGCGCTTCAGGCCGTCGTTGATATAGACCCGATTTCGGGCCCGCTCGCAGTGAATGCCCACGACCAGGTCGAGTCGCCCGTCGCCGTTGAGGTCTCCGAAGGCGGCCCCGCACGGCCAGTCCTCGTTGTGCAGCGGTTGCCAGGCGAAGACCTTGCGCAGCTCGGGCGGTTCATAGTACTTATTGCCCTTGGTGCTGAGGAACAGCCGGTTATGGTGGCCGACGAAGAAGTCGGGCCGTCCGTCCTCGTTCAAGTCGGCCACCGCCATGCCGAAGCCGAGCAGGTCGTCCGGGAGCCCGGCGGCCCGGTTGACGTCTTGGAACTTCAAGTTGCCCAGGTTGCGAAACAGCACGCAGCGGGGGCTAGAGACGCACTTGTCCTCCACGACCAGCAGATCGAGCAGACCGTCGCCGTCGTAGTCGAGCACGCCGATGTTGCGGGCCGTGCCCATTGAGGTCGGGCAGGCCCCGCTGGCGGCCGAGACGTCGACCAGCCGGCCCCGGTCGTTGCGATACAGGTTCGAGTGGCGAAGCTGGGCCGCTCGCTGTGGGCCGGTGCGGTAACCGGTCTTGCCCTTGCAGTTATTGGCCACGTAGAGATCCAGTGTGCCGTTGTTGTCCAGATCGGCGAAGACGGCCCCGCTGGTCCGGCCGAAAAACGCCGTCGGCGAGTCCTCGACCAACTGGAAGGTCCCGTCGCCCCGATTGCGAAACAGCTTGTTGGGGACGGGCCCCAAGGCGGGCAGGTATCTTTCGTGCGGCCGATCGGCGAACCCGCCCACGTACAGATCGAGGTCCCCGTCGCCGTCGAGGTCGCCCCACGCGCCGCCGTGTCCCATGATCCCGGCCAGCGGCCCGATCAGCCCCGCCTGGCGGGTCACGTCCGCGAACCGGATCCCTTGGGCCGGCTTTGCCCGTGGGGGGAGGCCGAGGATCATCAGCAACCAGATTGTCAAACAAGCGAGTCGTTTCATCGGCGGCTGTTTCGTCGGGGATTGTTTCAAAGGTTACGGGAGCAAGTTCTTTTGCCAATCTACCTTTCGAATAGCGTCTGGCAGTATCACCTATGCTCACCTCCGCGTCAAACCGATGCACAGCCGCTGCTAGCGGTCCGTCAACGTTGATTTGACGGGTGGCAGTTCGCTGTGATTCAATCGGCGCCGGATGCGGCTGGGTTGGATGCCGTGGCGTGATGGGGGAGAAGTATATAGTAGATAGTATGTAGTAGATAGTATGTAGTAGATAGTATGTAGTAGATAGTAT
>SDBV01006769.1_pt1 | contig 15784 bp, 13 predicted proteins | sample 2277081 | NCBI WGS metagenome assembly SDBV01 (sample SAMN10402039, study PRJNA504765) | marine sediment metagenome | isolation source: marine sediment core GS10_PC15, 223 cmbsf | place: Arctic Ocean: Southern Knipovich Ridge | collected 2010
CGAAGTTTCCACCCGGTTAATTCAAAAATACCGGCCTGCCGCGATCATTGCGATTGAGAAGGGAGGAATGAATGAAAAGGGCGTTGTCCACAGTGTACGGGGCGAAGAGACAACGGAGCATGTCGCCAAGATAGACCTTTTGATCAAAGAGGCCGGAAGGTCGGGAATACTGACAATCGGGATCGGTGATGGCGGAAATGAGATAGGCATGGGAAATATCAGGGAAGAGATCAAAAAGGCAATACCGTTCGGAGATAGATGTAATTGCCCGTGCGGAGAAGGGATTGCCCCGGTGACCGAGACGGATTTCTTAGTTACAGCAACTGTGTCGAATTGGGGGGCCTACGGGATAGCGGCGTGTCTGGCCATATTAAAAGGAGACTTCGAGATATTTCATGATGAAAGCATAGAGTGCGGAATTCTTCAAAGCTGCGCAGATGCCGGATTGATAGATGGAGTCAGCGGATACGTGGGCAAGAGCGTGGACGGGCTTTCTAAAGAGATTCATGCCTCCATTGTGAACATCCTGGCTGCTATGGTCAGAACAACATTCACAGCATGAATTGGAAAAGAATAACGATCTGCGGGGGAGGCAATTTCAGTGGTTTCAGGAGCGTAGCATGAGCGATTCGGTTAAAGCAGTCCTGCTGGGAACCGGCCATATGGGCACAGGGATCGGCCGGTTGATCCTGGAAAAGAAGGGCCTGGAACTGGCAGGAGCAGTGGGAAGGAGGAAGGAGCGGGCCGGGAGAGATTTGGGCGAAATCCTCGGTCTGAACAGGAACCTTTGCACTCCCTTATCCGCAGATCTGGACACGCTGCTGAAGCAAGTGAAACCGGACATCCTTATCCAATGCACCGTCTCGCGGGTGCAGGACGCCTGGCCGGAGATCGAGACCGCCCTCAAGAATGGTGTCAATGTGATTTCAATTGCCGAGGAGATGAGCTATCCTGGGTATGGCTCACCGGAACTGGCCGAGAAGATCGCCTCCCTGGCCCTGGAACATGGGGTTTCCGTATTGGGAACGGGCATCAATCCCGGGTTTGTCCTCGATTATCTGATCATTGCCCTGACCGGCGTATGCTTCACAGTAGACTCCATTACCGCCGGCAGGGTGAATGATCTTTCCCCGTATGGGCATTCGGTGCTCAAAACCCAGGGAGTAGGCTTGAGCCCGGAAGAGTTCACCAGGGGGATCGCCGAGGGAAGCGTGGTAGGCCATTTCGGCTTTCCTGAATCAATCAGCCTCATTGCCCGGGCTTTGGGATGGAACATCGACAGGATCGAGCAGACCCGTAAGCCCATTATCAGCAAGGTAGCGCGAAGAACTCCTGCAGTCACCATCCGTCCCGGGCAAACGGCGGGCTGCGAGCACACCGCTATTGCCTATATGGGAAGCAAGCCGGTGATTACTCTTATTCACCCACAGCAGGTGCATCCTCACCTGGAAGGGGTTGAGACCGGCGATCAGATACGTATCAAGGGAACCCCGGACATCAATTTCGTCAGCTCTCCTGAAATTCCTGGTGGCATCGGCACCATAGCCCTGGCTGTAAACATGATTCCCCATGTGCTGAAGGCCGAGCCGGGCCTGCTTACCATGGCGGACCTCCCGCCCCCGGCTGCCCTGCTGGGGGATATCCGAAATATGATGGGAAAGAAGTTTTGATTAGCAGAGGAAATTGGGTCGAGATCCATAAGATCATCCTCGAGCCGGGCGCCAGAGCGCCCCAGGTACCGGAAGACACTCAAAAGGTGCCCCTCGAGCTGAAGGCTAGGGGATTTCTTCTGGGCGATGCCCGGCTGGGCGAACAGGTTGAAATAAGGACTCTTTCCGGACGGGTTCTCTCCGGCACCCTAAGCGAAACGAACCCCGGCTATGCCCACAGCTTTGGTGAGCCCATCCCGGAACTGGTGCCTGTAGGCCTTGAGCTAAAAAAACTGCTGGCTGAGAGACTCAATGGTGGGGGGATGGAGGAGGGAGCAGACAGGTGAGGTACGAGGAGATCATGAACCGGAGGAACGCTATCATGCGGACCTCCGTCGGGATCGACTACGAAAGATACCGACGAGGGGTTCTGGCCTTTGATTACGAGGGAATGCTCGCAGACACCGGCTATACCCTGGATCGGGTGTTCGAGATTCAGAGGCAAACCGCGGTAGGGAATACCCCGCTGGTGGAGCTCGAGAATCTGACCCGCCTGGTGCGCAGGGTCTCGAGATCGGGAAATGGCGCCAGGATTTTTTTGAAAGATGAGGCCGCTAACCCCTCGGGCTCGTTCAAAGATAGGCGGGCCTCCCTGTCAGTCTACGAAGCAATGCGCCGGGGATATCCTGGCGTAGCGGCGGCTACCAGCGGCAATTACGGGGCTGCGGTAGCCTCCCAGGCAGCCAAACGCTCATTAAGGTGCATCATCGTTCAGGAGGCCTTCGACAGCCGGGGCGTCTCCCAACCGGAAATCCTGGAAAAAGCAAGGGCTTGTGAAGCCTACGGTGCAGAAGTCCTCAGGCTGAGCGTGGGACCCGAGCTGTTCTTCGTGTTCCTGACTGTGCTGGAGGAGACCGGTTATTTCAACGCTTCCCTATATACGCCCTTCTCGGTTCTGGGAATCGAGAGCCTGGGTTTCGAGATCGCCAGGGAAGTGCGGGAGAGGGAGGGAAGGTTTCCAGACCTGGTGGTGGTAACCCACGCCGGAGGAGGAAATGTGACCGGTACGGCCCGGGGTCTACAAAAAGCCGATGCGGAGGACACCACTGTTGTCGGGGCCAGCGTGGACCTCTCCGGGCTGCACATGGCCTCGGATAGGGACTTTAACCGCAAATCCTTTACCACGGGGCATACCGGCTTCGGGATCCCCTTCGCCACCTGGCCGGACCGGGCCGATGTGCCCTTCAATGCAGCCAGGCCCCTGCGCTATCTGGACCGTTATGTGACCGTGACCCAGGGAGAGGTGTTCTACATTACCCAGGCCCTGGCCGAGTTGGAAGGGATGGAGCGGGGCCCGGCCGGTAATATCTCGCTGGCCGCTGGGTTTGCCCTGGCCCGGGAGCTGGATCGGGACCGGATCCTTGTGGTTCAGGAGACCGAATATACCGGAGCGGGAAAGCACCCCACCGCCCAGCTCAATCTTGCCAGGGTGATGGGTATCAAGATCAGGAGGGGAGACCCCCGGGAGGATATACCCGGCAAGGAGATCGTGATTCCGAAGCATCCCGGACAGATCCGAGTCAAGGAGGTGGACCTGAGAAGACTCAGGAAGTCGTATCTGCAGAAAGCGATGTCCACTCTGCCCGATCAGGTTGTATTGAGTAAGGAGGACATCGCCTTCCTGACCGAAGACAGCAGGGCGCCTGAGAGCCTGGTGCGGGAGATGCTTCATCGGGCGACAGATCAGGAGGAGTATTTCAAGAGGGAGCATACTAATGGAAAGAGCTGATGATTTTGAAAGGAGGCGGGCTCATCTTAAAAACTTAAGCGACGAGGCCCTGAAAGATCGTTTCTGGAACCTGGCCGATCAAATCGTTGCCCCCCTGGTTGAGGAAGCCCGGACCCACACCAGCCCCTCCATAGAGCGCTCCGTTCTGCTGCGGATGGGCTTCTCCAGCCAGGAGGCAGGAGTGCTGGTGGCCATGGCTCTGGACCGCGGCCTTCTGGGGCGCGGTCTGGGCGCCCTGGTTTTGAAGGCGGCAGGTATGGGCAAACTGGGAATCCGGGAGGCGGGACTGGCCATGCTGGAAGGTAGGCTGTGGGAATGAAGCCACTGAACCCGGAAAAGAAGATCGACATCCAGGAAATATTAAAAGATCTGGAGCACTACCGCCCCAGGCGAACCGGCTGGACCTGGCGGAAAAAGGCTGAAGCGAAAGAGAGCCAGGTCGGTTCCTTTAAGCTGGCGGACATCTCTCCTCCGCTAAAGCACTCCGTCCCTCTTCCGTCGGCTCACTACTTCGAAAACATCGATCCCCAGTGTGATTTTGTAATCACCACCGAAATCGCTTCCGGCCGTTTTGAGGACGATATACGCAGGATGCGCATGGCAGCCTGGCATGGGGCCGACCACATCATGGTGATCCGCACCACCGGCCAGTCCCACTTCGACGGCTTGATCGAGGGCACTCCGGAGGGGGTGGGCGGGGTACCCATCAGCAGGAAGCAGATACGGGCCACCCGCAAGGCTCTGGATTTGATCGAGGATGAGGTGGGCCGGCCAATCAACTTCCATTCCTATGTGAGCGGGGTGGCCGGTTCCGAAATTGCGGTCCTTTTTGCAGAAGAGGGGGTGAATGGAGCCCACCAGGACCCCCAGTACAACATACTCTACCGGAATATCAACATGCACCGCTCCTTTGTCGATGCCGCAGAGGCCAAGAGGATCCTGGCCGATGCACGAATCTTACAGATCGATGGGGCCCACAACGCCAATGCCACTGCCAAGGAGGCCTGGAAGGTCCTGCCGGAGGTCATGGTGCAGCATGCCGTCAACTGCGCTTTTTCCAGGGCGGTGGGTATGGAGCCAGGCTTAATCGCCCTGTCCACCGTGCCGCCCACTTCCCCTCCGGCGCCAAAGCTGGCCCTGGACCTGCCCTATGCAGTGGCTTTACGAGATTTCTTCAACGAGTTCAGGTTTCGGGCCCAGCAGAACACCCGCTATATGGAATCTGACACTGCCGAAGCAACCATCACCCACGTGCTGGACACGCTCATCTCCCGGCTAACCTCCGCGGACATCCAGAGCACCATCACCCCGGACGAAGGGAGAAATGTCCCCTGGCACTATAACAACATCCTGGGGGTAAACACCGCCCGGCAGACCCTGATGGGGCTGGACGGGTTGAATGAGTTGGTCGATCTTAAGACGGACGGACCGCTGGCTGAAAAGACGAGGGAGATCAAAGAGCGGGCGGTCCTCTTTCTGGAAGAGATATTGGAATTGGGGGGCTACTATGCGGCGGTAGAAGAGGGCCACTTTGTGGACTCAGGTCTTTTTCCGGAGAGAAAGGGGGACGGGATTGTCCGCTCCTCAGGTGGTGGTAGGGCGGCGGATACCATCGTCAAGCGGGAGGCCGACTACGGCGCTCCGGTGTGCAGCCATTTCGGCAATAACGCCCTGGGGTACGGCGGCGCGGGCAGCGGCGGCAAAACATGTGATCCCATCGGCGGATGTACCCTGTGCAATCACAATAAGATTGTCTACACCGATGAGCTGGATAAAGAGGACAATGTACACCGAAGGTTGGAGAAACCCTTAAAGGAAGCAGAGCAGGGCATGATCAGACCGGAGGTGGAATGGGCCGGCGATGGCATCGTCTGTGTTACCCTGTTTATACCGGAGAGCCTGCCGGTTGCCTCGGCTGCCGCCCTGAAGATGGCCGAAAACATGGGGCTCTCCAGCCCGGAGATCATCCATCGCAGGGTCATCCACCCGGCCGAGGGGACCCTCCTGGAGGTCAAGGGGAGACTGGAGCAGGCAGTGACGAGGTCCGAGCTGGTGATCCCCAAAGAGGAGGAGCCTTTACCTGAGGAAGAAATCTCGAGTTTTGTTCGGGTGCGTAAGATCTCGGTGGTTGCTGCCACGCTGGGGCAAGATGAGCATTCTGTGGGCATGAGGGAGATCCTTGACATCAAGCACGGGGGCCTGGAGCGCTACGGCTTCACCTGCCACTACCTGGGGACCTCCGTCCCGGTTTCCAAGACCCTGGACGCGGCCCAGGAGACCGGCTCCGTGGTTGTGCTGATCTCTACGGTGATTACCCACAACGACATCCACCGGATCAACATGAGGAGGTTGAACGACCTGGCCGTGGAGCGGGGCATCAGGGAGGACCTTCTGCTGATCGCCGGGGGCACTCAGGTTACCGACGCTATGGCCCGGGAATGCGGCATGGATGCCGGTTTCGGCCGGGGAACGAAGGGGCACCAGGTAGCCAGTTTTATTGTCAGGACTCTGATGGATGATGAGGGGCTGTGATGCGCTCCAAGCTTTTGGTGGCAGACATCGGCAGCACAATTACCAAGCTCTCCGTCTTTGATGAAGAGCTCCGCTTCCTGGCTCAAAGCACGGCACGGACCAGCGTGCAGGAAGGAGATGTCAGTCTCAGCCTGAAGCAGACCCTTAAGGCTCTGGAAGAGGATTTCCGGATCGATACCGGCGGAGCCGAGCTCCTGGTGGCAGCTTCGGCAGCCGGGGGCTTGAGGATGAGCGTGCACGGCCTGACCCGGGACATGACCCTAAGGGCGGCCCGGGAAGCCTCTTTAGGGGCGGGCGCCAATCTGGTTTACACGACCGCCGGGCTTCTAACTGCGGATGAGCTTCGGGAGATTCAAGCCCGATCTCCCAACCTGATCCTGCTGGCCGGGGGTGTGGATTTCGGCGACAAGAGTACCGTGATCCAAAATGCCAGAGTATTGGCCTCATCAGGCATCAAGGCGCCGGTGATCTATGCCGGGAACCGGAGCGCCGCAGGAGAGGTGGCCCGGATTATGGAGAGGGCGGGGCTTAAGCTCTGGGCCGTGGAGAATGTCTATCCCCGCATCGATGAGTTGAATATAAACCCCGTAAGGGAGGTTATCCAGGAGGTCTTCTCCAGGCACCTGGTCACGGCGCCGGGAATGGACAAGGTGCGCAGGATGGCCTCCGGAGATATCATGCCCACCCCCGGAGCGGTGCTGAAAGCGGCCGAGCTTCTCTACGATTCTCTGGGAGACCTGGTGATCGTAGACGTAGGCGGGGCGACCACGGACGTTCATTCTGTTACCCAAGGAAGTCGCGATCACACTCGCCTGCGGGCAGCGCCAGAGCCGTTTTCCAAGCGGTCCGTGGAGGGAGATCTGGGGGTCTTTTACAATGTGAGTAAAATCGTAGAGGCTTCCGGAGGGGTGCTGGAGGAAATCGGATCTGTGGATGTGCTGCCCCGGGAACAGGATCAGAGGGACAAGGTACGGCAATTGACCCAATGGGCTGTGAATGTGGCGCTTTGGCGCCACGCCGGAGAGATCAGGACAGCCTACGGGGCTTATGGCAGGAGCGAGCTGGTGGAGGGGCGGGACCTCACCGCCGTCAAGGTTGTGGTCGGAACCGGCGGAGCCCTGACCCGCCTGAGCGGCGGCAGGGAAATCCTTTCCCGGCTGTGGCCCGATCCTAAAAAGAGGAAGCTCCTCCCAGGCAAAGGGGCGAAGGTGTTTCTAGATACCCGTTATATCATGGCTGCCGCAGGGCTCATGGGCAGGCATTATCCCGAACAGTCCCTGGCTCTTATTCTCGAGAGCCTGGGCTGTATCCAGACAGCTTCTACCGGAGTCTAGAACATGTCCGGTCCCGCTCTGTACATAGACCTGGAAAAGATAGAGAAAAATGCCAGGGCTATCGTCTCGCTATGCCGTAGGCACGGCATTACCGTTGCCGGGGTTACCAAGGGAGTCTGCGGGATGCCCCAGGTAGCCCGGGCGATGGTTCGGGGCGGCGTAAGCGAGATCGGGGAATCGAGGTTGGAGAATATCCACCGCCTCGCTGCCAGCGGTGTTTCCTGTTCCCTGATCCTGCTCAGGATCCCCCCACTATCAGAAGTCGATGAGATTGTCGCCTCTGTCGATATCAGCATGAACTCGGAGCTTTCGGTAATTGAGGAACTTTCCCGTACAGCAGAAAAACGCGGTATTGTTCACCGGATCATTCTCATGATAGATCTGGGAGATCTGCGGGAGGGAATCTGGCCCGATGATCTTCTGCCCCTGGCCGGAGAGGTGGTTGAGCTTCAAGGAGTGCGGATTGTGGGGATCGGCACCAATCTTACCTGCTACGGGGGAGTCATCCCCACCAGAGAGAACATGGAGGCTCTGGTTGAGAATGCCCGTTCTTTGGAGGCTGCCTTTGACCTCAAGCTGCGCTATATTTCCGGCGGCAATTCCAGTTCACTTCCACTTCTCGCTTCGGGGCAGATGCCAGAAGAGATCAATCACCTGCGTATCGGAGAGGCGATTCTCCTGGGAAGAGAAACCGTACACCGCCAACCCTGGCCGGGGACTTTTCAGGATGCCTTCCTCCTCTCCGCAGAGCTTATTGAGCTGAAAGAGAAACCCTCTCTACCCATAGGAGAGATCGGCGAGGACGCCTTTGGGGGAAAAACAGATTTTCCGGATAGGGGGATCATGATGAGGGGCATCCTGAACGTGGGCAGAGAGGACGCGGCCGTCGAGGGTTTGCGGCCGGTTCAACAGGAGCTCTCCATTCTGGGCGCTTCCAGTGATCATCTGCTCATCGATGTAACCGATGCAGAGCCAGCCTTAAAACTTGGGGATCGGCCGAGGTTCCAGCTCAACTACACCGCTCTTCTGGTAGCCATGACCTCTTCCTATGTGGAAAAGAAAGCGGTTTTAGGCCCTGGGGAGTACGAGCCGGCCACCGGTATCTGGCTCGGCGGAGAGCCCGAGGTCATTGAGTCCTTTAAGCAGGTTGGGATCAGAGAAGGACTGATGTCTATGGGCGACCAGGTTCTGGAGCAGGAAGCGTCCGCACATCGTATTTCTATTCGAAGGATTGCTTGCGGAGCTGAGCAGGCTCTCAAAGGCGGTCAAACCCCATTGATTCTGGGAGCAGATCACCGGGTAACTGTGGCAAGCCTGCTGGCTTTATCCCGGCAGCTCGATGCCTTCGGGCTCATCTGGTTCGACGCTCTGGCCGACTTTCTGCCCCCGGATATTATCAATGGGAATAGGAAGCGGCGCTCGGTGCTCTCTACCGCCCTGGGATACGGCCGGTTTTCCCCTTTTCCGGAGCTGAAATCCCATCTCTCTCCAGAGAACATCACCATCATTGGTCTGCGTAAGGCTGAGACCCAGGAGGCCGCCCTGTTGCAGCATTCCCGGATCCGGGTCTTTACTATGGAAGATATCGACAATATGGGGATCAAAGAGGTAGTGCGCCAGGGCTTGCGCCGGGCTGCCTCAGGCACACGGGGGTTACATGTCAGCTTCTGCTTCGAGGTAGTGGATAGGCTCGTATCGAAAGCCTCGGTTGGGGGTTTTACCCTTCGCGAAGCCCATCTTGCAATGGAAATGATTGCTAGTTCCGGCCTACTACGGTCCATGGATGCTGTGGGGCTTGAGCCCGCTCATGAACTGGACAGATTCCGGACGGCCACAGAATTCATTCTTTCCGCCTTGGGGAAAAGAATACTGGGGAGATGAGATGCCGGCGCCTCTGTTATCTCCCAGAGATCCGGAAATTAAACTCTTTTTAAAAAACGACCCGGCAAAGCAGAGGTTAACTTACCTTTTTCTACGACTATCCTGCCATTTACTATTACTTCTTCAATGCCCCGAGGAAAACAATGAGGTTTCTCAAAAGTAGCAATATCTATAATAGTTTGGGGATTAAAAATTGTTATATCGGCAAAGGCGCCCATTGAAATTTTCCCTCTATTTTCTAATCCAATTTTAGTTGCTGGTAGGTTAGTCATCTTTCGAATAGCCTCAGTTAAGGAAATTACCTGTTCTTCTCGTACATACTTACCTAAAATTCGAGGGAAAGTACCATAATAACGAGGATGAGGATGTGTCTTACCATATTTTCCATGAGGAGCTACTGCTCTTCCATCTGAACCAATCATAATCTTAGAGTCCTTAAGAATGCACTTAATGTCTTCCTCTTGCATACAGAAGACAATCATTTTCACATATCCCTCTTCTTCTAAGAGTAAATCAACTACTATTTCTTCCGGTGATTTCTTCCTTATTTCTGATAGCTCTTCCAAATTTTTTCCTACAGCTGAAAAATTATTATCAGTTTTTACCGCAGCAATAAGAATCCCCCTCCAACCCATATCTTTTTCTGGTCCGTTTGGATTAGAACGTATATAATCTTCTATAGTCTTTCGACTTTTCTTATTAATAAGCATATTTTTCCAGTAATCACTCCCTTGTCTGACTAGCTCTTCAGGTAAAAAATCGAGTATACTGGATCCCCAAGCAGGATAGGGATACTGATCAGTATCTACTGAAATACCTCTTTGCTGAGCAAGATGAATTCGGTTTAAAATAGCTCTTGCTCGGCCCCAGTTTTCTCTGCCGGCAGCTTTAAGGTGAGATATCTCTAAATTAACCCCACTAAGTTGGGCTACTTTAATTGCCTCGTCTATAGAATTAAATACTTTTTCTCCTTTTTCTTCTCGTATATGAGTAGAATAAATTCCATCATATCTTTTTATAACTTTACAAGCTTCTATCATTTCTTCTATTCCAGCATAAGAACAAGGAGGATATTCCAAAGCGGTAGAGATTCCCCAAATTCCTCCTTCCATCTCCTTTTCAATTTGATAAAGTAACTTTTTCCGCACTTCAGACAATAAAAGAGAAGGTTTTTTAGGAAATCCGGAAAAAGCCACTCGCAAAGTTCCGTATCCCATTAAGGGAACTAAATTAACTGAAATCCCTTTATTTTCTATTTCTTCGTAAAAATCATACAAGTTTACCCAGCGCCATTTTTTCCTTTCTTTCTTACTTAAGCTTACTGTATTAGAAAAATAGTCCATAAGAGCATTAAAATATTTTCTTCGAACGGGTGCAGGAGAAAAACCGCAATTTCCAACTACTTCAGTAGTCACCCCTTGCATTATTTTACTCTCTGCCTGGGGGTTATCTATTATAGTAAAATCTGTATGGGAATGAATATCTATAAATCCAGGACTAATGACTAAGCCTGAGGCATCAATAATCTTAGAAGCTTTCGGAATATTAGGAGTAATCGTTAAAACGCGATCACCCTTTATTCCAATATTAGCCCTAAATGGTTCTGTTCCTGAGCCATCATATACTGTACCATTAATAATTAGAATATTCATGAAAATTATATTTCTAAATATTTTATCACGGTTTCTCTAAGCAAAGTTGTGATGGCCATATTGGCCTCTAAACTTATTCCATCCACACTAACTGATGTAAAACCACTTTGTCCATCAATAAGTCCTATCTGCCGACTTATATGCATTAATTCTTTTTCCATTTCTTGATTATGCATAATGTAAAGATCTGAGTTTAAATGACTCAAACAGGCACATATAGCATAGGCCCCCCAGTTAGACACCGAAGATGTTATCAAAAGGTTAACAATATTATCGGGAACAATTGTTGAAGCGCATCCACAAATACATCTTCTCAAATGAGGAAACTTTTTCAGGATAAATGGCTTAATATTCCCCATGCCTAACTCATTGCCTCCGTCACCGATACCCAAGGTAAGTATGTTCTCTTTTTTAGCTTCATTAATTAAGAAATCTATTTTGGAGGTTTGCCCGGTAGTTTTTCTTCCACTTGACATATGAATTTCTCCTTTCTCGCTCATACCGCCTTTTTCTATAGAAATTACCGCTTCAACTTTATCAGTATTTATAAGCTCTATTGCCTTAGAGAGAGCATCTTCTTTATTTATGGGGAAAGAATCTACCCCCACAGCTGCAACCGGAAAAGGAGAATTACTATTTATAATAGCCTCATTTAAATTTAAAGGTTGAATATTTATAACTTTTAACATTTCCTTAATTTGGGAAGTAAATACATTTTCGGCTAATATTATAGGAACAGCTTTCTTAGCTATAACCAGAGATCTGGCTAAAGCAACAGCTCCTGGCGGACCATCGTTTTCCCATATTTCTTTATTTACATCAGGCCTATTAGCCCATCCCGTTGCTATATAAACTAAACTTCCTTTTTTCAGTTTATCATTTAATAATTTTGCTGCTGTATAAGCAAGAGGATTATTTTTATTAATTCTCCTTGCTTCAGAATAGATTTTCCCTATTATCCCTCTGTTGGGAATATCTGTAGTGACTAAACAATCGATGGCTTCGGCAAAAAACATCTCTTTTATCTTCAAGCAACCTCCTTTTTAGTAATAATATAGTGAATAAATAAACTATTCTTTATTTTCCAACGGATGATGACAGGCTATAAGGTGATTTTTACTGATTTCTTTTAGTTTCGGTTCTATCTTTTCGCAAATTTCATCAACGAACTGACATCGTGAGTGAAACACACATCCTGAAGGCAGATTGATTGGGCTGGGGACATCACCTTGCAAGGGAACTATTTCAAGCTTTTCATCCGGGTCAGGAACAAAAACACTGGAAATTAATGCTTTAGTGTAAGGATGGAGAGGATTATTAAAAAGTTCGTTACCAGAAGATATTTCCACTAATTTGCCGAGATACATCACCATTATTCGATTGCAAAAATATTTAATAATCGATAAGTCATGAGAAATAAATAAATAGGTTAAACTCAATTTACTTTGCATTTCTTGTAAAAGATTTAAGATTTGTGCCTGAACCGACACATCTAGAGAAGATGTTGGTTCGTCTAATATGACCAATTCCGGATTTAAGGCAAGAGCTCGTGCAATAGCTACTCTTTGCGTTTGACCGCCGGAAAGCTCATTGGGGTAAAAATCTGAATGTTCCGGTTTAAGCCCAACCATCTTGAGCAGACGATAAATTTCGTTTCTTAAATTGATAATATTTTTTTTCTGAATAATAAAAGGTTCTCGTAAAGTTTCATATATAGTAAACCGCGGATCAAGGGTAGAATAAGGGTCTTGAAATACCATTTGCATATTTATTCGAATTTTACGCATTTCACCAGGTGATAAAGCAAGAATGTTTTGTTTTTGAAAAAATATCTCTCCTGCAGTTTGTTCAATAAGGCGTAAGATAAGGCGAGCTACTGTAGACTTACCGCAGCCAGATTCTCCTACTAATCCTACAGTCTCTCCTTGTTTTATATTAAATGAGATTTTATTTACTGCCTTTACTTCTGAAACTTTACGTTTTATTATTCCTCTCATAATGGGGAAGGATTTAACTAAATTTCGTACTTCTAAAACGTTATTCATTTATTTTTCATCTTTATAATATTTAAAACAAGAAACAAGGGTTTCATCAACCATTTTAACTGGCTGAGGTTTTTCAGATAGACATCTTTTCATAATGTATTTACAGCGAGGATGAAACCTGCAACCAGAAGGAAAATTTTGAGGATGGGGAACAACGCCGGGAATAGTCTTAAGATGATTTTGCTTCATATTTATTCTTGGTACACAGGATAGAAGTCCCTGAGTATAGGGGTGCTTGGGGGAATGAAATATTTGATGCACTGATGCTTTTTCCACTATAGTACCAGCATACATTATGGCTACAGAATCACACATTTGAGCAACTACTCCCAAGTCATGCGTTATTAATAAAAAAGAACTCTGAATTTTTTTGGTTAATTCAGTAAACATGTGAATTATTTGCGCTTGTATAGTCACATCTAAAGCAGTGGTAGGTTCATCAGCGATGATAAGAGAAGGCTTACAAGAAAGGGCAATGGCAATAATTATCCTTTGCTTCATTCCTCCGGAAAGCTCATGAGGATATTGATAAAAAACCTTTTCCGATAAAGGAATACCTGTAAGACGCATAAGTTCTATTGCCAAACTACGAGCCTCCTTCGAGGAAATTTTATTATGTACCCGAATGGCTTCTATTATTTGATACCCGGCGCGATATACCGGGTCTAAAGAAGTCATAGGATTTTGAGAAACTAAGGAAATTTTTACTCCTCTAATTTTTCGCATATCTCTTTCTGTTTTTTCTAATAGGTTTTTATCTTCGAATAAAATCTCCCCCTTAATTACTTCTCCCCCTAAATAAGATATCAATCCTATTGTTGTAAGAGCAGTAACCGTTTTACCACAACCAGTTTCACCCACTAAACCTAGAACTTCCCCTTTTTCTAAATTAAAAGTTACTCCATCAAGTGGCTCCGCTATGCCATCTAACGAACGAAAACGTAATTTTAATCCATTAACATTAATTAAAGACACAATTATTCCTTCATTTTTATATCCATAATATCCCGCAAACCATCGCCAAACAAATTAAATCCTAATACTGTTATCATCGTAGCCAACCCGGGAAATATGACTAACCAGGATGAGATAAGCAAATATGATCTTCCATTACTAATCATTGACCCCCAACTCGGGGTTGGTGGTTGAGCGCCCATCCCCAAAAAACTTAAAGTAGCTTCTAAGACTATTGCATTTCCCATGCCTAACGTTGCTGAAACTATAACTGGTGATATAGCATTAGGCAAAAGATGTTTAAAAAGTATGGTTAAATCCTTTGCCCCTAATGATTTGGTAGCTTCAATATAAAGCTCGTTTTTTAAGGAAAGGATCTGTCCTCTAATTAAACGAGCATATTGAACCCAATAGGATAAGGCAATGGCAATAATTACACTATTTAGACTTGCTCCAATAATGGCAATGAATACAAGGGAAAGAAGAATGGTAGGAAAAGCCCACATAACATCCATTAGTATTACCAGGATATTATCTAAAATTCCACCATAATAAGCAGATAAAGAACCTATTATTATTCCAATAATCACCGAAATACCGGTAGAAATAATTCCTACCTTTAGGGATATTCTTGCTCCATAAATAACCCTGCTAAAGATACAGCGGCCAAATTCATCTGTACCAAATAAATATCTTAAGGAGGGAAGTTGATTTTTCAGTTCAAGTTGTTGTTCTCGATATGAATGAGGAGCAAGAAAATCAGCTAAAATCCCAGTAAAGATTAAGACAATAATTATCCCTGCTCCAACAATTGCCATTTTGTTACGCCGAAATTTAATCCACATTATCTTCCTTGGACTTCGAGGGGCAGCCTGGTATTCTTTATTGGTATTTTTTAACGCAGTTTTTATAAAATTATCCATTAATATCTCCTTATTAATAACAACATCAGGCAAATATTTTTAGCGATATCGAATCCTTGGATCAGCATAGGCGTATAATATATCCGCAATTAGGTTTCCTAATATTACAGCAGTCACTAAAAGCAGAAGGGCGCCCTGAATTACAGGATAGTCTCGGCGGAAGAGAGAATTTACTAAAAGTCTTCCTATGCCAGGACGATTAAATACGATTTCCGTGGTTACTGCTCCTCCTACTATCCACCCTAATCGTAAACCCAACATGGTAATAATAGGAATCAAAGCATTTCTAAAAATATGTTTGAAGATTACCGAGACTTTCGAAATACCTTTTGCTCTAATAATTACAATAAAATCTTTACGAGCAATTTCTAACATACTAGCTCTAGTAATTCGGGCTATAAGGCCTGTTCCTCCTAACCCTAAAGTAAAGGCAGGAAGAATAAGGCTCCTGATGCTGCCATAACCCGATATGGGAAACCAGCCAAAATAAACAGAAAACACTAGCATTAGCATAAGTCCTAACCAAAATGTAGGTACAGTAACTCCCAATAAAGCAATCACCATGCCAATATAATCAATGAAAGTATTTTGCTTAATAGCGGAAATAATTCCTAACCCTGTCCCCAAAATAAAAGAAATTAATAATGATGTTATACCTAAAGCTACAGTATTAGACGATTTTAATAATAAAAGCTCAATTACTGCTCTTTTTTCTGTGATTGAAGTTCCTAAATCACCTTTGATAAAATTTTTAAACCAAATAACATATTGTACAGGTACCGGCTTATCCAAACCTAGTTTAGTTATCATCTTTTCCCGCATATCTAAGGGAGTTCCTGGCCCAATTAAATTATCTACTGGATTACCAGGAATAAAATGCACTATGGAAAAAATAATTATCGAACAAATTAAAAAAACCGGTATCAAAAGTATCAATCGACGAATAATATAATTAACCATAAAAACACCTCTTTTACCTTAAATGAAGACATATTTTTATCGTTCGGTGAGCTCTTTAATATATA
>SDBV01006770.1_pt1 | contig 15783 bp, 5 predicted proteins | sample 2277081 | NCBI WGS metagenome assembly SDBV01 (sample SAMN10402039, study PRJNA504765) | marine sediment metagenome | isolation source: marine sediment core GS10_PC15, 223 cmbsf | place: Arctic Ocean: Southern Knipovich Ridge | collected 2010
TCCTTGAGTGTACGACTCCTGGAAGGTCGCATTGGAGAGACGGGCTTCGCCCGGATCAACGTTGAGTACGTCGTTCTCCGTCGACCCGTGCAGTTGCGCAACGTCGCGGCCCCCCGTCGTACTGTGTGCGCTGACCGCCTCGAAGAACTTGGCCCGATTGTAGAAGCCCTTCGTAAACGATTCTTCGTATGTCGGGTTGTACAACGCGCCCACGATCGGGTTGGCGTAGAACTCGTCATCATCTGGCGAGTCATGCATTTCGGCTTTGTCGTATCCACCCGCCGTGGCATACGCGTGGACACCTTCGAAGAACTTGGCGCGGTTGTAGAAGCCGTTTGTATACTCTTCCCGGTATGTCGGGTTGTAGAGGGCGCCGTGGATCGGATCGGCGTAGAAGAGGTCGTCCTCCGGCGAGTCATACAGCCGGGCCACGTCAATGCCTCCGGCCGTGCCAAAGCATGGGTCCCATCGAAGAACTTGGCTCGGTTGTAGAAACCAGCATCCATCTGCTTGTCGCGGAACTCTGCGTTGAACAGCGCGGCATACGTCGGTGTGCCCACATAGGTGTCGTTCCCGGACGAGTCGTAGAACCTGGCTACGTCGATACCACCCGCCGTAGCATAGACGTGTGTTCCCTCGAAGTACCTCGCCACGTGCTCAAAGAGGTCCCCAGATATCTTGTTGTAGGTGGGAGTGGCTACGTAGTCGTCGTTGCCGGGAGAGTCGTAGAACTTCGCGACATCGATACCATCGCCAGCCTCCACGTGCACCTTCTCGAAGAACCACGCCCGGTTATTGAACTCGTCGCCAGACAAGGCCGCGTAGGTCGGCGTTCCAACGTAGCTGTCATGTCCGGTGGAATCTTGGAAGTGCGCCGTGTCAGATCCACCTCCACCGTAGATGGTGATGTCGGCGGTGTTGGCGAGGGTCACGGTGAATCCATCTCCGGCGAAAAAAGCGGACATGGGGTGGAGTTCTGCGGTCTCATTGCCGCCGGTTCCGCGTAACGTTGCAGTGTCATTGCCTTCGCCGCCGTCAAAGGTCACTGAGTCCACTTCCGTATCGTCGAACTCATAGGGAATGCCGTTGATCACCACAAGAAGAGATGCCGACGCATCGAACTCCAGCACGTCGGCATTGTCAGTACCGTGGACGGTCACCCCGCTACCGACACGGCTCAGCAGATTTGCCGCCGTGAGCGTCACGTTGTCCTTTATCCCATCGACGCTGAAGTAGTAGGTCGCCTCGGCGTCAACCTGCCAATCGATGCGTTGAGTCTCATGTGCCAGCGTCGAGGTGGTTAGCGGGACAAGCCCTTCGTTTCCGAGCGGGCTGACGTCATACAATGCCAGTTGCACGCTGTCATCCGCATCGGCGAAAGACGCGGTCAGCGTCAGCCACCCGTCATGGGTCGTCTCCAGCCGATACAACAGACCGCCGGAGGGCACCTGAAAGCCCGGCGACGACCAGAAGTCAACCGGCCCAAGTTTCTCCAGTTCGGTGTCCTCGACGACGAACCGATACGTGTAGACGCCGCCCGGTTGTCCTTCGGCGCCATAGGGATCGTCGCTTGGTCCTCCGGTCTCGATGCCAAGGTACAAGCGGACCAAACCGTCCTTCGAGCCGAGCAACACGTCCGGCATGCCGTCCGCATTGAAATCGCCCACATACGGACGCGATCGCGGAGCCCCGGGCAGGTCAATGATCAGGCCGTCGGCGGCAAGTTGATCGGAATGGGTGAAAGCCGGGGCCGTGTCGGTGCCTTCATTGAGGTAGAGCAGCAACTGTCCGTCGGTGTTACCTGCCATCAGGTCGAACCGTCCATCCTCGTTCAGGTCGGCGACGGCGACACTCGCTCGGCCGCTGGGCACGACCAGGTTGGCCCCCTCGAGTTGGATGAACAACTCGGCCCGAAAATCGGCGGCCCCCGTCTCGGCCTCGTCGAGAAAGACTCGTACTTGCCCGTCCATGCCGCCGACCATCAGATCGCGACGGCCGTCGCCGTTGAAGTCGACCGGCGCGACGGTAGCCCGGCTACCGACGTCGATGTCGGCCTTGGCCCCCGGCTGGCCTACCTGGAGGAATTCGGGCAGGGCAAATCGTGGTTCGGCGTCTGGACCCACGTTCGTCCAGGATTGCACGCGACCGTCGGCCAGCCCGATGAGCAAGTCGTTCTTACCGTCGCCGTTGAAGTCTACGACGCTTGGCAGCGCGCCCAGGCTACCGGAACCAGGTACCGTCAAGTCACCGTCGACCGTTTGCGCGTAGGAGAATGCACCAAACACCGGCGCTTCGTTGGTGCCCTGGCTGAGATAGACGCGGATCTTGCCCTGGCCGTCGGCGGTCTTCTCTGCGACGATCAGATCGACCAGGCCATCGGCGTTGAAGTCCACTAGTGTCGGTACGGAATAGGAGTCGACTTGGAGGTCCGCCCCCTCGGCCTGGACAATCTGCATGGCAGACAATCCGTATCGCTGGGCGATGAAGCGCCCAAGAGCTGTTCCCCGCCTTCGCCGGTCAGTTCGGCACCGTCGAGTTCTACGGCATACAGTCCGGCCGGCAGGGCGTCTTGCCAAGAGACCGTCAGCGTCTGGGATGCCACGTCGTAGGCAAACGTCTCTCCAGCCAGCGCGACCGGCTGCCTCGCCTGGTCAACCATGGCTACTGCTTGAGCGATGGACCCGTCGGCGATCATCGATTCCAGCGTCATCGCCTTCGAGAAGACCACCTCCACCTGGCGGATGGGACCGCTGGGAAGGTTGACTTGTTCGACTCGCATCGGATCGTGGATCGTAGTCTCCGCGTCGGCGGTTTCCGGGGCCTCTTCCCGGTGCCCGACGCGATCCACGGCCATGCTGTAGAAGGCGTAGGCGTGCCCCGCCTCGGCCTCGGTAAACCGGGCTTCGGTCAGCTTGGTGCCGGTCAGCCAGGACGTGAACGGGCCGCCGTCTTTCGAGACGTAGACGTCATATTCCCCCACGCCCGAGCCACCGGCATCGTCCTCACCAGTCCAAGTGGCGATGAATCCCGGGAAACTCTGCGCCGACATAGCCGCCACGCTGCTGGTCGGCCCACCGGCATCGAGTGTCACCAGGGCTTCCTTGGCCGGGTCGGTCCCTTGGCTCGGGTCGTGTGGGTCGACCTGGTTGGTGGCGATCGTCTGGTTCTGATCGAAGACGATATTCGCCACCGCGGTAACCACGTCCCCCGTCACCGCGTTGGCCTTCGGCTTGATCGAGTAGGACACGTAGCCCTGCCCTTCCGAACCGTCCTTGTTCGGCGGCAAAAAGCCAAGGAAGGGATCGAACGGCACCTCGCCCGTCGCCGGATCGATCGACTTCAATACCCAAAACGCCTCGCCTGCGACCGTATCAAAGCCGGCGGAAACGTCGATGTAGATCCCCAGTTCGGCGACGAAGTCCAACCGCGCTTGGAAAGACGTCAGGCCCACGGCCTCATTGATGATCGTATCGCCAAAGCCCATGGTTCCGAGGCGGAAGGAAGAGAAGTCCAGATCGGCGTCCAGTGTCTCAGTGATCCGCACAACGGCCGCTGGGGCCGAAGCCTCTTTAGGGTCGTTTTCGTAACGGATCATGTAGTCGAGCGTCTTGTTACTCCCGATCCAATGCTCTTCGCCAACACCTGAAGGTCCGACGATGTCGTTCGGGTCGCGCGATCCGCATTGCAGTGTTATCTCGTAACTGTCGTCACCGCTCTGTTGCCTGTGGGATTCCGTCAGCCGCTGCCGATAGCCTCCCGGATTGGCGCAGGGGTTTCCGGGGGGCGGCGGAGTGTCGCCGCACACCTCTTTGATGGTGACCGTTGCCTTGTTCGAGAGCCAATCCTCGCCACCGAAGGCGTTCGGCACTCTGATTCGGTAGATGCGTATCGTCGTGGTTTCATCCCTTTCCGGATCCGGATGCGGACCACCAACCTGTCCCAACCATTCGATGACGGCCCCCGGCGGTACGTTCTCGTCACTCTCCAGGGGATTCATGGGCGGTGCATCGGAGTTGCAGTCTACGATGTAGAGATCATCGACCGCTGCAGGCGTGAGGCATGCTGCGGCCTGTCTCCTTGCTTCGTAGGCGTCAATGTCTGCCTGTAAGTCGTCTGTCTGACGCTTCAGAATGCCCCATTCTTTGTCGACCTCATCCCATACCTTCTGGATTGCCCCCACACGGCTTTCCATTCTATTAAGCGCCTTGTTGGCCATATTGGCGTGTAGGTTGTTGTCTGTAAGATAGTCATTGAGGAGCGACTGAAGCGCTGCAATCACGGCACCAGCAGACCCGCCCGTCACCAAGAAACCAACGCCCGTAATAATGAACTCGTCGTATAGCGTGGTGAAGGCATTCATGTACGTGTTGAAATCAATCCGATCGATAGCGTATAGGCCTGCGTAGAACTCGCGCCGCAACTGAGCCCAGCCAAGAACACGAACGAAGTCGGCCGACCTATTGAGCCGAAGCCAGAAACTACGGTCAGCAAGGGCCTGGTACTCTTCAACCATTTCCGCGTCGGCACCAGCACAGGGAGGAGCTGGAGTGGGCACGGACGGCCCCAGACCTCGGCATCGGCAATGAGTATGCCGCTGCCTTGTTCAATGACAGTACCCGCCAGGGTTGCCCCCGGAAGGAGATCGTAGATCTCGTCGGCCGTCTGTCCTGGACTGATCGAGATCGTACTCACATATTCAACATGGGAGCCCAGAGTGATCCTGACATTGTATGTGCCGGGGTACAAGTCTGCGACGCTGAACTTTCCAGCACTATCTGTAATTGTCGAATAGAACAAATCACGTGTCGGGGAATGGAGTTCAACCAGAGCGTCAAAGAGAGGCTGGCCAAACTCAGAGCGAACGAGCGCTGTGACGCCACCGCCCCAAACGATAGGCACATTGATATCAACATGCTCGTTCTCCGTCAACGTTACGATCAAATGGGGAGTGGCCGTCACCGCTCCACCGGTGACGATCAAATCGTACTCGCCAGGTGAAATGCTCGGGAATGTGAACGAACCGTCGAGCCGCACCGGCGCGGTGGTTGACTCGTAGGTCGTTGTATTGTAAGCCGCGACGGTGAGGTTCTCGATGGCGATGTCAAACGTCGGATAGTCGATCTGGCCAACGAGGGACGTGTGAACTGAGGCAGCGAATCGGTCGAAGGCCTCCTGAACCACTACCCCGGTCGCTTCCAACATGTCTTTGGGGACCGACGGCAGATACCGAAAGCTCTCCTGCAAGACACGGAAGAAGTCTTTGTTCGTGCCGCCAACGGTGCTTTTGAACTGTTCGAATGCAAAATCGAATTCATCTTCGGACAGATACGGCGCAACCAACCCTTCCTTATGCGCATCCTAGTCGAACGACGCGCTCGGGTCTTTGTAGAGCCGATTGGCAAAGAATCGAGCATGTTCGCTGCCGCTCACCGCTCGTTGGGATCTGGGCACTACTTGATAAGTGGTCGACCGCCCTTGGCCCGGCATGAGAATGCCGGGAGTTGCCGCGTCCTCACCGGTGCCAAGGAACATGCTTACATTCTGGCCATCTCCGGCCAATACCGCGTCAAGATCTTCCCCGAACGGTTCGCTGCTCATGAACTGAATGATCGGCACTGGCGCATCGTTCAGGCCCTCGTTGTACCAGTTGACGGTGACTGGGAAATGGACCCAGGGCTTATGGAACACTCGCCGAAACGCGGGCGGAGCGGTGATGCTGACATCGATCTCCGTGGCGGTCGTCGCGTGCACCACCTCAAATCCGGCCGCCACCACCTGCTCCTGGCCGGCCGAATTCATCAGTACGACGTCGTACACGCCGGGGGCGACCTGGGTAAGGTCAAACGTGGCGTAGAGCTCTTCCGGGCCGACGCGGTAATAGCTGACGGCTTCGTCGGAGAAACCGGCACCATCGCTGAGGCTGACGGTGATGGTGCGGTCGAAGTTGACGCCGCCTATCTCGATGGTGCGGTTGCCGGCGGTGCCACCTTGGCCGAAGTGGGAATCGACGACCACATATTCGCCGGCCACGAAAAGGTCGGCATGCGTGTTGTACGTGCCCAGCAGTCCGACCTGCTGCTGGAGGGGCGCCGCCAGGGCCATCACATAGTAGGTACCCGGCTCGAGCGGCGAGAGGATCAGCCATTGGTTAGACGCGAGGTCCTGCGAGGAACGAACGTCGAAGTTGCGGCGAGTGGGCAAGGCGCCCTTGCGAACGTAGAGTTCGTTGGCCACGCTGGTGTCGCTGGTGCCGAACTTCAGAAGGATCGATTCGCCCGCCTGGTCCCCGGTGACGTCGATCTGATAGTAGAGGGCCTCGCGGTAGTCGATATCGCCCGTGTCGGCCACGCCGACTTTGAGCGTGGGCAAAGCGAAATGGGCCGTATTGGCGGAGGCCGCCTGGTTGTCGGAGAAACTCGACTCGGCCAGCCCGCGAAGCAGGTTGCTACGCACGATCACATGGTAATCGCCGAGCAAGATGCCGGGCATCGGCGCGGATAGCGATCCCGTGTACTCACCGCCATTGGCGGCCACGGCGCCGGACGTATTGCTGTTGTAGACCGCCTTGCCCACGAGTGTGTCGTCCAGATCCCAGGTGTCGTCCTTGGATAGGTAGACATAGTCCCACCAGCGGCCCTCGGCCGGATCGCCCCCCTCGTTGCGGACGGTCCAGGTCAGGTCCAGCGTATCGGTGTAGGCCGCGTCGACCGGGTCGTCCACGAGGTCGACGACCAGGTTGGGCGAATGGACGTCGAGCGTCATCGAGAACGCGTCGGTTGCCTGGCCAGGCGTGTCGTCCTCGTCCTGGTCCATGAGATTGCCGGCCGCGTCTGCCACGTCGGGGCCGATCGTCATGGTGTACTGGCCGCTGGCCGTCTGCTGAGCGAAGAACACGGTGGCATGACTCTCTCCCACCACCAAACCAGTCAGTTGGGCCAGCCGATCTCCGCCGGGGCCCGTAAAAGCGGTCACATCGTCGAGCGTGAACGTGTTGGCGTCGATCGCCTCGGTGAAATGGAACGTGATGTGGTCCAGCGGCGCGGAGGCCCGGGCTTCAGGCTCCGTCAGGAAGACTCGCGGGCCGGTCTCGTCGAAGTAGAGCGTGGCCGCATACTGGTCGTCGGGCATCTCGCCCGGTAGGCGGTCACCGTCCTGATCCAGCAACATCCCGTCGGCGCTGAAGATGTTCGGGCCAAGCACCATCGCGATCAGCTCGTCGGCCGGCAACGGGTCGAAGGTGATCACCAGCGTGTCGGCATCGTGCCATTCCGCTGCGATGGCCGTCAAGTCGCCGGCGGCGTTCTCAAAACTGGCTAAGTCGTCGGCCAGGACGAAGTTGTCCCCGTTCGTATCCATGGCCCGATCGAAGTGGAACCAGGCCTTGTCGATCGTGTCGGGCTGGCCGAGGGTGACCGCGTGGGAGACGATGTGCGGCGTGTCGGCGGCCGTACCGACGAGCGCGAACTGGTAGGCTGCCGTGTCGTCGCCCAGCCCGTCGACGACGAGCGAGTACGTTCCCAATTCATCGAGATTGACGATGCCCGAGTCGGCATCGTCGGGCGATTCCGCGGTAGCGGTCGTTCGCAAGACGGTTCGGCCGCCGGGAGCCAGAAGAGTGAACGCCAGTCGCTGGCCGGCTCCGAAGATCGACTGCACGTCCAGGGCCACTTCTCCTGAAGCCTCCACCTCGAGACGCCACTGCTGTGTCTGGCCGGCAACGCCAATCTCGCCGGCCGCGGTCTGATTCACTACCAGCGGCCACACTTCGGTGGGCGAGACGTTCTCGATATTCCACACATAGCCGCGGGGGTTCTGGCGGGGGTCGCGGGTAGGGACATAGCCGCGTACCGTGTGCGTACCCGCTTCGGGCAACAGAAACGGCCCACCGTCGCCCGACTCGGGATCGCCTTGCCAGCCGTTCGAGACAAAGACCAGATTGTTGTCGGGATCGAAGACGGCAAGTCCCACAAAGCGACCGCCGCCGACTTGCTGCACATCGAAGAAGACAGACTGCCCGGCGACGGCGTTGTCGAACGTGTCTTGGACAAACGACTCCCGGCCGAAATCTCGCGAGAGGGCGACTACGCTCAATCCGTAAGGGGCAGTCAGGTCTGGATCCGGATCGATATCTCCGCCCGTAACGCTGGCGAACTGCCCGTCGACTGTCTCGGCCGTGACGATGGGATAGTTGGTGAGGAGATTGGGGGCGTAGCCGCGCGGACGTTGAACTCGGAGCGTACCGTTGAGTTCCGCCTCTCCATCGACGCGAAGGACCGAGAAGTCGCCGTACCGGACTCCGCCGTCGATGCTGACTTCGAGTTCGCCTTGTGGAGCCTGGGTGTAGTCGCCCAGGACCGTGAGTCCCTCCGCGCCGCTGGCAATTGTGACCGTCGCGCGATTTACAAGGCTTGTCGCAATCTCCCCATGGCCCGTCAGGTGTGAACCCAATCCAAGTTTGAGTATTCCGCCGAGGACGTACCCCGAGCCATTCAGCGGGATGTAGACGCCGCGGACGGAGGTGAGATCGCCGAGTTGGATCCTGCCGCCGTTGAACGCTTCCAATCGGGAAGATTCGTTGCGGTAGACCCAGCCGCCGTCGTAGTCGTCGTCGTGGGTCGTGTCGCCGGCAAGGCGGTCCTCAAGGACCTGCAGGGCGTCCAACCGCACGATACTGCCAGGCCCGTCCGCCTTGATTCGCACGGATCGCTGGTCTAACGATCCGGTGGTGGTATCCAAGATCCGGGGCACCTTCGACAAGTCCACCTCGCCACCTCCCCCATCCCATGAGATGGCCAACATGGCGCGTTCTTCCAACGGTTCGATCCGTAGGGAACGTCCCCGGAGAGAGCTTGCAAACGCGCGCTTGCGTGGCGTGACGGGTTCACTGCTGCCACCGTGCCGAACGGATCGAGTTAATCGAGGCAACCACATGGCGAAAGGACCTCTTGCACAGCGTGGAATTGGAAGTAGTATCTGCGAAGCCCGTGAAGGCTACCCGAAGTCGTTGATGGATATCAGAAGGACATTCCCTTGGCGAATGTTTGGAGCAGGTTGATCTGGGTCGGCCGCGGAGAAAGTCGCTGCGTCGTCTCCGGCAATACTCCTCAGCGGTGGTCCAGCAAGCATTGGGCCACGGCGAGGTGTGCAACCGAGCGCTTTCTTGGCGTGTCGGCTGTCGCAAACACGGCCTCGAGATTGTTCTTGTCGCCGTATTGGAAGTGAATGCGAATGGTCTCATGGAGCCACGGCTCGTCCGGGTTGCCATATCGAGCATAGAGCGTCAACAACAGATTCATGGTTCTGTGCAGCGCCTTCCGGTTCTTCGCCACGCCATGGGCCTCGGCCACGGCTACGAGTAAGTCGCGATTGGGCTTGAGGATCTTCCGTTTCTTACCGTAGATTTCGCCTTCCACCTCGGAAAGAAGCCGACCGTACACGGACAAGTCGCCGCGCTGGGCGGCGCATCGGGCGGCGATCGCTTGGGCGATGCGCCGATCGATCTTACTCTTGACCGTCTTGATCATATCCCCCGCAAGGTCGTGACGGCCCATCAAAGTGAATCCCTCGACCAATTCAAGGCGGCGATCGTCGGACATCCGCAGTTGCGCCAGCATCTGCTTTCCGAGTGTGACCTTGCCCAGCTTGTACGCAACGAGCGCTACGGCCGTCTGTACGTGCGGATCGTTGCCACACGCCTTCAACACGTCGACGGCGTCGTCCAACCGTTGTGCGTTGCCCAACCGATGCACGAGGTCGACCAACGGTTGCTGCCACCCTTTGGCCTGTCCCAAGGGGTAGCGTTTGGCCGCAACGATCGCGTCGTCGAGCCGGTCGCCGCGGCAATAGGCCCGAACCATCTCACGCCCCACCTTGGTGTCAACGTACGTCGGCTTTCTGATGTACGCCGCGGCCAGGTCGACTCGGTTGCGTCTGGCCAGCGCCAAGAGGAAATCGGTGGGGCGAGGCAGCAGCGGCGCCGGAACAAGTTTCTCCGCTATCTCGAGTTGTTCGATGGCCGGATCGATTTCCCCGGCATGGGCGAGTGCCGTGGCGTAATCGAGGCGGTATCGCTTTTCCTCTCCGGCGAGCATCTCCTCGCGGGTAGTGGAGCCGCCCATGACGTGAGCCATCTCGATGAGCCCCGCACTTGCGACGACGGTGGCGTCCAGGTGGACATCCGGCGCTGCCGGTGGATTCAAGAGTTGCGGGCCGGCTTGCTTGATCAGTGCTTGGGCTTCGGGGAATCGGCCCTCGGCAACCATGCCCGCCACGGCATGGTTGTATCGCTCGGCCTGCATGTCGAGCCGGGCGTTTGCGTGAGCCGCGCGGTCGATGAGTGCTCGCTCCCCACCCCGACCGACGACCCGCATGAGTTGCCGGTAGTAGATCTGCGTCTTATGGCTTGGCTCTAAGCCCTCGGCGTGTTGAACGGCTTGTTCGAGCCACCACCCGATCGGTCGTTCCGCTGCCGCGGCTTCGTGGGCGGAAGCCGCAACGGCAACCGTCACGTTCAAGATGAACAGGAATGTACTTTTTCGGTCCGTGCACATTTTCGATCGTCTCCGTTTTAGAATTGATATTTCCCATCTTCCGGTCTTCTCGAAGCCCCGCTTCGACGCACGGTGGACTGCCGTATCGCGGTCCACTAACCACGTCTCTTCCGCCGCGAAATGTTTGGGATTAGCTCGATGGCTTTTTCGGAAGATTCCATTCAAGCGCCTTTCTTTCCGGCGTGATTGTCATGTTGCCCAAGTACACCAAGGTAGTTTGCCGCCGATTCGTCTTATCGAGTAGCGTGATGCGGGTGATCTGGGCACATGCATTGCCCTTGGGTTTCGCAGTACACACTCCCTCGATACGAAAGAGATCGTTTATGCTTGGGCGAGGTTCTTCGCTGCTGTACAAAGACAGCACCAGGCCTTCGTCCACCCCCAATGTGACCGGCGTCGCGATATTGTTCTTTTCGTCGAACATGAAAGACACAGCTTTGCCTCTGCTCGTCCACGCGTGGCTTCCCCGTCGATTCCGTTGGAGGGTGGGCGGAAAGGCACGACCTAAAACGCGGCTAAAAGACTTGGGCCTACCCTGGAATGCGATCCACCCCACGATGGTTTTTCCCTCGATTCGTGAGTATGCAGTCTTGAATTCCTCATGTGACCATTCCTGCTTTGTAGCCTTGTTAAGCACATCATAGAGTTCTGCCAGTGTGACAACGCCCTTGCGTTGTCCGGTTTCTTGCTCCCGGCGTTTGACGGTGTTGGGCCCGGGTTGCGATTTGGGGCCGAGTTGATCGGACAGGTACCGGCAGAGGAGCAGGCGGGAGGCCGAATTGAGGTCGCGAAATTGGATGCGGATGAACTCCGAGTCGCTTTCCCGCTGGATCACGGCGTGGTATCCATCCACCGCCTTGATTCGCCCTCGTACCGTACCCTGCTGACCGGTCTCCCGCTCATATCCCCACGTGAGAACATCGTCCCAAGGTGACTGCCCCTGCGCGGGTGACGCAGGAAATAGAACACTTACCAAGACTAGACACAGCGACGCTTTGCACATAGTAGACCTCCTCTATGAACATTGAAAAACCAGAGTGACCAAACGTATGCGGCCCCAAGGTAGGTGAAGCTCACCTGGGAACTTCACGGGCGGCCGCCCGGCGCTGCACTTTCGGACCGCCGTTGACCCGGATACCCATGTATCGCAAACGCGGCCTGATACCCGACCGACGACGCACAAAGAAATCAGGAATTTCTTGTGAACCACCAACACACGAGAGCCTCCCCCTATCCGAGGGGGTCACCATGGCTTGCGGTTGCGCCGAGTGGGGCGAGGCTATGGACGGGCGTCCGAGCGGGGCTCAGCGATTGGTTGAAAGGAGCTGAAGATTCGGGACGAAAATCGCCGATGCGGGCCTCACAGACGGCCGGGGCAAGTCGACGCTGAGTTATGCAGTGCCCCGCTCGGTCAGTCTGGCGGTGTCTCGGCGGGTGCCTTCGCGGTAGCCTCTTCCCCCGTCATCGCCACGCAGAAGGGGCCGGCATTGGTCATCGTCGATACGCAGCCGATGCTGATGGCTTTCTTGTCGGGATGCGGGTTCTCCCACATCGTCACGTAGAGGCGAGTCCGACAACCGAAACTCCTCGCCGCCGGATTACTGCCTCGCCACGCAACATAACCTCGCGAAGCGGCCTTCGAGTCATAGTCCCACCAATCGCGAACGTCTTCACCGTAAACGACGGGGATGGTCTCAACCGTCGCGTCTTCATAATGCACCGCATACTGCCCAATGAGCGTACCGTCTGTGATGCCATGCGAGGCCCCCCGGATGTGGCGTGAAGGATGTACAACTTCGTAAGCATCCTGTTAAGTGGCATACCCTCAGTTCTGACTGGCCAACCGGGCTCACGCTTGCTTCCCACTTGCACGAATGAGTCTCCGATGTTGAACTCTACACCCGCCAACGCCTGTTTGCCTGTGGGCAGGTCTTCCAAGTTGTTATCTGAGTGAATCTTCGATCCTCCGGAGAGTTTCTTGCTCGCCTCAGGCTGCAAGTCAAGGCAGACAAGTCTGCCCGTGGGAGTATGTGGCGGGCCGATCAAGTCTTCCAGCAGCTTGTCGAGTTCATCGCCGTGCGCCTGTGTCGAGATGACCTTGCCGTCTTTGCCGACGAGAAACATCGTCGGGGGGCCTTCCACTCCGAAGTGCGTGGCCATGGGCGACCTACCCTGCGAATCGCGGTCATGCAGCGTGACCCACGGAAGTTCGCGTTCTTTCACGTACCCTTCTGCTCTTTCGCGGTCCCGGTCCAGATTGATTCCCACGATCTCCAGTCCGCGATTGTGGTACAGCTCGTAACGCGTTTTGAGCCTGGCCGTGCCAGTTCCGTCTGGATCATTCCAGGTCACCCAGAAGAACACCAAGACGACCTTGCCACGGCAGGCGGCCCAGTCGAACTCGGTGCCGTCGATCTTGGTGCCGCTGAACTCCATTTCCTTGCCCACCAGCGTGAGTCGCCGGGCAACCCCCGGCCACCTTTTTACCTGCTCGGCCAGGCTCTTGTCCTTACAGTTGGCGAACACCTCGGCGAACTTGCCGTATGCCTCGGCCGCTAGCTGGTCATTGCCCGCGCGCTGAAGGGCTCGTGCTGTCGATATGGCCAAATCAAGATCCTGTTGCGTGATGCCTTTCTTGGCCTGCACGGCCAAGTAGCTCCGTACACCTGTGAACGTCTTTCGATGATCCCGGCTATCGGCTCGATCGAGTGAACGGACACGTTCTCTCAAGAGACGATAAGCGGCTAGCCGCGTCTCCTGGGCGTCATCGAACTCCCGGCCTCCCATATCGAGTCGGCGATAGTGCGGATACCGTTTTCGGAACGCCCGCCAGCGTTGCAGCCACTCCTCTGAGGTCAAGTTCACGCTGCCACTCTCTTGGACGCGCCGCCCCGAGACGATTTCCCCCCAAGTCCGGAGGCTCGCCGAGGCAAGCCGATTCCGCTCGGGCTCGCGCAGGTCTGCCAGGTCGAAGACATCGAGCGAAGACGCAAGGCCGGCGACCGCGGCACGGCTTCCATCTGGCGTGACAAGGATCTGCCTTCCAGCCCAGCCCGACAAGTATCGCGGCGGCGCGGCGGGCTTCCCGGTCTTCCACTCCCATATCTGCGCCGGCGCTCGCCCGCCCGTGAAGTCGCGACCGACGGTCAACAACCAGCGTCCATCCGGCGAGAACTTGGCGTGGAAGACTTCGTCCTCGTGCTCCAGCGCCGGGCAGAGCAGTTCGCCGGTTCGCCAGTTCCACAGTCGGGCCATGTGATCGCGGCACGCGGTCAGCACGTGTTGCCCGTCGGGGCTGAACTCGGCCGAGAAGACCCAGTCCGGGTGACGTAACGGGGCAGCCGCGGACTTCCCCGTGGCGACATTCCAGACTTGGGCCGTATGGTCGTCGGACGCCGTCACCAGCCACTGCCCGTCAGCGGAGAAGCTCGCGTATCTCACGAACTTCGCGTGTTCCAAAGAGTGACAAAGACGCAATGGCGATGTTTCCCGGATCTGGACCGACGAACCCATTCCCATGGTTACGAAGCGCCGGCCGTCTCGCGACATGCGTACCCAGCGTATGGGCTTGTATCCGAATGTTGCATTCGCAGTGGCGCCGTGGTCCTGCTTCGCCTTGACACGGCCGGTAGCCGCGTCAACAAGGAGCATCTGCCCTCCGGCGCAAAGTACCACCGCGAGCTTGCCGTCCGGTGTGCAAGCTCCATCGATGGGCTCCGTAGGCGTCTCCAAGGGATCGAGAAGTCTGTGGCCGGTCCGCCAGTCCCAGAAGACTACCCGGCCCGGCTGTCGGTCCCAACGGCAGTTGGCCGGATCCCGTTGGTTAGAGTGCTCGGGGAGTGCGCTGAGGGTGATGAGATAGCTTCCGTCTTCGGCGAAAACGGCTCCGTTGAGAAGCCCGCCGACGTTCAACATCGGTCCGGCCGGTTCTCCCGTACGCACATCGTACGCCCGCACGGACAACTGTTGCCTTTGTGCCCACCACCCAGACGCGGCGACGTACTGCCCGTCGGAAGTCATCGTCACACGGCTGTCGCTCTGGCCGAGCGGAATGCTGTAGTCGTTCGGCGGTTTCGGTGTACTCCAGATACAGATCAACCCGTCCCCTTGCGCCGTGGCGAACAATCGACCATCCGGTGAATATGCCGCGTGCTTGACCTCGTCCTGGTGGGGGAGAATGGCCAACGACTTGCCAGACGGTATCGACCAGAGCCGCGCGGTACGATCTCCGCTTACCGTCAGCAACGTCTGACCATCTGGACTGAACGCAGCGCCGTAGACCGTATTCTTGTGTCCCTTGAACGCACCGACACGATGGCCCGTGGTGAGGCTCCATAGTACTGCGTCCGGAAATCCAAGAATAAGGAAAGACCGCCCGTCAGGAGCAGGCAGAGCGCTCTTGATTTCGCCATCGGAGAACGACACGTTTCGGAAGCTCTTGCCGGTTTCTACATCCCACCACACAACTTGCTTTTCTGGTGTGACCGTGAGCAGCCCCCGGTCATTGTTGGTCTCCAGATCGCGTGGAATGTGGCTGTCCAGTTTCCGTGGACTGGGCGGCTCGTCTTCGATGACTTGCTTCAGCAGCATCCGCATATTGCCGCGGAACGGGCACTCGCCCGTGAGCAGCTGAAACAGGATCACACCCAACGAATAGACGTCGCTACGACGATCGGCCTCGTGGCCCTCGCCCTTGGCCTGTTCGGGCGACATGTAGGCCGGCGTACCGAGGACCTGGCCATCCATGGTCATCGTGATCTCGCCCGTTTCTCGCCGGGCCAGGCCGAAGTCCATCACGTGCGGTTCACCCGACCGGTCGAGCAAGATATTGCTTGGTTTAAGGTCGCGATGAATGATTCCGTGCTCGTGGGCGAAGTGGACCGCGTCGGCAATCTTCGCGCAGAGTTCCGCCGCTTCGCGGTTGGTGAACTTCTGGCCGGTCAGCCAGTCGTGAAGCGATAACCCATCGATGAAGTCGCCGACTAGGAAGATGACACTGTCCTCAACCCCTACCTCGTGAATACTGACGATGTTGGGGTGCCGAAGCTGTGCGGCCGCCCGGGCCTCGCGCAAGAATTTCTCCCGCTCGTCACGGCTCAGTTGGCGCTTGCGAGGAATCTTGATCGTCACGATCCGATCAAGCTGCGTGTCCCGCGCTTTCCAAACCGCCGCAAAGGCACCAAAGCCCAACTGTTCGATCAGTTCGAAATGCCCGAACGCCTGCCGGCGATGT
>SDBV01006771.1_pt1 | contig 15780 bp, 14 predicted proteins | sample 2277081 | NCBI WGS metagenome assembly SDBV01 (sample SAMN10402039, study PRJNA504765) | marine sediment metagenome | isolation source: marine sediment core GS10_PC15, 223 cmbsf | place: Arctic Ocean: Southern Knipovich Ridge | collected 2010
ACCCTGTGGGCATGAGCTGCGAAATTTGAGCTTTCCCTTTTTCAGGGGATAATTTGAATTCAAAAACAATCTTGCCAAGTGGAGATTCTGGGTTGGTGGAGCGTGTCGCAGAGCTAGATGAAGTAAGTTTATACCAGTTGGCTGGATCTCCCCAGGAAAATAGACTCAGCACAACCAGAACAGCGACCCCTGCCATTGAGATCCACACATATCGCCTTTTTTCTCCCCGGACGATCGAAAATACCAGCGGTATAGCCACCAAGAGTAGCGCGATCATGACTGTATTCTTCGTATAAAAACAAATCACTGCCAGCACCAGGGTAATCAAAAACCGGAACCAATGGTAACCCCGGTTGATCAACCTGATCCCGGACCAGAGAAAGAGGGAGAAGAATGCGGTTGCACCGACATCGTCATTCACCGCCGTCAAAATATCCACAAAACTGGGAAGCAACAAGATTGTCGCCGGCAATAACCAGCGTAGTGGGTGTTTCTTTGGTGAGAGCTCAACTGCGACACCATATGCCGCGAGGATGGTTGCCAGAAAAAAAAGCGTGGAGACAAAACGGAGAACAACCAATTGGAATGTCACATCCGCTGTTCGTAATGCGCGCAATGGAATGGAAGCCAACCAATAGTAAAGTGGTGAGCTTCCAGTTTGAGATATTCCAAGCCATATTGGTTCAGCACTTGAGAGAAGATTGGGTGTAAAACCCATGCCTCGGAAAAATTCATGCTCGATCATTGAAGCAGCAGCTTCACGCCGCATAGCTTGATCATATTCCCCCTCAGCTGGTAGACCTGGACGATTGGCGATCAACCAGGTGTATTCGAAATGGGTTGGCTCATCGTAGTGCTGCCAGGGAGGGACTAAAGAGATGAAAACCACTCCCAGCACCAGACCGAAAAAGAGCATCAGGGCGAGTACCTGATGCTCTTTTGTCAATTTAGACCAAAACGATCGTAAATACCGCATCGTCAGAAATTATTATAATTGATTCACTGAGTCTCTTGGGTGGCTTCTTCCGGTTCTTCCAATGTTTTCAACCATTCCGCGGCGAGAACCCATATAGTACTTACAAAAAATCCGAGTGCTGCTCCTATAGCGGTGTTTCTGAGCACTCCTCGGCTGGTTGGTTCAATGGGCGGCACAGCGGGACTGGCAAATGTGACTGTGCTGCTGGTTTGGAGGTTATTTCTGACTTCAGTTTCTTTGCGGATTAAAGCCTGGTAAACTTCCAGGGACAGATCTCGTATCGAGTGTAATTCATTCAAGTACGCTGTCTCAGCTTCTAATTCCGATTTCAAATTCCTTAACCGAGTTGAGGGGGCAGTAAATATTTCATCATTTCCAACATCCAATGATTGTTGGGCTAATTCAAGTAATGCAGTCTCTGCGCTACCCTTTTCTGCACCAGCAAGTTCAATAATTCGCTCCAGATCCTGTTGATAATTTTGACCGGCTTCCACACTCTCGATCAGGTCCGTAATTTGCACATCAAATACCAGGTCCGGTTGGTTTGGTTCATTAATTATTGAACTGGATCCGCTTGTCGAAACGACGCTACCATCGACTTGTAGGACGCCAAAGGCGTCTGCCCGCAGGCGCATCACGGCCAACGCATCACCCAACCCGGCCGCTAGAGAGGTATCCCTGGATTTGAGCAGTTCTTTAAGGGCTTCTGCCTGGTTGATCACCTGTTCCATCTTTTGCTTGCGGCGCACAATATAGGCGATCTTCCAGGTGCGATCCTGTACCAATTCATCGAGCAAGGCGCTGGTTTCATCGATTTGCTTTTGCAGCACATCCACCTGGTTTTCTCTCAAGAAAGATTCAAGTTCGGATTGAGCTTGCTCGTACTCAGCTCGAGCAGGTCCCAGGCTGACCATGATCTCACCCGGCAGCTGTTCTTCTGTGTAGGCATAATTAATCGCCGTGACCGCGTTTCGAGCCCAGGTATTGGCGATCATGGCCGCATATTCAGGATCGGTCATAGAGACAGCGACCTGGATCGTATCCCCGCTGCTAGTGATATTAACTGAATTTTTCAACTCTTCTAGTTCGATACCATTACCGGGATGTGCCTGGTGAATATCTTCCAAAGTTTGCACTACCAGCCCTTCACTTTCAGCGATCGACATCATCGCCTGCATACGCGAACGTGCGTCAATGGGCTCAGTGATCGTTGGAAATTGATTGACAAGTGAGAGGGATGCTCGTGAACGGGTCAATAGTATCGTCGCCACTGCTTCAAATTTTCTTTCTTGTAAAACACCATATGTAAATACGGCTGAAGCAGCGATGATGGTAATTAAACCTATTAGCCACCATCTTCTCCTCAAGGCACTGATATATGGCCTCAAATCGATCTCATCGTCATAAATGGACATGAAATCTAACTCCTAGATTTGGTCAGGAAATATTATTTTTTGATTTGCAAACTTGACAATTATACCTGAGGAACTATGCCCCGCTAAAACGCACCTTTACCACGAAAAACTACCAATACAGTTTTTAATAATATTTGGATATCCAAAAGAAGAGAATAGTTCTGCACATAATAGAGGTCATCTTCTGTATTCAGGTGCATGGGTTTATCACTGCGTCCATTGACCTGCCACCACCCAGTAATTCCCTGGGGCACAGCGAATCGTTTTCTCTGCCAGGGTTCATACATTTCAACAAGATAAGGCATTTCAGGTCGAGGACCCACCAGGCTCATTTCTCCCCTCAAGATATTTAGTAATTGGGGTAATTCATCAAGGCTAGTTTTTCGCAATATGCGCCCAACTCTAGTCACCCTTGGATCATGCTCAGATTTATGAATCAAATGACCATCTTGATCGTACTTTTCTACTTGTTTACGTAAATCTTCGGCACCGGCAACCATAGTCCTAAATTTGAACATTTCGAACAAACGCCCATTTTCACCGACTCTTCTTTGCTTAAATAATACCGGGCCTGGACTTTCCAGTTTGATGGCGACAGCAATGACCGACATGAGCGCCAGACTCAAGGGCAGCAGGAATAATGTGATTAAGAGATCAAACCCTCTCTTTACTAAGCGTTGGTAATCTGACAAGGCTGGGGCGCGTAAATCGAGCATTGGAATCCCAGCGAACTCTTCAATATGAGCTTTATGTAAAGCCAAATGGAAATAATCCGGTATGACCCACACTTTGACAGGTAGATCATGCAAAGTCGATACCAACCAGATAACTTTTTCATGCGCCCGCTGCGGTAAGGCGATGATCACATCCTCAATTTTCTGCTCCAATATCACCGCACGCGCAGATTCAAGGTTGCCAATAATGTCGATCTCCGATTGTCTCTTGCGTGGATCGTCATCCAGGAATCCAACGATGTTTAAACCCATGTAAGGATATTGTTTGACCCGGTTTTCTAAATCTCGGCCGACTGGTCCAGCACCAATTATTAATACTTGCCTGTTCTGGATCGAATCCGAACTTCGCAGGCGAAATGAAATGCGAACAATAATACGCCAGGTAAGCATTAGTAAAAATGCGATCAGAATAAATACGACGATTAGAAGACGAGAGACATCGCGGTAGGTGAAGTAAAGCAATCCTGCTAATGAGACTGCGGCAAGTAAGGACCCAAGAGATATACTTGCAAATTCATCCACCGCATAGAGATTTTTTCGCCCGTCATAAACAGATAGAAGGAGAAATATTAAGATCCAAACGATGGAAAAAATTGGGAAAAGGATTCCGGGAACTAAAGGTTTAAATAATTCTTCCGCGAAGGGCAGCACATTCAATAATGGGCGTAAATTATTTGCCGCTGCCAATGCAAAAACAACAATGATCCCATCAAGAGATATGGAAAGTATCGCGAAATTTATTGAGAAACGGCGAAACAATCTAACCTTCCTATTGAAACAATCATATCAAGAGTGAATTAAAATATTCGGTTATTCTTTCACGAATCGGTAGCTTTTGATTCAAACTTTAATACACCGATAAGCTGAAGAATAAAAGCGCCAATGAAAATAAAGTTATAGATTGTGTATCGTTTCCATAACCTGGGAAAATCCTTAGTCAATCGATACATCCACTCAAATCCGAGATTTCGTATCCATTCTGGGGCTTGATTAATTCTCCCACTAAAAAAATCAAACGTTGCCCCTGATGGAATAATTATACTACCTCGAATTTTGTCTCGGCGCTCATGGATCCAGATATCTTGTTTGGGAGAACCCAACCCAACCCAAAGGAAATCTGGTTGAGCCTGATTAATCATATCTATTATCGTTTGTTCTTCCTCACCTGTCAATTCTCGAAAAGGAGGAGAATATTTACCTACAACTTGAACACCTTCAAAACGTTCTTTTAAGTATGATTCCATCTTATCCGGTGCGTCAGGATAACCTCCATAAAAAAAGAAGGTGTAATTCTTTTCTTTCGCTTTGCGGCTAATCTCTAAGAGTAAATCAGGCGCATAAAATCGATCACTTTCTTTGTTGTAAAATGTGCGTGCCCATTTCAAAAAAGGCATACTATCAATACCGACAATATCAGCTGAATTGTATATGTCCCTGATGGTAGGTTCAATCAATGTAGATACACAACAATTTACATTGACCAATGACATATTATGAGAACGAGTGGCTTTATCAATTAGCCAATCATCAAAAAGTGCGTACATATCTTCATAGGAGATACAATCCATATAAGTTCCGAGCATGTTCATTATTTTCGATTTCATAATCCCAGAACAGTGTTTATTCCATTGATGAAATTATGAGCCATATTATCAATTGTCAAATGCTTTATACTTGGCCAACATTTTTCTCGCTTATGTTCAAGTATTTCAGGATTTGCGAATAAATCAATAATTACATGGGCAAATTCTTCAGGAGTTGTATCGCACGGCAAAATAAATGAATTTTGTGAATCAAGGTACTCGAATTCGGGGCCATGGTGCGCTGATTCTAAAGTAATCACCGGGAGATCATAACAAAATGCCAGGAGAGGCCCCAAACCAACTGAACCTGGAAAAACATATAAATCACTCGTAATCAAATATTTTGCTAACTCCTCAGTTTCCATAATTGGTCCGGTAAATGTGAGTTCTTGAAATCTAGAAAATTCTTGTTCAAATGACTCGAATCCACCACCAATTATGATTAAGTGGAATTGAGAGTTATGTTTGGTGATTATTTCAAGCAATTCCAATAGGTAATCAATTCGTTTATTATGTGTAAATCTACCTATGAATATAAGTACATTCTTATCCTGGACCCGCAGCACTTTTCTTAAGGCATTCCGCAATGGATTTATCGCTTCAAATGCTTTCCTTTGTTCAATAACATCTATCGTATTATCAAGAACAAAAATCTTATCCCTTGAAATCCCTTTGGAATTGAGGTAATCTTCTACTCCTTGAGTATAAGCAAAAAAACCATCTGAGTTCCTCACTAAGGTAAGTTTTACTTTTTCTGATAACGCTTTGATAGGAGTGAGATTCTTCATTGCTCGGTCCTTTCCATGTCCCCAATATATGATTTTTGTCCCATGGAAGCGATGAAGATGACAAAGCGGGTAAGTGATATTATTAACTGCGTTTTCAACAATTAGAAGATTATAATTTCTAGCTTCCCACCAAAACGATTGGTAACTTAATTTCTTATTTCGAAAGATTATATGGTAGGTATCTACCTCATGAATGGGGAAATTGATATGAGATTTATCAATATTATCTCCAAAGAACAAAGATGGATTATATTCGGAAGGATCAACCACCACTTCGAAATTCCAGCTTGGAGGCCTTAATCGTTCTAAAGCATTATAGAAAGAGACACGGTAATGTGGTATTGTTGATTGATGAGCAATTAATATCCTCTTCATTCAATATATTACTTATTTACCTTCTTACGTAATTCGAAATAAATATTCTTAATCCTTTCCATGAAAGAATTCTCAAGTTTTGCACGATTCCCAATAAGTATTATCGCCATAGAATCATGCAAAAAACCTAATAATCTCTCTTTGAAGGTGAGTGCTTTGGGATGAGTTGCAAATTCAACTTGATAATTATATAAATCCAAACCCTCATAAGCGATCTCTTCTATCCGTTGTACAGTTCGAGGAGATAGCTGCGTTCGCCATTTTTCTAGGTTGTCTGGTAAGATTTCACGCCCGTAGTTAATCTTGCCGTCAACGTAATCATTGGTATATTTTTGGTGTTCAAGCATTCTTTCTGAAACCCGCAGCCCAAGAAAATTGCACATATCTGAAATGCACTGATGAATATCGGTAAGGACATTTTCATAATAAACAATGTGTACATGATTTGGATCAATTTCTTGAATTGCATTCCATCCTAATTGCATTCTGGTTGCCCATTTCTCCGAACACCAAAGTATATCCTTTCCCCATTTATTGTTCCATGAGAGACAAATGTCTCGAACATCACGTACAGTGATCAAAAAATATGCATTTGGAAATAACTGAACTAGTTTTGTGATATTTTCAGTGTTCTGAGGAGTTTTATTCCCCCATATCGTTTTTCGTTTATCTGAATAACATACTCTTAATATTTCTTCGATGCTTAATTCTTTTGAAGATTTTAGAGCCTCAGTGAAATCGCAATCGAGATTTTCAATATTGCCCCATGTATTTAATTTCCTGAGTAGATTCTTAAAGTTCTCGATTTCTTCTAGGTTAGAAAGCCTAGTTTCCGGACCATAACCAAACTTGGTAAGATTAGGTAGGAAAGGCATTTCTCCATTTAAATAAATTTCAGGATGCGCATTTAGTATGTTCTTTGTTAGATCTGTACCGCCACCTGGAAAGCCACACACAAATAGAAGCTTATCCGACATTGAGACTTCCACGATTCATCATTTTTTCAATCTTACTTGAGCGATCGTCATATACAAAAGTTCAAATCTCGATTCGATAATAAATCTTTAGGCAAAACCATGTTTAATCTTATGATAAAGGGATGAAAATAATACCGATCCAGATTGAGAAACTTAATAAAATTCTAGTTTGTTCCTTGAAATTGAGACACAAGTTCATTCCAATCACTTCCAAAGCGGTCTAAAGTAAATTGACTGGCGAAATCGTATCCCCTATCGCCGTAATTTCTTGAATTGGATAACACATTGGATACATGATCTGGAAGATCTGATATATTTTCACAAATTATTTGACCACCACCTTCTAACAATTCTGCCATTCCTCCAAGCCCAGAGCCAATGACAGGGGTTCGTGCTAACATCGATTCGTGGGCAGTAGCATTCCAACCCTCCTTAAATTGCGACATTGTTAATGCAACATTAGAGGTGTATATAAGTTTTCGATAATCATTATAGGTTAAATTTAAATTTAGCGCTGGAATCTTAACTTCTTTTTCTCCACTGGTGATTAAATAAGCATCCATATCTTTTAATGCATCATAACTTTGAATGACGCCCTTATGTCGTTGACAATTTCCGAGATATATGATTGGTTTTCCAGGAAAATGGTATTTATATCTAAATTCCTGAGCGACTTCGGGAGAATAATCGAATAATGAGCTATCAAATCCCCAGTAGATTATTGTCTGATCGATAACGCCGTGACTATTTAAATATTCCTTCCAATATTTTGCAATAGTAACAACTTTCCCACATTGACGCACTTGATTGAAATACACTTTTTTCATAAACAAGCTTAATATTCGATTAGGGTACATATGGTCATCATGATGATAAAAAAGGCTGATCGCGTTCCCACGAGGACGCGCGAATGCTAATGCTATTGTGGGTAAATAAGTCGTTATCCAAACATCAATTTCCCTGTGATTTCGAACTATTTCAGCAGCTTGCTTAATCTTTCCTATTCGGTTACCCAATAATTTATGGCGTGATAACTCAAAACAACTTATTTTATGTTTACTTCTTAATGCTTTGATAATATTTTTTTGATAAATATTTCCCCCACCAAAACCCGGTAGTGTTTCAAAAATCCCTATGTTCAAAAATCATCTCCTTTTGTCTACTCTCCCTTTTTCCCCAAAAAACGAATCTAACGGTTATCCCCATTAATGCATAAAATAATACTGCAACACTTGGAATAGCTAAGAATGGTTCGAACATGCCCAGAGCTAGCATTGAAAGGTAAGTGAAAAAGTATGCAAGAGTCGGCCTCATCCATAGTTGCGGTAAATTGCGGATATTTAGCCAAACATAGGAGAAGAAAAATAGATGAGGAATCAAAAACAATACAAAACCAATTAAACCAGTTTGATAAAGAATTTCCAATAGAATATTATGAGTTGTGCTTATCCGAGCATACCAATTTCCCTCAGTATTCAGCAGATCGTATTCTAATCTTTTTCCAATTCCAACACCCAATAATTCATTCGAAGTAAATTCTTTCCATGCCTGACCCCAAACAAAATATCTAAAACTATTTGTGAATCTGAACCCCAATACATCATTTACGAATTTCTGTTCCAAAAGCAAATACAAATCGTTGAGGAAAACTATAAGTAGTAATACCACTACAATACAAACCAGGAAAATCAGTAATATTGATTTTAATGTTCTTGCATTTCGTAAATCCCCTCTTCTCCACAAGATCCAGAGTATGCCCATTAATCCAGCTATAGGTATGAGCCATAACGTTCGATAATTTGAAATTACAAGAGTAAGAATTACTACAATAAGCCATAAATAATATTTTCCATTTCTGTTTTGATCCCGCCTGGAAATTATCCGAGTTATCGAATCATAGAAAGTTAAAAAGAGAATTGTTACAGATGAATAGCTTACTACTCGTAAATCTTCTTCTGACGGCCTCCAACTAACTCCTTTCCATAAACGCAAAAGAGAAAGGATCACGACTGGTATTGCAGCAAAATATATATATTTATGAATTAGGAGAACTCGTTGAGGACTATTAAGAATATTCCAAGTAAGGGCAAAGGCTAAACTATAAAAGAATATTCGCCTGAATGCTCCAAATACATAATTAATTTCATGTCCTTGAAACAAACCGAATAATAGGCTGATCAAACCATACATGATGAAAAAGAATAAGAAGGATGCGATAATAGAATTTGCTAGGTATTTCAATCCAAATGTAAAAATTGCAATGCTTAGCAGGATGATAAGGAAATCAGCTCCATAAAAATTTATTCCGAATATTGGTATGGGGATAAGTCCCATATAATCTGCAACAGCTAATAAAGTAATTATGAATAATAAGAAGGTTTTAAAAATGATTTTGTTCACAATATACTAATCCAACGATAAATTAGCTAGCCGAATTATTTCTCTAATAGCATCACCTTCCAATTCTAATTGCATGATCTAAAGTTGAGTGTGCGATAATAAATTAAAGTAACTGCTACTAATAATAAACAAGACAAATAATGTGTTAAGCTCAAGTAATCTGTAATAAGGGTTTCCATACGATACCGAGGGAATATTATGTCATACTTGATGTAATATTGCCAAATCATATGGGAAAAATGTTTCAATGACATTCAAGAACAGAATTACCACCATGAAATAATTTCTTAGAAATTATTTTTTTAGATTTCTAGATTGAAGAAATTTTTTTCGCCAAGCGAAACATCCAACAAAATTTACTCCAGTTGGGCCTCTATCCTCAATTTTATTCGAGAACTTTCCAGCATTCCTCAAATCATTTGGTTTCCAGTATTTAAATTCAGTTCTGCTAAAAAAAAGTTCTTCTTCTAAAATAAGTTCAGGCTGACTGAATAATGATATAAAATCTTTATAACTAAATGATTGCAAGAATTTATCCTGGTAAGCAATACCTACTGGTACCGTGATAAGTAATTTTCCACCGGGCTTTAACCATTCAACCAATTTATTAGAAATCTTATTTAAAATATCAGATCCTTCTGTCTCACCATAGGCTCCCAATCCTATATGTTCAAGAACAGAAACGGAAGTGATTAGATCAAATTTAATATTCTTGTTAAAGTCTAAAATATTGCCTTGATAAAAATGAAAATTCGGATGAGTTATTTGATATGGCCTTAAATCGATCCCATAAACTTTATATCCTAATGAGGCAAGTTGTATCGCCAGTTCGCTTCTGGTACAACCAAATTCAAGCGCAATTTTCCCATCCCCATCTAAATCAATATGCCTGTGGACAAATGGTATTTCCACAATTCTTTCATTTACATACCAATCATTCTTTATAAACTTGACTGGTGTATTGAAATATGTCGAATATGGATTATTGATTGAATCCATAAATACTTTGGTCTTAATAAGAGTTTTTGATAACATATCCATTTGCTTTCATTTCTTCTGCACAGATATTTTGAAATATTTTTTTTCGTTCAATGCTCCATTCTTTCCACGGAGGCAATGCATGTGTTCTTGTTTTATTCATGGGTTGATTGACTAAATTATTCCAAGTATTCCAGGGAATATCCAATGAGCATGGATCAAGAATTTTTTCCTTGAATAAATCATAGTTAAGAATAATATCTTCAAATTTAACTGCTGGGGGTAGATTTTCTCTAAGGTATGCATTCTCAGATTGCCAATACCAACAAATTCTGGAAAAACGGTCCATTTCTTCCCATTTGTTTATAAATTGATCATTATGTTTCGGAGAAACACCATGTGTGTTCTTGTCATAAGTAGAGAAGGTATTTCGAGACATCATCGAACGAACAACCTCACGGCCATCACGAATAAGATGAATCAGAATTGCATTAGGAAAAGATTCCTTCAGAGCTACAACATGCCTGCGGAGAAGGCTATTAACCTCACCATATATCTTTGGTTTTTTTCTTCTTGCCCTTAGATATATTTCTTTTTTTCGAAAATTATTTATATAGGAAGATGAATCTTTAGGTATTTGGTAAGCTCGTAAATAAGCTTGATAGTCCTCGGGAACAGGTTCGTGATATACAACTGCTCCATAACCCATTGATAATAAATTTGCTAATAATTTTGTACCTGAACGTCCAATTGCGAGAATAAAGAAGAACTGGACTTGGTCTATCCAGGAATTGATTTCTTGAGAAGAAATCCAGAAGTGCAGCTGAGTCTTAATTAGGTTTTTTGATACCATAATTATGAAATCATTGTCCACGTGCAATTAATGCTGCCACCATCCCCCGCATCATTTTCCACTCCTGTTGAGTGACCAACCGCAGTGGAACAATAACAAGGAATAGACTTATGGTTAAAACAACCAAACGTAAGCCAAGACCGAAAAATCCGTCAAAGATATTTCGGGTTAAATAATAGAAACTACAGAAGCCAACAAGAAATATACCAACGCTAATAATCCTTTTGTAATCGAAAATAATTCTAACGTAATGTAACGCTAATACGAAAGTTAATCCAACTGCAATAGATCTAGCTAATACATTTGCCCATGATGCACCGATCCAACCGAATTCTGGTGTAAGGACATAATTCAATACAATATTACACAAACCAGCAAATAGGATAATAAATCCTAATCTCCAGGTTTTTTCTACAAGAGTTACTAAACCACCAGCCCAATAGTAAATTCCCATTAAAGCGACTGATATGAGCATAAAGGGTATGACATCTTGCGAATCAGAATAGTCGGAAGAGGAAAAGAACAATATTAATTCATCACTAAACAAAAGAAAGACCATACCTCCTAATGCGAGAACGAACACCATGTATGTGAAAACTCGGGAAGCGAGTTCCCGTAAATCTTGTTCTTCTTTTTCATATAAATAGGGACCCCATGCAAGTTGAAAAGGTGTGACTATTAGCATGGCAAGAATTGCAGCAATTCGCACTCCGAGTGAATATATAGCAACATCTTCAAGTCCTCGGAATTGCACAAGGAAATAGCGGTCTACGGAGTTCATGATTAGCATCCCTGCCATAGTGAATATAAGTGGGAATCCAAATTTGAAAAGTTGTCTTGCTAATCCAAACGAAAATCCTATATGATCCAACTTCAAATTTAATGATGCAGGTAGAAAGACTATCGATAGAAGAAAATAAACAACACATTGTGCATATAGTATTCCAAGAATCCCCATTTTAAGATAACGAACAAAATAAATTGTAAGACTTGTCAAAGCTACTAATTGAACTAATGAAACCAAAACATACCGACTAGATTGTCTTTTCGCTCTGTACAAGATATAAACCCAAAAAAGAATTGTATTAAGAAATGAGGCAATTAACGTCCACACAAGTATTGTAGAATATTGTGACGCCCCGTATAACAATTCAGAAAAAAATTCTCTACCAAGAATACCTATAGATATAATTATGAAACTTGAAATTAACATAACCATCATCGCAGTCATAATTAAATTACTTAATTTTTGGGGGTCATCCTGATAACGGGAGTAATATCTTAAAACACTGCGGCTCATCCCAATGTCCATCAGGAAAACAAGAATTTGGCTAGTGACAAAAATTGTCTCAACTAATCCATATTCAGATTTTGTGAGAATTGATGTATACAACGGTAAGAGAAAAAAAATGACTGCTCTTTGGGCTACATTTCCAAATGCGTAGACTGAAATATCTTTGCCTAGATCCGTTATTGAAGACATAAAGAAATTTATATTTTTTTAATAAGGAGCAGCCAGATCAAACTCGATCTTCTTTTTTCGCTCTAAGGCAATTTCATTATCTGGATCTGACTTTATAACTTGTTTATACGCATCTAAAGATTTCTCCAAGTCTCCGATTTGTTCATATATCAATCCTGCACGAAGGTAATACCAAAATTTGTATGTTGGCATAAGTATTAATGCTTTTTCAATCATATCATTAGCTTTTTCTGGTTCTTTCTGTAAATAATAGATTAATGCAAGTTCATAATAACCAGAATCAAATTTAGGAAAAAGAGATATCGTATCAATCAGAATTCTTTCTGCAAGTATCAAATTATCTGCCATACGAGCTGCTCTCGCTCTTGCATTATACCAATTTGGATGATTTGAATTGATTTTTAATGCATTCTCAAACCACTCATCAGCTTGCTGGTATTTTTTTTCTTGAACTAGTAATTGCCCAATCGTAAAATATCCAATCCCACTGGATTGATCTATAGCTAAACTAGCTTCAAACGCATTAAAAGCAGCTTTAAATCCATCTCCTCGTTCATAAAAGGCCCAACCAAGGGAGATAAAGAATTCAGATTGTTCAGGATATTCATCTAAAGCCTGTGTGAACAAATCAATGGCCGAATCGTAATCACCATAAGATAAGTAAGTACTCCCAAGTTCCTGGAACCAAAGTACACGATCTTCTGATTTCGGATAATCCTGCAACAACTGCTGGAGAATATCCTCAATTGCGTTAAGACTGCCTATTCTCTTGTATGAATCGATTAACCCAGATGCGCTTATTTCGGGATCATATCTCCATGCATTTGAATAAGCATTCAAAGCACTTTCATAATCGTTTAATTCATCATATACCTCTCCCAATCTCACCCATGTTTCTGCTGACAGGGGATTAACTAAGATTGATCGTTCATACCATCGAATTGCTTCATCGTACATTTCGAATCTTATTTCTTCATCACCTCTTGAATTAAAATCATTAGAAGAAACCCCTGCAGATTGCCAAGAATTAGTTGCAGCAGATTTATCTCCTAATTTCTCATAAACAAATCCAAGTCCAATGAAACCCAATGGATTATCCGGTCTAAGCAATGTGTACTGCAGATAATTCTCTCTAGCTTCGGCTGCATTTCCCAACAAACAATGCGCTTTCCCAAGGTAGTAATACGCCTGGGCATTATGCCTGTTGAGTCGAGCAGCCCGGTTGAGATCAGCGATTCCTTTTTCAACCTCCTGACGGGAAGCCAGATTGGTTTGCGAAAGCTCTTCACACACCAAAGTCTGGATACCTTCTTCGAATCTAAGGACATATTCAATATCCTGGCCGCCTCTAGTCTGGTAATACAGACTTAAGCCCCGTGGGACAACAAAGATAGCAATTACGAGGATCGTAATAGCACCTATTATTATTAACGGTATGCGAAGTTTGGGATTCATACTAGCTAATTCAGCTCACCCATTCTCATTCACCACCTGGCTCTCCCAGCGGTGCCAGTCACCATGATGTTCTTCCAGTATGCGGCGACCATTGCGAATTTCCTTTTCTGTACTTTCTATTTCAGCCATTGGGAATCTCCCTTTTCGAGCTCCATAGCCCGACAAATCTCCCCTAATTCTACCCTCGAGTGGTCCGGCTAAATTCAACATACTACACATGGAAATGTGAGCTTGTTGATTGATGGGTGTTAAGAACAGTATTCATCATTTTTACCTTTGCAGTACAATGACTGCTTCTCCGTAAAGAAATTCTAAATTAGGAAATCTGTTTATCAAATAGCTGTCTAATTTATACAGTGTCCTTAAAACCGTGGGATTTGTAAAATAACCTTTTCCCATGTACAAAAAAGATGTTGGCTTTATTTCGACCTTCGAAAAATATTCCTGAAGATGATACTTTTGAAACACGCTATTGGATAGTATTATCTCACCCCGTTCAAAACTCTTATTCTTTCTAAGCGTCGTAATTTTTCGCCAAATCTGAAATATGAAATTATCTGCTCCCCAATTTTCTGCAAAAACAACCTTGCCCCCTTTTCTTATTATTCGTGCTAATTCTGATAATGTGTTGGGGAAAATAATAACATGGTGTAATGCTTCAAAACCAATAATATAATCGAAGTAGCAATCAGGGTAGCCTAGATTGGTTGCATCCATTACTTTAAAATCAATATTTAATCTATTTATTTCAGCATTCGTTCTCGCTAATTGAATAGCGACAGGTGATATGTCAAATCCGCTAACAATGCCTCCTTTTTGCGCCAAATAAACACCTAATGTACCCCTCCCACAAGCATAATCTAATATTTTTTTCCCTGACAAATCAGTTTGAACACCTAATTCTCTTACAGAATTTCTGAATAAAGTTCCCCGTCGAATTCCGCTAAACTCAATAGGTGTAAGAAATTTTTGTTCGTATTCTTTTGGGGAGAATAGAACATAGTCATCCCCCCTTAGATCCTTGGAGTACTTCCGATTTTGAAACGAAATTTCATTCTGCTTAAATTGATTCAACAAACTTTCTGTATTATCGCGTAATTCACTCATATAATTATTTCATTTGCAACATTTTTTTAAATTCTAACACAATGGACAATAACTTGTGTCTTAAGCTATTTTGCTGTCTTGCACGATTTCCAACCAGAATCAATGCTCAGACATCCTTCAATTTACCTTTCAGTGTCTCCAAAAACCGATCGGCTTTTAGAATTTAGCTATTTCTGGATCAGAATTCCATGCCTGACGATATACCTTCAAAGCAGTCTCAAGAACTTGCAGCTGTTCATATCCTTTCCCCAATCTTAATAAGGTTTCAGCTGATTGAGGTTCAATGAGTAGCGCTCGTTCAAACCAGCTGATCGCCTCTTCATATCTCTCCAGCTTAAGATCTTCATTTCCTGCAGAATTAAATTCGTAAGGTGTGAGACTAGCCGAAATCCATGCATCCCTGGAATTAGAAGGATCATCCAACTTCTCATACGCAAACCCCAAGCCAATTTACCCAAGCGGATTTTCAGGTCTTATTTGTGACTCTACTGCAAGAACCCAAGCAAATCTGATGTGTTGGACGCAAAAAACAATTTTCTGATGGCGGAAAAAATAAAAGAAAAAACCTGATCTACTTGATAGCGCCAAATTCTTCGTACATTAACATAGATTGCGGAAGCAATCACCATAGAAGCAATGCGAAACTGTCCCCGAAC
>SDBV01006772.1_pt1 | contig 15780 bp, 13 predicted proteins | sample 2277081 | NCBI WGS metagenome assembly SDBV01 (sample SAMN10402039, study PRJNA504765) | marine sediment metagenome | isolation source: marine sediment core GS10_PC15, 223 cmbsf | place: Arctic Ocean: Southern Knipovich Ridge | collected 2010
TTGGGATAGGCGCTGATGGTATTGACTGCAGCCATCTCCTTCCTCCCTTATTCCAGCCCGTCTGGTCGAACCAGCAGGATTGGCTTCACCCCGCTCATGAGAACGCGACCGGCTACGCTTCCAAGAAACATCCGGCCCAGCCCGGAGCGACCGTGAGTGGACATCATGATCAAGTCCACGTCATGTGTCCGGGCGTAGTGGATGATCTCCTCCGCAGGGTGGCCGAGTCGACGGGCGCTCTCAATCTCGATTCCCTTGGCCCTGAGAGGGCGCGCCTTCTCGTTGAGGTAGGCTTCGGCCTCCTCCTTCACTCGCCTGATCGCCTGGCCCCGCGTCTCCACGAGCTGAGGCTCGGTCTTTGTGGTCAAGGCGGCACCGCCGCCCACGATCACGGCCGGCATCGGCGTCGGTACTCTCCTTGCTACCGTCTGCTCCGGCAGCTCCGCCACCCTCAGCAGTATGACGGACGTGTACGTGCCGGCGACAAGCCGCTCCACCTGGGGCAGTACCTCTTCTGACAGCGGTGACCCATCAAGGGTGACCAGAATTCGCTTGTACATGGCGACACCTCCATCTTCAGACTGGGGCATTCCAAGGGGACAACATAGAGGCAATCTGACCAAAGACCGAGGGCCATCCGGCCCTAATCGGGGTGCTCCCGACGCGAAGGTCGACACGCCACCCAGCCATGAGACCCAGCCCCAGGCTCTCGTCCCTGTCCCGGGATTCGGCGGCCGGTAGCGGAGAACGAGGTCGCGAACGGCGAGCGCGATCGCCGCACCGACGGCAACGGTCAGTGCGCCGGCTACGGCGTCTAGGAAGTAGTGGTTGGCCGTCAGGACCACCGCCGCCAATGTCGCCAGAGGCACAAAGACAGCGAACGCGCGGACGGCAGGGTTTCTCGAGGCGAGCCACATCGCCACGCCGGCGAGCAGGTTCCAGCCGAAGTGCAGGCTGGGAACGGCAGCGTACTCGTTCCGGAAGAAATACGGATTTGCGACCCTGCTGACCCCGTACTGGTCGAGGATGGTGTCCTCGAAGCCGAACTCGATCATGAAGCGAGGCGGCGCCACCGGGTAGGACGCGTACACAATCAGCCCTATGGCCCCCGATATCAGAAAAGCGTTGCGCATAAGCAGGTACTGGGGTCGGTGCCAGAAGTAGAGCCATACGGCGACCGCTAGGATTACCGGCTGGTGGCCGTAGAGGTAGATGGAGTTCAGAGAGTCCACCAGCAAGCCGTAGGGCAGCACCAGCTCCTGAAGGTCGGCCTCCCAGAATATGCCCAGCGTCTTTTCAAGATCGATGAGCTGGTCGGCGTGGTCGAAGGCGAGCTCCACTCGCTCATGCGTGAAGCCTCGCACCAGGTAGTACAGGGGAAGGGCCACAGCTATGAGGATGATCTCCGCTGCCAGTTCCACCAGCGCTCTGCCCGACCGCCTCCGCGCTGGCGTCGCTCTCACGCTTGCGCACCCCACGACGATGGGGAGCCGCCCAGATTGACCAGAATCCGGTTGTACATGGCGACACCTGCATCTTCAGACTAGAGCATTCGAACGGCTTCAGTTAGAGACAATCGTACCTAGGATAGCGGGCCGGTTGACCCTTTTCCGGGCTGCGGCGCTGTCCTACATTGGATATGGAGGATGAGGTCGAACACCACGGGTGCCACCTGCCCGATTGAAGCAAGGAGGTTCGTGATGATCCGAACGGTTCTCGTGCCCCTAGACGGGTCCGAGCTGGCGGAGTCCGTCCTGCCGTATGCAGGGCAGATAGCTAGAGTGACGGGGTCTGAGATCGTGCTCCTGACGGCTGTATACCTGTACAACGCGTGGGGAGAGTCGCCGATGAGGCAGGACCTGGGCAAGGAGACCGCCGCGGCCCAGACGTACCTCGAATCGAAGCGGGACCAGTTGAAGTCCAGTGGCCTGACCGTGAAGACGGTGATCGCTTACCAGCCGGCAGCCGACTCGATCCTTACTGCGGCGGCCGATGAGGATGCCGACCTCATCGCCATGAGCACACACGGCCGCTCCGGGATCAGCCGTTGGATCCTGGGTAGCGTAGCCGATAAGGTGCTCCACGCGACCCAGCGCCCCTTGCTGCTGGTGCGGGCGCGGGAGGCAGATGAGAGAACACTGGCGCCGATCGACCGTATAGTCGTCCCGCTGGATGGATCGGAGCTCTCCCTCAGCGTCCTACCCTACGTCGAGGAGATGGCGGAGGCGTTGGGCGCCTCGCTTATCCTCGTCCACGCTGTGAAACCCCTGGACATCTACGCCGGCGGCGCGATGACCCCCACCCCTGTCGGCGCCATCCTAGATGACCTGCTGGCCCAGGGCCAGTCATTCCTGGCTCGGGTGGCGCAGGATATACAGGCGCGAGGGAAAGTGAAAGTGCGGAGCGTCGTCAACATTGGCGTCCCGGTCAACGAGATCATTCGGATCGCTCAGGAGGTCAACGCGGGGCTGATCGGCATGGCCACCCACGGCCGCTCCGGCGCGGGACGCTGGATAATGGGCAGCATGGCCAATGCTGTTGTACGGCGGACCAACCTTCCCTGCCTGGTTATCCGGCCCGAGGAAGTCCAGCAGACCCAGCAACACGATTAGAGGTCCCAGAGAAGCTGGCAGATCATTGGGGCTGTGGGAGCGTGTTAGGATGTGCCGCTGGCGACTTCAGACTCGAACTTCTTAGCCATCGCCATTGCAAGGGGCTCGACTGCTTCAGCTAACTCGGAGCCGTTGATTGGCAAGGGTATGCGGTCATACATCTCGTGCGTCCTCTTCTAAGGATCAGTACCGCAGCACTGCGCCCAGTCCGCCTCGAGCCAGCAGCCATTCACGGGCCTCGCCAAAAACGATCTCGACCCGCGCTCCGGTAGAATAAGCCTTCTCCATCGCCCGCTCGATGACATCGGGGATGGGCTCGCCATCGCCACCGCAGACGGGGCATTGGGCGAACTCCTGGGTCGACAAGTAGTCACACGTCTGGCAGGCAAACCCTCCCGTAGTGACGCCGTCGGCCACCGCCAGGACGTGCACGCGGCCCTCACTGACAGCGCTGATGGTGGGCTCTATACCCGCCGCCCCGCGGCCGCCCGACTCGGCGGAACTGACGATCTGCTTGATCAGATCTTCCTCGCTTCGGCGCTCTTCCTCGCGCAGCACCTGTCGTGCCTGGTCAAGGACTTCCTCTTCGGTCTGATGCTTAAGGTCGACGGGGAAGGTCCCGACGACACGGCGTGACAGGGGGTCGGGAAGCATGCCGATCAACTCGTTTACCGCCTCATCTGAACCGCCAACGACGAGGCGATTGAACGGACGCTCGTAGAATAAATCTTCGATCTCGTCAACGACTTTCTTAAGGTGCCGCTCCACGTGGAACTCAATGTGACGCTGGAAGCGTGCTTGCGCCCATCCGCCCTGGTCGTGGCGGCCCGGCACTGCGCTCACGATCTCGGCCTCCTTGTCGGCTGTGCGCTGCTCAGAGGTGTAGATCGCGGCACGGTCCCGCTGCACGACGGCCACGACGAAGCGCGGATGCTCGTCGAGCACTTGCATGAGAAGCGAAGTGTGGGTCGTAGTGTCAACGCTCACAGAGGTCGGCACCATCACGTCCAGGGAGACGACTTCCCATATGCCTGAGGGTTGCGAGGAGAAGATCGCTAGGCTGCGTCCACTAGGCGGGCCTTCCTCCAGGAAACTCAGCACTCGATCTTTCTCGCGGTCGGCGACCGAGGACAAATTCTCGTCGACGCTCGTGCGCTGGAAGCGCTTAAGGGCTCCTTTGAATTTGGTTGCGGCCTGGTTCCGGTCGTATCTCAACTGGGGATCGATCTTCAGGTAGACGCTGAGGACGCCTTCATCACTGCGCAGGTTGGCCAGCCGCTCCAATTCTTTGTGCGAGATCATGGGCGAAGCCATTGTAGCATCCTCGCTCGTGCCTTGATCTGCCGCTTGATATCATACCTGAAGGCACCTAATGAGCCTCTGAACGCGTCGCTCGCGTGCGGCTGGGGATCGAGCCGGAAGGCCGCTCTGCTGACGGCCGCTACAGGTATCAGGGGGTACCCTGTCCCGGACTGTGCGATGGTACCCCCGCCTTGTTCCTGGACGGCCGCTTCTACGCCGGCCGCGATGTATCTCTGTCCTGGCCACCCCAGGACAAGCCGACGCCTCAGGCCCATCCTGTGCCCGGCGATGTCGCTGTCACTGGCTTCATCGGGAGCGATTGGGCATTCGCTTGGTCGAGGGGCCCGGCATCATGTGCTGCTGACGCCAGAGCCTCGTAGGCCTACAGCACCTTGGTGTAATCGCGGCGGATGGTCTCGAACACTTCGGGCAGCTTCCTCACAGCAGAACCTCATTGTGAGCTGCGTAACGATTTTACAGTATACAGGTAGGCCTGTGAGTATACCGAGCATCTGTCAACGGCTCCTGCCCACTTCGCCAGCATTGGGAAGCGCGACTAGCCACCCATGAGTTGCTCTTTCGCCCAGTCTCGGACCAAGCCATCGCCGCTGGCGGGCCGCCCCCGCCAGAGCACTTCCGGCTCCGATCTGTCCATGTGGACATGGCGGGAACCGTTGATATTTATAGCATCCTGGTAACAGATGTCGGCGCAGAGGTCGCAGCCGGTGCACTTTTCCCCCTCAAGCGTGATCTCCACGGTTCCGTCCTCATGCATAGTGCTCTTCAGGGCACCCGTTGGGCAGAACGTGGAGCACATGCTGCAGGCCGTACAGCTATCGCTGATTCCAGGGCGGACTAGCGGCACGGGCACCTCCTCGGGGAGTTCGTGGGGCTCGCTTCGGGACAAGCGACGAAGTGCATCCACGAGGAGCATGTGTTTGGCGGGGGGGCCATGCCGGTCAATCCATTCCTTGGGCCCCTCAGAGGGTTCGTCGGGGAGCATGGCGCTGGCGAGGGTGGCTATAGCCTCCCGCCTCGCCAGGCTCAGAAACGAGCGACGGCTAGTGCCGCCGCTTGAGTTCCGCCCGCCGATCGGCCGCATCGGAGCCTCATCGACAATGCTGATGCGCTCGGGGCGGCCCAGTGCCAGCAGCAGGGAGTTGCAGGATTCGACGGTAGTAGCGGCGGCCTCGCCCGCGACGCTACCGAGAGGGCAATCGCGGCAAGGGGCGTCCAGCAGATGGAGGGAGCGCGCGCCCCTGGCCACACTGCCGAGGAGCACAACATCGTCTATTGCCGCAAGGCAGAGCACACGAACCACAGCGCTTCTCGGAGCGTCGTTCCGGTAGCGAGGACAGGCGAAAGTGACCTCACCCCTGGTCAAAGCGAGAGCCTCGGCCTCCTTCAGCAACTGGACGTGGCCGCGCCTGAACGCCAGGGCTCCGGTACGGCAGACGGCGGCGCAGAAGCCACAGCTCACGCAGCGGTCCGGATCGACGGTCAGGGTGTCCCCAACCTGGAGAGCGCCGGCGGGACAGACATCCAGGCAGCGACGGCAGCTGCTGCCCTGGTGACGCACTTTGGCACACGCCGCCGGGATTGCGATTGGAATAGCAGTGCCGATCCGCGACAGCAGGCGCTCCAGTTTCGTGGCCTCTGGCTCAGCCGACGCGGCCGCATGACCCATGAGTCTAGCCATCGCCGCTGAAGACGCCCCTGAGTGTCGACTGCGTATAACCCACACCCGTCTCAATCGCCAAGTACTCCGGAAGGATGCCAGCCAGGGCGAAGTAGAGGTTGACCGGCGCTGCGTTCTGCACTCGTCCGCAGAATTCGGGCAGCCAGCGGGCCAGGTGTTCCTCCAGGAAGTCCTGCTGGGCACGGCGAAGCTCTTTCGCCGTCCCCGACTCGCCCTTCTTCCATGCCTCCCACTCCCGGGAGGAGAGGCAGTGCATGAACTCCAGTTCGGTGGCCACGTGGTCCGGCAAATCGCTGTGGCCCGATGCTGGCTGCACCCCGTGTCGCCGGTAGAACCGTTCCACGGCCAGCGTGGAAGGGCCTTTGACCATCACTGCTCCCGCGGGATCCCGGTCCCGGTAGACCGACTCATACGGAGGAGCCTCCATGGGGCCTGCCGCGCCGATGAACAAGCGTGCGTACTCCACCTTGAGATCCCGCAAAACGTCTTGGGGGTCACGACCCTGCTGCTCTGTCACGAACTCCCGCAACATCTCCAGGCCAGCGACAAACCGCTCCCTGTCTGAGTCCAGCCACCTTGTGGCCTCCGAAAGAGCGGCGGGCACGGCGCCATCCAGCAGGGCCTTCACCCACTCTTCCGTAGGATCGTAGAAGGCCAGGGCCAGCGTGCGCCAGCCCTGGCTGCGGCGTTCTGCTGCCCTAGCTATCCGCTCATGCGCTTCCTGAAATGCCTTCGCAGACTCCTCCCCACCCATGATTGCATCCTTTCTAGACCGGTTCCCGGCCCAGTTGCGATTGCTCTTCAGACCCTGGGTTCGCCGCCTCTACTGTCTCTCGCTTCAAGAGGGGAAGCGCCTGGACGCCCCACATTATGAGTAGCACGCCCAGGGCTAGCACCCCGATGATGATGGAGACCTCTGCCCACGTTGGTGCGTAGACACCGGTGGCCTCGAAGGAAGAGATCCCGGGCAGGCCAAGGGCCGTGGTCTCCCGCACCTCGCCCAGTGGAATCCCCGGCTCCGCGCCCACGATAGGGTTGTAGAAGCCGACCAGGATGAGGCCCAGGCGCTTGAGGAAGATGCTCACCACCGCCAGGGTCGCCGCCGCTCCTACTAGAGCCGGTACCTTCCGGAAGCGCGGCACGAACATCAGCCCGAAGGCGATGATGCCGAAGGCCACCTCCGGCCAGAACACCCACATGTACTTGCCGGTCATGAGCAGATTGACCGCGGCCTGCCCAGCGGGCTCCTGGCTCCATTGTCGCGTCAGGAACTCCGCCGACAGCAGGAAGAAGTCGGCCACGATGAACACGGCCAGCAGTCCACCCAGCCAGGAGAAAGTCTCCTTGGGTACCTCGAACAGCTTCAACTGCCGTGTGACCAGCATGATAACCAGCAGCAGCGCTAGGCCCGACACCAGGGCCGAGGTGATGAAGAGAGGGGCCAATATGCCGGTGAACCAGAAGGGTCGTGCGAACTGGAAACCGAAGATCCAAGCCGTGATGGAGTGAAGGGAGATAGCGGCTGGCAGGGCGACGAAGGCCATGCCAGCGATCAGGCGCTTGTCCCAGTCCCTGGCCCGCTGAGTCAGGCTGCTAAAGCCAAAGGTCCAGCGGCTCTTGCGCTCCGCCAAATCTTGTCGGCTGTGCAGCCACAGGTATGCCACGGAGATCAAGCCGTAGACGCCGATGATTATCGCATCCCAGATAAGTGGCGATGACCAGTTGGGATAGCGAAACAGGTTCCAGAGGCGGTCCGGGCGGCCGATGTCCGGCACGATGAAAAAAGCGGCCAGAACCACACAGACGAGAGAGACCCAGATCGCCAGCCGCGACAGGGGCTTGAGCCGCTCGACGCCGAAGATGCTCCCCGCCGAGGCGACGATGAGGCCGCCGGCACTGAGGCCCACGAAGAACATAAAGAAGGTAATGTACAGGCCCCAGGTCACAACGTCTCGCATACCGGTGACTATTAGGCCGTTGCTAAGCTGGTATATCCAGACCCCGAAGCCGTAGGCGAAGACCGCCAGCAGACCGACGGTCACCAGGTCAAAGGGGATGTTCCGCCACAGAGGCCTGGCCACTGCCTGTCGTTCAACTTTCACTGCGCCCATCGTTCACCTCCTACTTCTTGGCCTTCGCAACGGCCGCTTCGTCCACGGATGGCTGGCGACCGTCCCAGGCCTCTTCGCTGGCGACCTCGGTTCCTGTGAGGGCAGCCTCCAAACCATCGCGTCGCCGGACGCTTCTCGGTGGCCTGTAGTAGACAGATGGCTTCGTCCCCAGATCCTCGCGGATACGGATGACATCGCCGGTGCGCACCATCTGGGAGACCTCACTTTCGGGGTCGTTCAGGTCACCGAAGATGCGCGCCTCAGCCGGGCAGCCTTCGACGCAGGCGGGCTGGAGCCCCTCGTCAACCCGGTGATAGCAAAGGTCGCACTTCTCAACGACTCCGCGGGGCCGCGGTGGCTTCTCAGCCGCTCCCACATGGTATCCATTTTCGTTTGCCGGGACTTGCTCCGGCGACTGCCAATTGAAGAGACGATTGTTGTAGGGGCAGGCCACCATGCAATAGCGGCAACCGATGCACTTGTCGAAGTCCATCATGACGATGCCGTCTTCCCGCTTGTAGGTGGCCCCCACGGGGCAGACCTGAACGCAAGGCGGATTATCACAGTGGAAACAGTGTATGGGCATGTAGTTCATCCGTACCGCGGGGTATTCGCCCTCGGGCACATCCATGTTGTCGCCGCCGACAGTAAGGATCCGGGCCCACCACAGCCCGAGCGGTACGTTATTCTCCTCTTTGCAGACCACAGCGCAGGTCCAGCAGCCGATGCAGCGGTCCAAGTCGATCACCATTCCCAATCGCTTTCGTGTGTTCGCCATGCCTATGTCCTCCTTACCTCGACTAGGGTTGAGTTAAGGGTGTGTCCGTTGGAGATAGCCGTGGGTCTGTCGTTGCTCAGTATGCTTGCGTTGGTGCCCTGCTTGATCCACCACCCATTCTGGAGCGATACGACCCCCGGCCGTATGCCCGAGTGGACCCGGGCCTTCACCCGGATGGACCCACGGTCGTTGAACACTTCAACGGTCTCGCCGTCCTTGACGTCCCGGGACGCCGCATCGTCAACATTGATGTCCACCCACCCTTCGGGGTAGATCTCGGCCAGCCAAGGCATCAGGGCGAAGGTGGAGTGGACCTTGGTTCGGATCTTGGCGTTTACCAGGGCGAGGGGATAACGCTGGGCTAGATCCGGCGTCTTCTCGACGCTCTCCTCCGGCGGGAAGTAGTTGACCATCGGCTCGGCCCCTGTCTCCTCCCAGCGGGTAGAGTGGAACTCCACCCGGCCCGATGGCGTCTGGAAGGGGGTGTCCTCGAAGAACCAGAAGGGCGGCTTCTCCCACTGGACGCCGAACCTGTTGCGCCGGGCGTCTCCCCACATCCAGGCTGGACCTTTCTCCCGCAACTCGGCGGTGGTGAGGCCCGTGGGCTCCAAGAGGAAGTTGACCCACTCCTCGTCGGTCTTGTCGAACAGCTCCCCAAACCCGAGCCGCTTCGCCAACTCCGAGTAGATCCACACGTCTGAGTGGGCCTCCCACAGGGGCTCGACGGCCTTGTCCATGAGCTGGTAGTAGTAGTTGATGTGGGAGGCGAGCAGATCCACGTACTCGAAGAGGGTGGCGGTTGGCAGCACCACGTCGGCGATCTCTGCCGCGTCGGTCATGAAGCTCTCCTGCACCACCACGAAATCCATCTTCATGAGCGCGTCGCGCAGCTTGCCGCTGTTGGGCTGCTGGCCGAGGCCCTTACCCTGCCAGTAGACCGCCTTGATGGGATAGGGTTCTCCAGCCAGGAGCCACTCCCCAAGATTGGGGATGGGGATGGCGCTTTTGACATCCGGCTCGTAAGGGGCGACGAGGCCACCGACATTAAGGGCGCCATGGAGCAGTGGGCCACCAATGTCATTGAGCCCTCCGCCGCGCACGCCCAGGTTGCCGGTGAGGGCGGCGAGATAGACTAGGGAGGCGACGAAATACTCCCCATAGCTGGTGCGCTGGGCGCCCGACATACAGCTATTTATCAGGGCTGGCTTGGTGGTCGCGTACTCCCGGGCCAGCGGGGCGATCTGTTCGGCGGGCACCCCCGTGATCTTGCTGACCTGTTGCGGGTCGTATTGGGAGGCCCTCTGCTTCAAGCGAGAGAATACAGTGCGCACGGGGATGCCGGCCACCTCAAAGCTCCCCTCTAGGGCCGGCGACTCGGCCGCCTCCGGCCGTGCCGCCGCCTCGGCCGCCTGGTCCCACATCAGGAAGGCCTCCTCGTCGCCGCCGCCGACCACATCAGCCTCCCGCAAGAGCTTGTCCGTCCGCTCGTTGACCAGGAAGGGCAGGTTAGTCTTGTTCACGACGAAGGCGTCATCGTAGAGCCTCTCCGCGAGGATGACATTGATCATCCCTAGGGCCAGGGCAGCGTCGGTGCCAGGCAGGGGCGAAAGCCACAGGTCGGATTTGGCGGCGGTTTCGCTGAAGCGAGGGTCGATAGTGATCAACCGCGCCCCAGCATCCATGGCATTGGCGATGTAGCGCCAGTGCGGTATGTAGGTGACGGCCGGGTTGTGACCCCAGGAGATGGTCAACCTCGCGTCCCCGAAGGTCTCCAACGCGCTGAAGCGGTAGCCGACGACGGCTGTCTCCGCCTCGCCCTGGGCATTGCAGCACAGGCCGCCAACGGTGCCGGCCATAACGCCCTTGCCAAAGGCGTTGGCAAAACGGCTGCGGGTGAACAGCCGCAGAGCGGACATCACGGCCCCTCCCAGGAAGAGGACAGCCTCGGGCCCGTACTGGTCTCGCACCTTCGCCAGGTTCTCCGTGACGGTATCGAGGGCTTCGTCCCACGAGATGCGCACCCACTTGCCCTCGCCGCGGGCCCCCGCACGCTTCAAGGGGTACTTGAGCCGGTCAGGATGGTAGGTCTCCTGCACCCGGGAGTAACCCCGGAGACATGGCCTCAGGTAGAAGTCCGGATCGGGCGTGAGCCGGGCGACCCTGCCGTTGCGGACGTGCACCTGTAGTGCGCAATGGTTGCACTCAGGATTGCAAGCGCTGCGGAAGATTTGCTCCTCAACCTGAAGGGCGGCGGCTCCCCCACCCTCTTCAAGCCCCTTGAGGACCGTCCTGTTGGCCGCAGCCACGCCCCCCGCATATAGGGCTGCGGAAGCTCCTGCTACCGCGCCTCCTTTGAGAAACGTCCGCCGGGCTATGCCTGATCTCTTGCCGCCGTTAAGGTTCTTCCCCATCATGGCACCTCCCAGGTCAAGTGGATCGCCCCTAACATCGCTTGCTGCTAATACTAGAGGGCGGTCATCAAAGACACGTCAACTTCCGGGGGCCCCGCGTAAAGCGAGCGTCAAATCTTGATGAGAGGATGCGAAGTCGGCGGTGTTGGGTGACCCTAATCCCGAGGCTTGGGCAGCCATCGGTTGTACAAGAAGAGGCAAGCCCCCGGCCATGGCTCGTGCCGATCGCCAGGGATATGGCGAGAACCCCAATGCCTGCCGTCCGCTTAGTGGTCAATTGATACGGCCACGGCGCCAAGACGCGCCGACGCCCCCAGAAGGTCACTCACAGAGTCTGTCGGGCACCGCCCCATACACTGTGGGGTCATGTACTACGGTAGAATGGGCCGAATGGCTGTTGCGGCTACAAGTGCACGATCCTAGTGTGGAATTGCAATGCTGTGGTCACTGGCGGCTTGCCAGACGAGTCAGGATACCCGCGAAGGCTCTCCGAAATGATGCGCGCCATCTCCGAGCAAAGGAGGGCGGAGGAGGGAGTCAGGGAGAGCGAAGAGCGGGCGCGCTCGATCGTTGGGACAGCGCGCGACGCCTTCATATCATTTGACATCCACGGTGTGATCACCGAGTTAAACGCACAAGCCGAAAGAATGTTCGGCTGGTCCCGCGACGAAGCGATTGGACGCGTGCTGGCAGAGACTATCATTCCCCTCCAGGACAGGGAGTCATACGAGCGTGGCATGGATCGGTTCAGGGCCAGCCGCGATCAGCCGGTAACGAACAATCGAATTGAAACGACTGCATTGCATCGTGATGGGCAAGAGTTCCCTGTGGAGCTGGCAGTCTGGGTGGTTGGATCAGGAGAGGAGTGCAGTTTCATCTCCTTCATCACTGACATCACGGAGCGGAAGTCAGCTGAGGAGGTCCTGCGGGAGCGGATGCATGATCTGGGCGAGCGGGTCAAGGAACTGAATTGCCTGTACGGCATCTCCAAGCTTGTTGAGATGCCCGGCACTTCGCTGGAACAGACGCTTCAGGGTATTGTCGAGATTATTCCCCCGTCATGGCAGTATCCAGAGATCACCTGTGCACGAATCGTTCTCGACGCTCAAGAGTTCAAGACGGAGAACTTCAAGGAGACCCGCTGGAGGCAGATGGCTGAGATCACAGCGCGCGGCGAGCGGATCGGCAGTGTGGAGGTGGGTTATCTGGAACTAAGGCCGGAGAGCTATGAGGGGCCTTTCCTGAAAGAGGAGAGAAGCCTCATAGACGCGATTGCTGAAAGGGTAGGGAACATCTTTGAGCTGAACAGGGCGGACCTAGCCCTCCAGGAGCGGCAGCGTCTTGAGACCCTGTTGGAGACGTCTCCGGTTGCTATCTTTGTGACGGATGCCAGCGGGCGGGTCCTCCTCGCGAATCGGGAAGTGGAGCGCATCATTGGCTTCCCTCGGGAGCCGGATGACCGGCTGGGACGGTATGAGCAGGCGGTTGTGTATCGGCGGCCAGACGGGAGTGTCTATACGCCGGAGGAGCTTCCTATCGAGCGTGCGCTATATCAGAGCGAAACCGTGCGCGCTGAGGAGGTACTATTTGAGTTCGCTGACGGGCATACTGTCACGACGCTCGTCAACGCCACGCCCCTCCTCGCGGCCGATGGGGTGGTCACGGGGGCCATCGCCGTCATCCAGGACACCACACCCCTGGAGGAGATGGAGAAGCTCCGCAGCGAGTTCCTGGGAATGGTGAGCCACGAGCTTATGACGCCGTTGACGGCAATCAAAGGAGCCGCGGCAACGGCGCTGGGAAGCCCGAGGCTCCTCGGTACCCAGGAGATCCGCGATCTATTTCAGATCATTGACGAACAGGGAGACCGGCTACGAGAGCTCGTGAGCAATCTGTTGGACATGACCCGCATAGAGGCCGGGCGCCTCTCCGTGAGCCCGGAGCCGACCGATTTAGGCGCCATCCTGGACAAGGTGGAGGCCAATTTTGCGCGCAGCGGCGGCTTGCAGCTGCTGAAGATCAAGGTGCCGGACGATCTCCCCCCAGCGAATGCGGATCCCGGGCGGATCGTTCAGGTGTTCGCCAACCTGCTTTCCAACGCGGCGAAGTTCTCCCCGACAACGACCCCAATCATCGTGGAGGTGGAGCATGGCCCCGCCGTGATTACGGTCCGGGTCCGCGATCAAGGACGGGGGATTGCAACGGAGAAGCTACAGCACCTGTTTAGGAAATTTGCGCGCGTTCATGAAGACGATAAGCAAACGCTGTCAGGCACCGGCCTAGGCCTGGCCATCTGCAAAGGGGTAGTCGAGGCGCACGGCGGGCGGATCTGGGTGGAAAGCGCTGGGGAGGGCCAGGGCACCACCTTCAGCTTCACCCTGCCGATAGCCTCCGGCGCCGACATCACCTCAGCGCCGGACGCCACCCCTAGTGCCGTGTATCTTCCGAATGTCGCCCGGAGAGGAGGGCGGGCCCGCATCCTCGCTGTGGATGACGAAGCGCAGATTCTACGCTATCTCCGGCGAACTCTGGATGAAGCGGGATACGAAGTTATTGTCGCAGACGACCCCTCGCGGGTGGGTGGGCTTGTGGAGTTGGAGGAGCCAGACCTGATCCTGCTGGACTTGATGTTTCCCGGGACCAGCGGATTGGAGCTGCTCAAACATATACGCGAGTTCTCAGGGACACCCGTCATAGTTGTCACGGCCAGCCGGCGCGAAGATGATGTCGTTCAGGCCCTGAAGATGGGCGCGGACGACTACGTCATTAAGCCCTTCTCGCCCACAGAGCTCCTTGCGCGCATCGAGGCGGTACTGCGTCGGCGGCTGCTCGGTGATGAGCTGGAGCCACGGGCGCCTTTCGTGTTGAATGACCTGCGAATCGACTTTGCAGACCGGCGAGTCACCGTCGGCGGACAGGCGGTGGCTCTTAGTGCCACCGAGTACAGGCTCAACTACGAGTTGGCGACCAACGCCGGCAGAGTGCTGACCCACGACCAACTCTTGGAGCGTGTGTGGGGAACGGGGTATTCAGGAGAGACTGGGTTGCTCCGTTCTTTCGTCGGCCTGCTCCGCCGAAAGCTTGGTGACGATGCCAGGCACCCGCGTTTCGTGTTCACGGAGCCGGGAGTCGGCTACCGGATGCCCAGGCCACAAGACTAAATCGCCTCCCTTCGATCCGGGCTGACCTGGACCTTCATCGCCTTCCATTTTGACGGCTCTTTTACGCCCTTCCCCAGGCCTTTCGCGCCCATTGCACAACCAGCTACTAGTGTTGGCATAGCCCTAACGCCGTAGCCCCACAATCTCGAAGGAGGAGTGTCCCATGAGTGATAAATCGGGACGAGAGCAAAGCGTCACGATCCGACGGAAGGCCCTTCCGACGTGGCCAGAAGAATTTGAGCGCCTATTCGACCGGATTGCGTTAGCGACAGCGATCGCCGCCATCGGGGAATGACGGGCGGCGAGCGATGGTTGGCGCACTGGTCGGACGCCGAGTCGGACGAGGTGATGGGAATCGAGGCCTCCGGTGGCGCTGCCCCTCCAGAGGTTCTTTTGATTGAAGCCGACGAGGGCCTGATCAGAATGCTTAGGGTTTCCCTAGCCGCCTCAGGTCTTGACGTCACCCAAGCGACGTGCGGCGACGAGGCTTTGCGGGCCCTCGAACGCGGCGACACGGATGCTGTGATCCTGGACCTTGGCCTGCCCGATGGCCTGGGCGGGGCCGTGCTACATCGGCTGCGCCAACTGGGGCAGGAAGGCGCACCCATCTGGGTGGTTATATCGGCGCTGGACTACCAAGAGACAACACGGCGGTACGGCCCGGTCGGGGACCACTTCCTGGCCATGCCCTTCGATCCCTGGGTCCTGGTCGGGCTGCTGAAGCGGCTGTTGCTGGAAAGGGGCGCGTAGTCATGGTGGCAAGTGAGAGAAGGAGCCCATTGATCATCAAATCTAAGGAGGCTCAAAATGCTGTGGTTTAAAGCCTGCCCCCGATGTCTCGGCGACTTGATCCTTGAATCCGACCTCTACGGGCAATCTGTGAGCTGCCTTCAGTGCGGCTGCATCCTTGACGAGCAGCAGGTACGCGGGCTGCCACTGTCCAGGCTCGGGATTCACCGAGCCGGTGGGCATAGAGACAAAGCGGGTAAAGTCCGAGAGAGTCCTATTGCCCGCGCTGGATGACGCGGGGATATCGTTATTCGCTGCAACGTTCAGGCTCACCCGATCGTGTCCACGGTGGGCCAGGCATCTTGTTACTGGCATGGGTCCCGCGTGCCTGGCCCTCTTTTGACGGTTCTTCAACGCCACTACCCCAGGATTTTGCGCCTGTTGCATATCCGTTTCTTAGCATTGAGATACCTCACAGGAAGGAGCGGTGAAATGATGTGGTTGAAGGCCTGCCCCCGCTGCCATGGTGATCTGCTTCGGCAGTCCGACATCTACGGGCCGTACGTCGGCTGTCTCCAATGCGGTCACATCCTTCGTTCTGGGGAAGAACTGCGGCTCCAAGCGCGCTGGCCACCGTGAGGGTGGAGGCCCCGGATGACGTCTAGCTGAGAGATGAGACTGGATCGGCTACGACTTCGTGTGTCCTCTCAACGATGCACTCTCACGGCTCGATGCCGCTCGAGAACGCATAGAGCGGCACGTATCCGTTGTGACTGGGCAGCCAAAGCGACCGGTTCACTACAGTTGACGACGCGCCTCCGACAAAGCGCCGCGCGGGCCGGCGGATGGGAAGCTAGACGGCCCCGGCTAGTCGGCCACTGTGAGGAACGTCAAGTGCCGGCACCCCGAAGGGCTCGCCCGAACGCGGATTCACAACAGGGGTGTAGTGCTGTTGTCCGGACACCTGCCCGGGGAGC
>SDBV01006773.1_pt1 | contig 15780 bp, 25 predicted proteins | sample 2277081 | NCBI WGS metagenome assembly SDBV01 (sample SAMN10402039, study PRJNA504765) | marine sediment metagenome | isolation source: marine sediment core GS10_PC15, 223 cmbsf | place: Arctic Ocean: Southern Knipovich Ridge | collected 2010
GCAAAAAATAATTCTATTAAAATTAATAATATATAAAAATTATGAATAAAGAAATTAAAAAATATGATAAAAAAGGGAATTTAATATATCATAAACATCAATTTGATTTTCATTATGAAGAATGGTTTGAATATGATAAAAGAAATAATATAATTTATTATAAAAATTCTCAAAATTATAAATATTGGAAAGAATATAACAAAAATAATAATGAAATACATTATAGAGATACTAATAATTGTGAATATTGGATAGAATACGATGAAGACAATAAAGAGATGTACTTAAAAGATATTAATGGTAAAGAAGAACGATGCAAAATATGGTAGATATAAAAGGGAAATAATTTGAGTATTATACTAAAAGTTGATAATAATGTCACGTATATACAAGGTAAATTAGATAGTGATATATATAAAGAATTAAAAAGAGAATTAGGATATCTTCCAGAAGGATCGTTCTGGATGATAAAGAAAAATTCTGAAAGTAATAAGCAAAAATGGAAACAGGAATGGGACGGATATATTACGACAGTATGTTGGAATAAAAAATTCTGTCGTTGTCATATTAAAAAAAATGGTACTCATTTTCAATCTGGGTTATTAAGTAAAGCATGTCAGTTTTTCAAAAATAATGATATATCATATAAAATAATAGATGTAAGGAAGAAAACAGAGAAAACTGATAAGTATTCTATGTCAGAGGAATTTGAAATTAGGGATTATCAGATAGAGGTAATAGATAAAATTATAAAAGGGAAAGGTATTGATAGAGGGATGATTAAAATGGCTACGGGCTCAGGAAAAGCACCCGTAGCCTGTGCTATAATAGCTGGAATAGGGGTTGTTCCTGTTATTTTTTATGTCCCAAGTATTTCTCTTTTAAAACAATCTAAAGATGAAATAGAGAAATTTGTTAGATATAAAGGAATTCCAGTAAAAGTAGGTATGGTCGGAGGCGGAGTGAAGGATATTCAAGATATTACTGTAATGACGATTCAAACAGCAGTAAGAGCATTAGGAGGAGTTTGGGTTAAGTTCGATGATGAAGATATTAATAAAGATGATATGGATATTGAAGATATAAAAGATAAGATAGTTAATTTAATTCAGGATTGTAGATTGATGCTTAGTGACGAAATCCAGCATTGGTCAAGTGAAACTTGCCAGATAATTTCTGATAATTCAATATCTTGTCAATATAGGTACGGAATGTCAGCAACAATTAACCGGGATCTTGGAGATGATATTCTAATAGATGCTTGTTTTGGAAGAACTATAGCTGATGTTAATGCTTCTTGTCTTATTAAAAAAGGGTATTTAGTAAAACCACATATTTATTTTTGTAAGATTAACAATATGAGAGGAAAAATAAGTAAAAAAACTTATCAGACTATTTATAAAGAAGCAATAGTTTATAATGACATTAGAAATCAAAAAATAGTAGATTTTGCTAATTATTTTAACGAAACAGGCAGAAAAACACTTGTACTAGTAAAACAAATTGCTCATGGAAAATTATTAGAGGAAATGATACCAGGAAGTGTCTTTATATATGGGAATACTCCAAAAAAGGAGAGAGAAAAACATCTTGAAAAAATGAGAAATGGGTGGCAGGGAGTAACTATCGCAACAATTATATACGATGAAGGAATCAATTGTCGGCCACTAGATACATTAATTTTGGGGGGCAGTGGCAAAAGTTCCTCCCGTGCTCTACAAAGAATAGGTAGAATTTTAAGACCTTACCCTGGTAAAAAAGATGCTATTGTAGTTGATTTTTTAGATAATTGTAAATATCTATTATCTCATAGTAGAAAAAGAGAAAAAATATACAAAAGTGAAGAAGAATTTGTTATAGAGAGATCTAAATAAGAATATGCTTGATATTGATGGATATATGAAAAAAGCCTTTAAAAAGACAGATCCAGATAAAGATATAGAATTTGAGAATGCCAGAAGTCCCAAAAAAAGAAAAAAGAAAAATATTTTAATTGAAAGTGAAAAAATAGATGATAATATTATTAATGATAATAAAGAAGGATTACAAATAACAGGAAAATTTCCCAGTTATGTAAGATTTAAAGAAATTAATAAATCCAGAGGGTACAAGTATAAAAAGAAAGAGAATATTGATGAATGGAATACATTTGATTTTTTTGAATTTGCAAGAAGATTATATATTAAAAAGTATAATAAAGATTGGATATTAAATAGAGGCGGGAATAGTCTTGAAATTAAAAAGATTTTTACTGAATTAGAGAAGAAATTTAAGATTGTTAATAACTTATTAATGTATGATTATATCATATATTTTTTTGAAAGACATATAAATGATTTTATTCGTAAAAAAGGGGAATTTTATTTTTCTCATATGAAAAGAAAAGATGTTTTAAAATCATTTTATAATAGTTACGATTATAGAACTAATTTAAGAAAGAGTAAAAAGAGTAGGAAAAAATAGATATTATTTTTTCGGGAAAAAATAAAAAAATAAGCTTGACTTTTTAATAGGAGTATGATAGAATATAAGGAATGACAAAAGAGTATAATATTAATAATAAAATTAAAGAGAAAATAGTTGATTTAGTACAACCAGATAAAAGTTTATTAAAAAATGTAGATATTAATGATGCGATGGGAATAGCAAAAGAATTAGAATTAGATTTAGTTGAAATATCTTCTTCTAAAAATGGAAGAAATGCTATATGTAAAATATTAGATTATGGAAAATTAAAATATAAAGAAAGTAAGAAAAAGAAAGCTAATAAACAGGTTATTAAAGAAATAAGGTTTAATTTTAATATTTCGGATCATGATTTAGAAGTTAAAAATAAAAAAGTTTTACAATTTCTTGAGAAACGTTATATTGTTAGATATTCTCTTATATTAAGAGGTAATAGAGAAGAAGCATTAGTTGATATTGCTAAAAATAGAATGGAAAATAATTTAGAAAAATTTAAAGAAAAAGGAACATGGATTCCTGTAAAAATGATTAAAAGTGGAAGGATGGTAAGATTATTAACAGTTTTATCTCCAATTTAAAAAAAGTATTTATAAAAAAGATGTAGAAAGGGATTAAAAATGGCAGAAAAAGAAAAGAAAGATGAAAACAGTACTAGTTTAACTCAAAGCAAAGCAATTCTGAAGATGATGACAACTGATGAATTTAAGAATGAGTTCTCAACTATTTTGAGAGCAAAATATCCTTTATTTTATGTATCAGTATTAGAAGAGCCTAGATTTCTTACTTTTTTAGAACACTTTTGTAGAGTTAAGGGATATAAATGTTTTGTATGGGATACTTTTAATGGTCTAATTGATATTAATTCTAAGGAAAAAACAGGGGGAGCCTCAGATGATATAAAAGATCCAGGAGCTATCCTTCAACATATTTTAACTGCTGGTAAAAATTATGAAAATAAAAAAGAAAGTGTGGATAAAAGAAAGGATGAAGGATGCAGGGGGGAAATTTTTGTTCTTTTAGATTTTCATAGATTTTTAGATAATGATGTTGCTCCAGAACTTGAAAGGATGTTGAGAGCGGTTGCTGGATTAAATGGAATAGTTTCTACTATCTTGACAGGCCCTTTTTATGTTTCTTCTCCTGCCGTCGAAAATTTAATACCTAATATTGATTTCCCGTTTGCAAATGAAGAAGAGATAAAAACAGCATTATATGAGGTAGTAAATGGGGTCAAGAGTAGCCCTAAACTTATTAATCTTGAAAAAGAGACAAAGAAAAGGGAAGAAGATTTAGTAAATGCCGTTACTGGATTAACTTTAGCTGAAGCTCAAACAGGTTTTTCAAAATGTCTTATAACTCATAACAAATGGGATCTCAAATCTATTATAGCAGAGAAAAAACAAATTATTAATAAAAATGGAATGCTAGAATATTATGACCCAGATGTATCAATGAATGATGTAGGAGGTCTTAAAAATTTAGTTAATTGGATTAAAGATAGAAAAGTTTGTTTTTCACAAGAAGCAGAAGATTATGGATTGAAAAAACCAAGAGGGTTATTGATTTTGGGAAATTCTGGAGCAGGAAAAAGTTTGGTTTGTAAAGCTATATCTAGTGTATGGAATATGCCTTTGTTAAAATTGGATTTTGGTAAATTATTTGGTTCGTTGGTTGGGGATTCGGAGAAAAATACTCGTGAAGCAATCCGACTAGCAGAGCTAGTCTCTCCCAGTATCTTATGGTTGGACGAGATAGAAAAATCTATTTCTGGAGTTAAATCTAGTTCTCAAACTGATGGAGGAACTACTAATAGAGTTTTAAGTACTTTTCTTACTTGGATGCAAGAAAAAACTGCTCCTGTTTTTGTGGTCGCTACTGCAAATGATCATGAGGCTATGCCTCCTGAATTTTTAAGAGCAGGTCGTTTTGATGAAATATTTTTTGTTGCTTTACCTAACGAAGAAGAAAGAATAGAAATTTTTGCTATACATTTAAAGAAACATAACCTAAATCTTAAAAGTTTTTCTTTAGAACTTTTATCTAAAGAAAGTGATCAATATAGCGGAGCAGAAATTGAAAAGGCAATTGATATCTCTCTTCTTACGGGGTTTTTAGATGGTAAAAGAAAAATTAAAACTGATGATATTATTAAAGCCCTAGGAGAATTTAAACCTTTGTCTGTTTTGAAATCAGAGGATTTTGATGGTCTTAAAGAATGGGCAGAAGCTACTGGGTGTCGCAAAGCTAATGCTGAACCAAAAGTAAAAGTTAGTGTTGGAATGACAGGAGCTAAAGATATAGATATTTAGAATGAAAAACATAGAAAATCTTAAAAAAGAATATATTGAGATATTTTCTAATAAATACCACAATAAATCTTCACTTGAGTTAAGTGAAGATTTATTGTGTAAATACTCTATTTTAGCAGAAATATGGGCTTATATAATATCTATTTTACCATTAAATGAAGAAAATGATATTTTTAAATATACTATTTTTGATTTTGATGGATACATCTATAATAAAAAAACAGGAGAAAGAAAATCAGTTATCCCAGAAAATATTGCTATTAATGCTAAAAATATAATTTGTAAATATTGTTGGGGAAAAACTTGGAATGAAATAAAAAAACATTTTAATAACAATGAAGAAAAAATAAGAATATTTTTAAAATCTCATTCTGTAATGATGAATAGATTAAAGAATGGGAATAATATAGTTATTTTCGGAGAATCAGATATCCCTGTTGGAAAAACAATGATTTCTTCTATTATAATGAAAGAAGCAATTAAATTGAGAATTAAAAAAGAAGGAAGATGTCAAACATATGGATGGGTTGATTTCTCAAAATTAAAATATGAAATAACAAAAGAAACTAATGAAGTTGCTAATTATAGAAGTTGTGAATGGTTAGTTGTAGATAATATTCCTCAATTAGAATATTCAATTCAGCAAAAAGCATATATTACTGATATATTCAATTCTTTTTTTATTGATAGATTTAATAATAAATTACCTACAATATTAGTTTTTAAATTTGATATAAGACAAAAATCATTTAATATAGAAAATGAAATGGGAATAGGAATATCTAAATTAGTAAATAATAACAGAACATATCTTGTTCCTTTGTGTGAAGAATTTTTGATAGATTAAAAAATGACAATAGATATTGAAAAAACAGAAGAAGATTTTATTTATGTTTTATTACATAATAAAAAATATGTTAATGAATTTTTAGAGAGTAATTTAGAAATAGAACATTTTAATGAAGAATATCAATTTATATTAAATTGCATTATGGATTGTTATGATTTAAATGTATTATTAACTAGAGAAACATTTAGAGAAAAAATAAAAATATTCACTTCTCCTAAAGATAGAATAGCACAGGAAATGTTATTTAATACTTGTTATGTCTCTAAAACTAGTTTTGATAATTTTCCTGTTTTAACTAACAAAATTTTTGATTATAATATAGATAATTATGTTAATAAAGGATTGAAAGGTTTTGGGGAAGATTTTAAAAAAAATAAAATTACTGCTATAAATAATTTAGTTGATGGATTTCAAGATATATTATCTTTTTCTACTCCTTTTGGCGAAAAAATATATTATAACGATATTAGAATTTTGTCAAAAGAACATGTTAAATATATAAAGGATATAAGAGAAGGAAAAATTGAGGAAAAAGAATTAATACTAACTGGTATAAAAGAATTTGATGAGACAATGGTTACTGGATTAGAAAAAGGGACGTTGACATTATTTTGCGGTGACGTTGGATCTTTTAAATCTTCAGTTATGATGAATATTGCTTTAAATGTATGGAAAAATGGTTATAATGTATTATTTGTTCCTCTTGAAATGGATAAAGATCAAATGTGGAGAAGAATAATGTCGAGAGAAACAAGAATTCCTTGTGAGTTAATAACTATAAATGTAAAAGATTTGACAGAAGAAAATTTTGAAAAAATAATTAATATTGAAAAAGAATGGGATAAAAGAGAAGCAAGACTTTTTTTAATGCAGGAATCGTCAAGAACTACTGTTATTAATATTCAAAGACATATTGAAAGATATATAAATATGTTTAAACCTAAATTAGTTGTAATAGACTATATTGCTAATTTAGAGGCTCATACAAAGAGATATGGGAGAAACGATTTAGAAATAGGAGATATGTTAAAACAAATGAGACATATGGGAAAAGTTTTAGGTTTCGCGACTATTTCTGGAGCTCAATTGGGTAGAAAATTTTTAGAGAAATTGAGAATAGCAGGAGCTAATAGAGATAAAGTTTCTATTAATTCAGAAGATATAAGAGGTAGTCATGAATATCCTGCTGATGCGGATAATATTTATGCTCAAATACCAAGTGCTTCTCAACCAGGTGAATTATTAGATATATATTGTGTTAAAGCTCGTAACGGGGCTAAAGTTTTTAAGAATGGGAGCATAAGAGCTACTTTGAGTGTAACTCCTGAAATATATTGGATACGAAGCCAATCTGATGATTTTGGAGATGTTGATGATATTCTTGATGGTATTGAAGATGTAGAACAAAATCCTGGTATCATAAATAAATCAGAATTATTTAATGAAGAAGAAAATGAAAATAATGATGATGATTACTCTAATATGAATGACGATGATTGGTTGGATTAAAATGGGTAATAATGTAATAGAAACAATATTAAAAGAAAAGAAAATAACAGATTTATTGGAGAGTAGAGGAATTTTTCCAGTTAGAGAATCTGGTGGAAAATTAATATATATTTGTCCTATTCACGAAGGGGATACAAGCCCCTCTTTTATGGTTTTTACTGATAACGTAGAAGAATATCAAACATACCATTGTTTTTCTTGTCATTGTGGTTATGATATTATAAATCTAGTATGTGATTTAGATAATATTTCTATAAAACAGGCAGTTAAATATTTAATAAAAGGATTAGATATTGATCCAGCAGATATGACTGATTCTGTTATTAATAAATTGATAGAGAATATAGGGAAAAGGAAAAGAGAAGATAAAAAAAGTACAGAAAAAATTTTATTGGAAATAGGGTGTTTTTGTAGAAATCATTTAAAAAAATATAAAGACGAAGAAGAAATAGATTTCTTTTTTAAAATTTTTGAAAAAATAGATTATTTTGCGAGAATAAAAGATGCCGATATGCTTAAAGAGATGTATGATATATTATTGAAAGAAGGAATTCCTCAAAGAATAGATCTTTTTAAAAAAAGAGAAGAAGAAAAAATATTAGAAACAATTAGAAGAAAGGATTAAAGAAATGTATCAAATAATTCCAAAACATATGTATAAAAGTTTTGAAATTGAAGGGTTGAGAATATCTGGATATAAATCAGATAGAATTAGGTGGAATAAAGATTTTGTGACTGGGAAGATAGATCCTGATGGAGTTCATTTATCTTTTAGAGAAGGTTCTTTTAAATTTAGTATAGGTGGAAAAGAAAATTTAGAAAAACTTAAAGATATTATTGAATTTGCTTTAAAAATAGAAAATGAAGAAGTTGACATCACTAAATTTAATCACTTTCTTGAATAAAAAATGAAAGAAATAGAAGTACAATTAGATTTTTCAGATATCACATTATCAGAGACAGATGGTGTTTTTGAAGAAGTAAAAGAAATAATGTTAAAAGAACCTCCATATGATAATAAATGGTGCATTAGAAGTGATTTAACTATTACCAGTCCAAGTGGAATAGGAGATATGATAATACAATGTCATGGAGATGGAGGAATTTTTATTTTAGATTATAAAGCCTCTATAAGAGATGTTTATTATAATCATGATATACAATCGATATCATTATGGGCTCAACAAAATGGGTGGAAAATACCTCAACCTCATTTTGAGATAGTAAAATCTAATAAATCTTTTTGGAAACATTTTTGGGAAACTCTAATAATAGATAGTGATTATTTAGATAAAATATATGGAGAAAGAGAACAACTGAAAGAAAAATAATTTATTTGAAAGTGATTAAAATTATGTTATGCTCTGAGTGTGGGAAAGAATTTGATAGGGACAGAAATATTTATGGAACTTTTTGTCCTTATTGTCATAACTTTATAAAAGCAGAAGAAAAACCAGAATTTATAAAAGAATATGAGAATAAAAAAGAAAGATTAAAAAAAGAAATTTTAGAGAAAATTAAGAAAAATTTTCAGGAGAAAAAATAAAATGCCTATAAAAGAAAAACCAAAATCATTAGAATTTACTTTTAGTATAGAAGGCAATCCTAATTTAAAATATGAAATTGTATATGATACCAAAAACATTATGGAACCAATTCGTATTAGTTATGGAGAATTAAAAATGGGTGTGCCAGTAGAATTTTTTACAGAAGTAGTTGATTTTTTAACTTCTAAAGGAGTTATAGCCCCAAAAATTAAAATATCAGCAGGTCAAATTAACGCAGAAACTACTATCTCTGCTATTCCATTACCTATTATTATTGAAGGGCAAGAAAATAATGAAATAGAACAAAAAGAGAAACAAATAGAAACAGCAGGACCAATAACTTCTTTTGATACTTCTGTAGAAACAGAAGAAATTATAAAAGAAATAGTAGAAGAAGATATTTCCGAAAAAGAAAAAAATATTGTAATAAAAGAAAATAATGAAAAAGAAAAAGTTATTCCCAATAGAACAGTAATAAAAACAAAAAAATTTGATAAAGATAATCCTAGAGGAGCAGAAAGAGAAGCAGCAGAATTAAGGGGGAAAAAAGAAAGTAATTTTAGAAGAACAGAATAATGGAATATAAATGTAAAGCAATATCAATTGAGAGGTTAATGGCTAGTACAAAAGGTTTTGCGATGCCATTATGTCAGACCTGTAGGACTATTGATTGTACAAATCCTATTGAGAAAAGGCAAATTAGTATATTAGGTATTAAAAAAGAAATAAAAGTATTAGCTAGAGGAACGATAATAAATTTTGTTATTAATTGTAATGGATATGTCTTATGAAAAAAAGAAGAATTATAAATAGAGTTGATAGAGATAAGTTTATTAGAGAGAGAAGAGAAAAGAATAAGAAACAAATAGAGACTCATCGTAAAAATATGGAGAAAATTAGGAATAGTCCTGGCACAAGACAAATAATATATCCAGAATACAAAGAAGCATTTGATTATGTAGATAATTTATTCCCTGGTTCAAATGTTAAAAATGTGACATTATATAAGGTAGGTCCTAAATTTCTTGAGAAATTAGGATATGGAGGAGCAGGAGGCTTTTATGATAAAGATTCAAAAATAATTGTAATAGCGTCATATCAACCTATTAATAAAAATAGATGCCCAGCAAGATATAATTTTTCTATAAAAGCTAAAATAACAAAAGATGAAGTAATTGCTCATGAATTATGTCATTATTGTTTTGTAGAAGAAGGAGGAAGTTCTCCCAGCAGAGAATTATGGGAAGAATTTGCTTATGGCTGGACTTTAGAATATTTAAGAAATAAAAGTTATTCAGATAATGAGATTATAAAAAATAATTATTTTCCTTTTTTAGTAGATATAATGTCTAATAAAGCATTAAAATGTATTTTGGCAGAAAATGATATTTCAAAAGAAGAATATAATTCTTATTCTAAATATGGGAAAGAAAGATTTTTTAAAAGATATGGAATGAAATGGCATAAAAAAAGGAAAGAATTTGCTCAAGAAAGAGGAGAAGAATTAATAAAAATATATAATAAAAAAATAAAAGAAGGAACAGGTTGCACAAAAACAATTACAAAAATGAGTAGATTTGATTTGATGGATATATAAAAAATATGGATAAAGAAATAAAAAAGTTTGATGAAAATAATAATTTAATATATGAGAAAAATTCTTCTGGTTGGGAATATTGGTGGGAATATGATGAAAATAATAGAGAAATACATTATAAATCTATTATTTGGGAAGTTTGGTGTAAATATGATGAACATAATAATAGAATAGCAATTACAGAACAAGAATTAAAAGAAATAGAATTCAGAAAAAAAGAAAAAGAATATAACTCAAGAACAAAATGTTCGAGATTTGAGTTAATGGAGATATAATGGATAAATATATAATAAAGATAACAAGAAAAACACCTGAAGAATGGAGATATGAAGGAGGAAGAGAAGAAATACATTATTATCAAGGAGAACTTGGTCGTAGGGGAAAATATAATACAACATGGGATTTAACATATGTTAATAAATTTACCAAACAAAAAGCTAAAAAAATTATAAAAGAAGTTGAATGGATGTATAAAGAAAATCCAGATAATGGAACATTAATAAAAATAGAAGTTCTGGATTCAGAAACATTAGAACTTGTAAATATGGATGAATCTAAATATACAAAATTTACTAGATTTGAAATTATGGAAATATAATTATATGTGGATTGTATTAATAGGAATAATCGGATATTTGTCTCTTTTGTTTATGTTTCTTATAATTATAAATAATAATGATGAAATTAAAAAAAAGATATTTAGAAAAAACAACAATATTCAACAAAATTTTGAATATTATTTAGAGTCATTTCCTATTACTGATAATTTTCCTTCTCGTCCATTAATAGAATATAATTTTTTTGGAGAAACAAAAAAATCTGGAAAAAGGATGAAAGAATATAATTTTAGAATAGAGGAAATGAATAAAAATTGGAAAATACATAGCAAAAATAAATCAAAAGAATTTAATGAAATAATGAATATTTTAAAAGAAAAAATATATAGTCCAGAAATTAAGAAATATACAAAATTTACTAGATTTGAAATTATGGAAATATAATTATATGAGCCCTATTTATTCTTACAAAAATCCTAAAACAGGAGAAATATTTGAAAAAATAAGAAGTTTTAAAGATTCTAAAGAATCTTTTATTTTAGATGATGGAACTATTTGTAAGAGAATTTTATTCCCAGGTGTGAAAAGAGGACCCTGGATAAAAAACAATAATGCTGAAGTTTTTCAAAAAGATCCAGATTATGTAAAAAAATTAAGACCTAAATATATAAAATTTAGAGACGGGCACAGAGAAAGATATGACCCTCAAAAACATTTTTAAAAAGTAGTAGAACTTGATGAGATTCATAAGAAAAGAGAAAATTATCACTACTATTTGTAATACAGAAGTTTCAGAAGAAGAAACTATTAATTCACTCCTTGATAATCTAAAAAAAAGTGGTATAGAATTTTCTCTAACTATTAAAAAATATTTTTCTAGTCTTTATGATTATAAAAATATAATATATAATAAAGTGAGAGTGGAAAAAATAGGAGATAACATTGTAGATTTTATTATTCTTGATAAATCAGTAATTATGCATTTGAAAGATATTTTTTTTAGTGATATTGTAGAAATCAGTGCGATAACTACAATAAACAAAATATTAAAAACAAAACCTAATTTAACTAGATTTGATTTTTTAGATATATAAAAGATGAATGAAGAAATTTTTTATGTTGACATATATGATGAATGGCATAATTTAAAAGGTATTAAAGAATTTAAGAATTTTAAAAATGCTCTAAAAAGTGGTTTAAAAGTTTTAGAGCAAGATAAAACAGAACAATTAATAGGATTTGGAATTTTTGATAAAAATAATAAAACAATATGCGTAAAATATCATAATAAAGATATAAAATATTATAATAAAAAATATAATCCTAATAGAAAAATTTCTAGATTTGAGTTGATGGAGATATAAAAATATGGGACAAAAAATAACTACACGACAAGCAAGAGAATTAATTTTTTTGGATTTTGGTAAAAATCTTTATACAAAAAAAGAATATGAGGAAAAAAGGAAAGAAATTTTAGATAGAGAAGTTGAGAAATGTCCTCATTGTGGCACTCTTATAGAAATTAAGAAAAAAGAGAATAATAAGAAATTCACTAGATTTGAAATAATGGATATATAGTTTTATTTTTTTCGGCAAAAAAGATTTACTGCTAATAATAGGATAAAATATGAACAGAGAGATAACAGAATATGATGATAAGGGTAATTTAATATATTATAAAGATTCTGATGGAACTGAATGTTGGTATAAATATGATAAAAAAGGTAATTATGTTTATTTTAAAGACAGTATTGGCAATGAGGCTTGGAGAGAATATGATGAAAATAATAGAAAAATACATTATAAAAATTCTGATGGTGGTGAATATTGGTGTAAATTTGATGAGAATAATAGAATAGATATTACAGAACAAGAATTTAATGAAATAGAATTCAGAAAAGAAGAAAAAGAGTATTTGAGTAGAACAAAATGTTCTAGATTTGAGTTGATGGAGATATAATTTTATTTTTTTCGGCAAAAAAAATATTAATAATAGGAAAAAATATGAGTGAAGAAAAATATGATGAAAAAGGTAACTTAATATATTGGAAGAATTTAGAAGGTCATGAATTTTGGAAAAAATTTGATGAAAATAATAATTGTATTCATTTTAAAGATTCTGATGGTTATGAATATTGGAGCAAATATGATGAAAATAATAATGTAATAAATACTAAAAGATATGATGGTTCTGAAAGATGGTTTAAATATGATAAAAATAATAAAAGAATAGAAATTATAGAAAAAGAATATAAAAATATAGAATTCAGAAAAAAAGAAAGAGAGTATTTAAGTAGGAAAAAATGCTCAAGATTTGAGTTGATTGATATATAGTTTTATTTTTTCCGGGAAAAAATAATAAGCTAATAATAGGAAAAAATATGAATGATAGAAAATATGATGAAAAAGGAAGATTAATATACAGAAAAGATTCTATGGATATTGAATATTGGTATAAATATTATGAAAATAGTAATAAGATTTATTGTAAGAATTCTAATGATTGGGAATTTTGGTACGAATATGATGGAAAAGATAATTTAATATATTATAAATGCTCTGAATGGGATTTTGAATATTGGAGCAAATTTGATAAATTAGATAATTGTATTTACATAACAAAACAAGAATTTGAAAATATAAAATACAATGTAAAAATAAGAGAATATTTGAGTAGAGAAAAATGCTCTAGATTTGAAATAATGGAGATATAAAGCCTCTATTTTTCCATAGAACACACCAGAATGCTCCAGAATCTTCTAAAATGAGAAATAGGTATAAATACTCTAATAATAAGAAAATAATAGAGTATTTTATAGTATAAATAGAATAAGTAGAGAATATTATTATTTTTTCAGTGAAAAAATAATAATTATATTGAAAAGTGAAAAAATAGGTTGTAGGATAGTAAACATAGCTCTTTGAAAACATAATATTTTAAATTATAATATTTTCCAAAATAATTAAAGGATTTTCTTATTTATTGTCGAAGATATAAATAGATAGGGTATTTAATCCCGGTTTAAATACTTTATTGTAAAAATTTAATTGGCAATAAAAAGGGTTATTTTCTTTTTCTTTCTACCGGGATTAAAGAATCAGGATTGGCTCTTTTTGAATTTAAAAAAGAGAATATTATTATGAGTAGGAAAAAACTTACATTTAAAGAGGTTAAAAAGTATTTTGAAGATCATGATTGTGAGTTGTTGGAGACAGAGTATATAAATGCCAATACATTGATGAAGTATAGATGTAATTGTGGAAATGATAAATGTAAAATTACTTTAGGTAATTTTAAAAATGAGCATAGGTGTAAAAAATGTAGTATTTTAAAAATGACTCACACTTTTAAATATGTGAAACAATATTTTGAAGATCATGATTGCGAATTATTTGAAAAAGAGTATATTAACAGTATGACGAAAATGAGATATAGATGTAGTTGCGGGAACGATAAGGCAAAAATTACTTTTACTAATTTTAGAGCAGGACACAGATGTAAGAAATGCGGGATTAAGAAAGTAATAGAAAAAACGAAATTTACATTTAAAGAAGTTAAAAGATATTTTGAAGAACATGACTGTGAATTATTAGAAACAGAATATATAGATTGTAAAACTCTAATGAAGTATGGATGTGATTGTGGAAATGATGAATGTAAAATTACTTTTGGAGATTTTAAAACTGGAAGAAGGTGTAATGAATGTGGGATTATAAGAGCTGCTAATAAAAATAGACTTACTTATAAAGAAGTTTATAATTATTTTAAAAAACATGATTGTGAATTATTAGAAACAGAATATATAAACTCAAGTACAAAGATGAGGTACAGGTGCTCTTGTGGAAATGAAAAATGTAAAATAAGATTTAATAGTTTTAGAAGAGGAACTAGATGTAAAGAATGTTTGATAAAAAGAATAAGTGGCAAAAATAGTTGTAATTGGATTGAAGATAGAGAAGAGTTTAATGAAAAAAAGAAATTTAGGAAAAAATGTAGAAGCATATTGACAAGTGCTTTAAAAAGAACAGGACAAAAAAAAATTGATAGGACTTATAAAATGTTAGGATATACAGCAGAGGAGTTGAGACAACATATTTATGTTCATCCTAATTGGGAAAAGGTTAGAAATAAAGAATGGCATCTTGATCATTATCACCCAATTAAAGCTTTTCTTGATTATGGTATAAGAGATATAAAATTAATCAATTGTTTAGAAAATTTACAACCTCTTACAGATATGGATAATTGGAGAAAAAGTGGTAAATATGATGAAAAAAAATTTGAGGAATGGTTAATTGGGAAGGGCTATGAAATTATTTGCGAATAAAGATTTTGTTCATTGGCATTGTCACTCATCTTATTCAAATTGGGATGGTTTGAATAAGATAGTGGATATGACAACACAAGCTAGAAAGATGGGGTTTCCTGCTTTTGCACTGACAGATCATGGTAATATTCAGGGCATTTTACAATTTCTAAGATTCTCAAAAACAACAAGAGACAGGAATGATAACGATCTTTCTTATGCTCCTATTAAACCCATAATTTCTTGCGAGTTTTATTTGGCACGTAAAATGGATGTGGGACAATATAGTGAAGATAAGAAAAAAGCTGGAATTCCTAAAAAGAATCAACCAGATGGGAAAAGAGGTAATCGTCATTTAAATATTTTTTGTATGAACTATACTGGATATAAGAATTTTTGTATTTTAAGCCAGGCTAGTTTTACAAAAGGTTTTTATTTTTCCCCTAGAATTGATATAGAAATGTTATCAGAACATTCTGAAGGACTAATGGGTTCTTCTGCTTGTCTTTCAAGTGTTATTAATGCTAATTTAGTGTATGGTCATTATAAACAGGCAAAAAAAGCCACTGGTTTATTAAATGAAATTTTTAATGGTAATTTTTTTCTTGAAGTTATGTATCACGGAATTCCAGAAGAAA
>SDBV01006774.1_pt1 | contig 15779 bp, 11 predicted proteins | sample 2277081 | NCBI WGS metagenome assembly SDBV01 (sample SAMN10402039, study PRJNA504765) | marine sediment metagenome | isolation source: marine sediment core GS10_PC15, 223 cmbsf | place: Arctic Ocean: Southern Knipovich Ridge | collected 2010
CTTCAAGGCGATCTGCTGCTTATAGTGCATCATCTCTCTGTCAAGCGTCAAAGTCTCAAGCGCCTTATGCGCAGTCGTAAGTATCGTCCCGCCAGGCGTCTCATAGACACCCCGAGACTTCATTCCCACAAGCCGGTTCTCCACAAGGTCCTCCTGACCCACTCCGTGCTCACCGCCGATAGCGTTTAGTTTTTCGATAAGCGTCACGCCATCTATGTCTTTGCCGTTAAGTTTCACTGGAATTCCTTCGACGAAACCTATCTTTACATACTTAGCCTTATTAGGTGTCTTCGCCACGGCTCGGCTTATAACGAACAGATCGTCCTTAGGCTCGTTCCACGGATTCTCAAGGTCAGCACCCTCATGGCTAATGTGCCACAGGTTTCGGTCACGAGAATATATTTCCTTTTTGCTCTGCTCGATCGGTATATTGTGCTTCTTCGCATAATCGACCGCTGCCTCTCTCGACGTAAGATCAAAGTTCGGATCCTTCCACGGCGCGATTATCTTCAGCTTTGGATCAAGTGCCTGGTACGTAAGCTCGAAACGAACCTGGTCGTTACCTTTTCCCGTCGCTCCATGTGCAACACCGATGGCACCTTCTTTTTGAGCTATCTTAACCTGGTGCTTCGCGATCAACGGCCGCGCGATGCTCGTCCCTAGCAGGTAATCGTTTTCATATATCGCACCTGCCTTCAGCATCGGCCAGATATAGTCTTCGACGAATTCCTTGCGAAGGTCCTTTACGATACACTTCACCGCCCCGGTCGCCATCGCCTTTTTCTTAATGCCTACAAGCTCACTGCCCTGACCAAGCTCCGCCGCGAATGCGATCATGTCATAACCATAGGTCTCTTTAAGCCACGGAAGGATTACGCTCGTATCCAAACCCCCACTGTACGCCAAAACCACTTTCTTATTACTCTTAGCCATCATCTCACCTTAAAAAACTTCTGATCATTATATTAAAAATGCGATTATATCCCCTGTTATTTGGAAAGACAACCAAAAACGGTCTTTCGCATAACATCTTCATCAGCCTCTTCCCCCGTAAACAGCTTAAACTGTGCCATCGCCTGCCGAACGAACATCTCCGCACCGTTAACCGTCTTGGCCCCAGCCGCTTTAGCCTGCGTAAGCAACAAAGTCTCCAGCGGATTATAAACCGTATCAAAGACCGTCATACCCTCCTTCAAACACGCTTCCGGCACCGGACTTGCGTCCGTCTCAGGATGCATCCCAATACTCGTACAGTTTATAATAACCTCACAATCCATCTGTTCAAGCTCGCCCAAGCCGGCATATTTACAGTTAAACTCTTCTGCAAGCGCCGCCGCCTTTTCAACCGTTCGATTATAGATCGTAAGCCGCGCCCCAACCTCTGCAAGCCCCGCGGCCACCGCACGCCCAACTCCGCCGGCACCAACCATCACAACCGATACCTTATGCAGTTGATGTTTCTCGATACCCATCACCGCACACAGCGCCCCCATCGCGCCCGCGTAATCGGTGTTGTATCCGCTAACCCTTCCGCCGATGCCGAGCTTTAGCGTGTTCACCGCACCAATGTCAGTAGCCAGCGGTTCCAGAAACTCGCCGACACGAGTAACATGTTCGAGGGCATGCGCCTTGTGCGGGAGCGTAACGCTAAACCCGCCAAACCCAAACCCGCCATTATCGGCATTGTTAACAAGATTATTTATAAACTCGTCAAACTCCGCCTGACCGCCCCCAACCTGTATCGGCAGGTAAAGCCCGTTAATACCCTGTGCATCGAAGCACGCGTTAAAGATCGCAGGGCTTAGCGAATGTCCCACCGGATCGCCGATCACCCCGAACACCTCGGTCTTTTCGTTAATGCTGTCCCAGCGATAAAGTTTTTTCATTTCTGAAATTTCAACCTGACCCGGTGCAGTCGCTTCCGCGCTGGACAGTGATGCAAACGTCAAAAACCCGCCATACTTTTTCACAAGTATCCGCGTCATCATCCCCGCCTGCCCCATGGCAAAAACTATAAGCTCATCCCTGCTCTTTTCTAAAAGCTCCATCCCCGCAAAGCAATCGTTAATATGCGATGCGGTATACACCAGTTTCGGGATCGCTGCGGGAAACTCTTTTTTGATCTCGTCCCGCAACCCTTCAAGGTCATCGAACCCGCCCTCGAAATTATGAGCCGACAGTATCAACCGGCAATCCGGATTATCTGCAAGAGCCGACGTTATCTGCTCGCGCACACCCGGCCGAACAAAATTCGCATACTCGCAATCGATAAACCTCGCACCCTTACCAGCCGCACCAACAAGTATCCCAACACGCTCATCCAAAGACCAATCGCCGGCCCCACCCTCGCTTTTATCCCGGCAAGTCACGATCAAGCCAAGCCCCGTACCAAGCAGCGCCTTGATCGCATGTTTGGCTTTTTTCCAGTCAAGACCCTCAATATGATCCGCACGAAGCTCAAGCAGTTCGGCCCCGGCAGATTTCGCACGAACCCCCTGCGCCGACATCTCCTTTACATCAGAACCGGATATAGACACTGTAAGATAGCTCATACAATATAAATATACCCCAGTTTCACCTTTTGCAAGCAAAATCCACCCACATTAAACAAATTGACACCCAGCCGACACCCGCCTATAATCGGCTGAGTCGGATTTATCATTGAAATTAATTTTGATCTGGAGATCTAAATTATGAATAGACGTAAGTTTCTAAAGGCCATCACAGCCCTTGGCACCGTTGGATTGTTAGGCAATGTAGGTTGCACCGGCAAAAAAAACTCTCAGCCGAGTGTCCTGGTCATCATGACAGATGAACATCGTTACGACTGCCTTGGCTGCTGTGGTAACGATCAGATCAAAACACCCAATCTCGACCGTCTTGCCAAAGACTCCGTCAGATACGACAACAGCTTCTGCAGCTATCCGGTTTGCACACCGTCGAGATATTCATTCATTTCCGGCCTCGCGGTAAAACAGCATCGCGGCTATAGCAATCACTGCACTTTACCGCCCGGCACGCAGACATTCCCCAGCATATTAAAACGCGCAGGCTACCAAACCGCCGTCGTTGGAAAAATGCACTTTGCCCCCACATATTTCGACATCGGTTTCGAAAAAATGTTCCTCGCAGAACAGAACGGCCCCGGCCGCTGGGACGACGATTACCACAGATACCTCAGGAACAACAACTTGAGCAACACAAACGACCTCGTCGACCAGGAACGAGAGTATCGCAAAAATGCCCCCAAAGAATACTGGGACTCTTTCGGAGCGATCGTAAGCAACCTCCCAGACAAGCATCACAGCACAACATGGATAGGCGACAGAGCAGTCGAGCAATTGAATAGCTGGAACGACAACCGCCCCAACTTGCTGATGGCAAGCTTCATCAAGCCTCACCATCCATTTGACCCGCCGAAGAAATGGGCAAAAATGTACGACCCCGATCAAATGAAGATCCTGCCCGGCTGGACAGAAAAATGTCTCGACCATGACAACAAAAAAGCATACTTCGACAACACAACTCTTACCGAAAAAGCAATGAAGAAGATCACCGCATATTATTATGCTACGATAACTCATATTGATTTTCATGTTGGAAGGATGATCGACATTCTCAAGAAACGCGGAATGTATGACAACACCATAATAATATTCACCGCCGACCACGGCGAACACCTCGGCTACCATCACATGATCCTAAAAGGCGGACATACTTACGATTCCCTCGCCAAGGTCCCGCTCATCATCAAATACCCGCACAGCCAAAGATCGGCAACATCGACCGACAAACTGGTAAGCAATATTGATATCGCCCCAACCATCCTTGCACTTACTCACCAGAATACACCAATAGAAATGCGAGGCCTCGATCTGCTCAAAAATAATGAGCGAGACATCGTTTTCATCGAATCAGGCCGGCAAAACGCTGTCGTTGCCAGAACCAAAACATCAAAGCTCATCCTGCAAAGGAAAAAATCCCCTGACGGCTCGATAAAACATTCCGGCCTCCTCTACGACCTTAAAAAGGACCCCTATGAATTAAACAACCTCTATGATGATACCAACTATGCCGCACAACAAAAAAAGCTAACCGACGCTATTGAAAAATGGCTCCCCGTCTCTGACAAACGAGACATCTATATTGACGAAAACGCACCGATCATAGATCAGCCCAACGTCCCGAAACGTAACGACGGCCACCGAAAAGATATGATGAAATATTGTAAGAATAAAGTTTAGGGAAACTGCAATGCCGACAGCACAATAAGCTGAACAGAGGAAAAAAACTCACGGAGCTTAAGTTTACTTTAGAGCACTTTAATATTTTCTGCTCCGCTTTATGGCGTCGAGAGGACAAGGCTGACAAAGAAGAATACGTAGCAATATTGAAATATTGCAAGTAATTCTGATGCCGACAGCCGAGGGGAATTAAATGCATCTGGTGCAGTTTCGTTACAATAGGGCAATTCATGCCCCAGGTATTTAAGAACTCGGTCATAAGCTTTTATCTTTTAAAAAATCAGTGTAAACCAGTGAAATCTGTGGATAATAAAAAAATGTTATATATTTACAAAATAAATTTGACTTGTTACATATATAGTGTATAATATATATAGTCTCAGAAGAGGCAGGCATTTTACCCCTTAGGGGCGGCCAGTAGGCCAAGGAGATCATATCTCGCCAGCGAAGTCCCGAGTTTATCGAGGGGCAGGCAGTTCTTTAAAAAGTACACATCACGGCATTTTCGCGCGGAGTTTTAGCCCCCGGCACTGTCGGGGGTTGATGACCCTCTACAGTAAAAAAAGAGTGTTATGGCTTAAACCCAAAATGGTAAAATATGCAAAACGAACCCAATTTAACAATTGCAAAATAACTGTAAGCTGAGCAATAATAATGACTTAAGGAGATAACAAAAAATCGCCAAAAAAAACAAACCCAATTTGCTGAGGAGATAAAAGGCTCAGAAATCGTTTTAGAAGCCTGGAAGCATCCAGCCGCGAAATCTGTTTTAAATGATATGTGGCATACACGCTTTCATTTTTCTGTTTATTAATTTGGATTTTGATATTAGTATTTGTTTAGTATTTAGAGATTAGAATTTAGAATTTTAAAAAAGAGGTATACCATGAAAACAAAATACATCATTTTAATATCGCTAATACTAACCTCTTCAACCGGATGTAAGACGACACCAGGCACACCGCAAACCGTAGTCGCCCCCGCAGCCGTAATTCAGCTTGCAACTGGATACAAATTCACCGAGGGCCCCGCAGACGACGGACACGGCAGCCTCTATTTCACCGACATCCCAAACAACAAGATCATAAAATACTCCGGCCCCACTGACATCTCAACATACACCGACAAGTCCGGCGGAGCCAACGGCCTATACTTCGACACCGACGGAAACCTCCTCGTTTGTCAGGGAGGTAGCCGACAGGTCATCTCAATCGACTCAGCAAACAACGTAACCATCCTCGCAGAAAAATATAACGGCAAAAAACTAAACTCACCCAACGACCTATGGCTCGATCCCAAAGGCGGAATATACTTCACCGACCCACGATACGGAGGGCGCCTCAACCTCGACCAGGACGGAGAACACGTCTACTACATAACACCCGACAGAAAATCCGTCATACGCGTCATTGACGATATGGTTCGCCCCAACGGGATCATCGGAACACCAGACGGAAAACGACTATACGTCGCAGACCTCGGCTCCGGCATAACCCTAAGCTATCGTGTAAAACGCGACGGAACACTAACCGGAAAAACACTTTTCGCCGCACAGGGCTCAGACGGAATGACGATGGACGAAAGGGGAAACGTCTATCTCACCTCCGACAAGGTAAACATCTATAACATCAAAGGCGTTCTCATTGACTCGATCATTGTCCCCGAGCGACCGTCCAACGTAACATTCGGCGGCCCCGACAACAAAACACTATACATCACTGCACGAACTTCCCTATACTCGATCCGCATGGCAAACACAGGCATCCCAAAGCAAACAAAACGAACCCCCGACCTGCCCGGATACAACCTAAGATGGGCAGACGAGTTCGACGCCGACGACATCGACTATTCCAACTGGACGCACGAAGTCGGAGACAACTGGCACAACAACGAGTTACAGGCATACACCGACCGCAACGAAAACTCACACGTCGCAAACGGAAAGCTCGTCATCGTCGCTCTTAAAGAGCTATATCACAACAAAGCCTACACCTCCGCACGGATGCGAACAAAGAACAAGCAGGACTTCACTTTCGGCCGCGTCGAGGCACGCATAAAACTCCCCGCTGGCGGAGGAATATGGCCAGCCTTCTGGATGCTCCCAACCGAAGACACCTACGGCTCATGGGCAGCCGGAGGGGAGATAGACATTATGGAAGCACGAAACATACCCACAGAGATTCACGCAAACCTGCACTTCGGCGGACAACACCCCCAAAACACATCAATAGGCGCCACCGCATATTCAGACGGAACAGACTTCTCGCAAGCCTACCACACATACGCCATCGAGTGGGAGCCGACACAAATAAGATGGTACTGCGACGGAAAGAACTACAAAACCGAAAAAAAATGGTGGACTGGCAGCAAAACAGACAACGGATCGTTCCCAGCTCCATTCGATCAGGACTTCCACGTCATCCTTAACCTCGCCGTCGGAGGAACATACGTAAACTGCACAAAACCGGAATGCATCACTGCAAACTTCCCCCAAAAAATGTACATAGACTATGTACGCGTATACCAGAAAGAATAACGGCCCAAATAATAATTAATAAATTGAAAAGCCCTAAAGGGTGTCTTTTTGCCTGATCATATAGTTTATAAGGTCGCTTCTGCTTATTATACCGACAACCTTACCTTCTGATGTGATCGGCACCCTTCTGAAATCATTATCCTTAACGCAGTCTACAACTTTCAATAAATCCGTCTCAACATCGAAGCAAATTACCGGACTCGTCATAGACGTGTTAACGGTCCTGTCCTCCGAATATTGAAGGATACCGAATAAATGAAAAATATCCTTTTCTGTAATTATCCCTACCGGAGTCATATCATCCTCAACAACAGGTATACCGGTAATGCTGTTGAGAACCATCAGCTTGCCTGCTTCGACGATCGGGACATCTTTGGAAACAGTTACAACATTCGTATTCATAACGTCTTTTGCTTTCACCATTCATTGCCTCCTGAAAATATCTTCCTGACCGCACGGCCTCACAACCGAATACTACGCTTAGCAAGCCAACAGGTCAAGAGGTTCTCGCTTTAATTTACCAAAAGTTATTCGGTCCCGGGCATGGGCTCGGAAGGAACATATAAGATACCTTCTCGTTCTAATGCGTCATTTAATACTTCTTCTATTTGACAGGAAGATACTCCACTACCCAGGGCAGTTTCGCATTTATACTTTCCGGTTTCTTCGATAAATTTATAATTTTTACAGGCACACGCATAATGATAAGTAATTTTGCCCTTCTCGGTTTTCACCACAAAAAGGATCACCGGAATATCATTAACGGTAGCTGTCGCGCCTGTACCGGATTTATTATGAATACAAGAGATTTGCAAGGTCTCTTTGACTTGTTTTACTTCCTGTGCCATTATAATATCTCCTTAAAAACTAAAAAGTAAGCCATTTTTCCATTAACTTTCAGCCCTTTTTGGGCGGGTTCGGCGACCGGCATACTGTAAACGGCAAAGATGCATGGATCTGACCGTCAATTGCCAGATCGATTCTGTATGTGCCATATTCCTTAAAAGCCAAACGGTGTATCACTAAAATAAGATTTGATACGACTGAACTCGATTCGTCTCCAAACTGAATATCTGCATTAGCTTTAAGTTTGGGGCCTAACGGCTTACCATCTTGATCGATCATTAACAGCCGTACTTCGTGATGACCCTCTTCGATCTTGTCAAACCGTATCCGGGCAGCAACAGCACAGGCCGGATGCATCATAGGCATCTCACCTGCAAAAATACGGTCAAAGGCACCTAAAACATTTAATTTCCCACGCTGATCCGTTGCTGCATCGCATAATAAAAAAGCCTCAATATTCATCTCAATATCCTTTAAAATAAATTAAACATTACATTTCGCACCCAACTGTGACAGTAATAACAAATGTTTTTCCTTGGCGATCACTCCTTAATGCCCTTTTTTTTGCCCATAGAATCCCATTTGAGTTACCGAAGATTTGGTCTTTTCCGTATAACGCATTATAACATCTGACAAGCGGCGCGCAAAGCACCATATTTAATAACAAAAAACGCCCGAAAGTCGTCCGGAGAAAGCTTTCAGCCCTGAGCGTAGCCGAATAGGGAGCGTTAGCGAGTCGAACGGGGAGTCGAACGCATCTGCCCGCCGCGTCGTAGTTGAAAACGAAGACGGGTAATTAACAATTAGTAATTAAACACACCCCTCTTATTCACTCTCCAAAGCGGAACAGGTGCTCAAACCCTCTTACAAAGACCTGCCCATCGCTGATTGCCGGTGAGGCATAGCAGGGCTCACCCATCTCATACGTCGCAACGCGATCGAACTTCCTGCCGGGCTTGATCACATTCACCTGGCCGTCATCGTTAATCAAGAACACCAGTCCGCCTGTCAGGACCGGTGAAGCATGATGTCGACCCAGCTTCTCCTTCCAAAGCACCTGGCCTGTGCCGGCCTCGTAGCAGAAAGCATTTCCGCCTCTGGTGACACTGATCAGCATATCCTCGACAGCGATCATAGATGGGACGTATGGAGCTCCTTTAGTGTCCGACCATGCGACATGAGTTTTAGTGACGTTTCCCTTGCCGTCTGGCCTGATCGCAAGCAGAATCGTCTTTGGCCAACTGCTGCTAACGAAGATCAATCCGGCGCTTTCACTGTAAACCGGCGTCGTAACGAATTGCTCCGAGGGACCGTCAACCGTCCACAACTGCCCGCCGCTGGCAGGATCGAAACTGGTCACACATCGGTCGCCGCACTGGATCATCTGAACCTTCCCTGAGAACTCACGGATCAGCGGGGCACTATAACTGGGCCCCTTGTTGGTACGATCTTTGCGCCAGAGAGTCTTACCATCATCGCGGCTTAGTGCGATAAGGAAGGAATAGTCTTCGCCGTCGCCATCGATGATAACTTTGTCCTTGAACAGAACTGGCGAGTTGCTAAACCCCCACATGCCTTTGTGTCTTCCCAGCTGTACTTGCCAGAGTTGCTTGCCGGTCGACAGGTCATGCGCAGATGCAATGAGGTTGTCGCCGACCCGGAAGACGACATATATTCGCTTTCCATCCGTCACCGGAGTGCCGGACGCATAGCTGTTTTCCTTATGGAGCTTTTCTAAGGGTCCTTGTGCAACTGTCTGCTGCCAAAGGATCTTTCCGCTGGTTCTGTCCAGACACAACAGCACACGTTCTGTCGAGTCAGCCAAACCGGTAACCGTGCACACATAATCCCCCCAAACGATCGGTGATCCATGCCCCTTACCCGGCAGTTTAGTTTTCCAAACCGCCACAGCAGGATCCCAATTGGTGGTGATCTTCTTTTCAATACTGGTCCCGTCACCACGGGGTCCGCGCCAGCCCGGCCAGTTTTCACCATGCGCCGTACCCGCAACAGCCGAGAGCATCCCGACCAACAACAATGCAAAAACAATATTTCTGTTCATAAGATTCTAAACTCCTCGCAATATCCTTATGGTTACAACTAACCATACAAAACACGCCTCACGCATTATACACACATCCACCCAATTGTCAAAAAATAGAAAAAGCAACTGAAAGTCGTCCGGACCGAGCTTGAACGCAGCGATACCCTGAATTAGCCTTTAGCCCTGAGCGTAGCCGAATGGGGAGCGTTAGCGAGTCGAACGGGGAGTCGAACGCATCTGCCCGCTGCGTCGTAGTTGAAAACGAAGACGGGTAATTAACAATTAGTTGATAAGGTTCAGGACATCGTGAACCCGAGTAAGGGTCACGACATCGTGGACCGTATTTGAATTTATATAGTTACAATAGGTTCTTTTTACACGAAAGGACCTATATTGAAAAGTGAAGAACAGACCAGAATTCTGGCAATTGAACGACGTTTGCGTGGCGAATCGCCTAAGAGCATTTACACATCTCTCGGTTGCAGTAAAGGCTGGTTCTTTAAGTGGCTCAATCGCTACAGAACCGGCAATAGTCAGTGGTTTAAAGAGCATAGCAGGCAACCTTTGACTTCGCCGAATAAAACGGCTGATGAGATTGAAAATGCCATCTGTCTATAATACTCCCCGAAAACTGGGCGCTTGATTAAGGTGGATTTGTCGCCTGAGACGATAACAGTTTCAGGAGACAGATTTATGAAAAACAAGTTCTCAGTAAATCACTTGCCCTGCCCGTACCTGACAATAATACCCGTATCAAGCGGTATTTTATTATTCGCTGTCGGTAAAAGCGCACCTCCATCATCTTTCCCATTGACACCTACGCTGTAAATTAGATATCCATTATCGTCCCGCTTAAACAAAAGATCGTTCCCGGAAAATGGATCCTTCGGAATAACAACACCAAAAGAAGCAGAAATCTGATCGAGCGACTCGGGATATTGCTTGTTCTCGTTGTAATACTGCTCGCATGAAAATGCAAGTGAGATACTCTTAAGCAAAACCCCGATCTGTGCGTTTGAATGTATCATCCGGGCACATAGCTGCCCGAAATCAGGCCTTTGGCCTTCTTTTAATTGCTCTATCGGATGTTTTTTAAACGGCTCAGGCCATGGTTTCCTGACATCCGAGATGAGTTTATCCATGTCGTTGAGGAATATATAAGTCTTACCTCTTCTGTAAAGCCGGCCGAGATGTTTTGGCGAAAGCATAACCGTTTCCGGTATTTCAGGTTCTGTCGTAAAATATTTCGCAGTAATATCTTCAGGTAGATAATTCTTTATAAGACTCAGTTGGTATATTCTTTCTGCCATCATGGTTCTGGCGACATCTCCGTTGGAAGCCAGTAGTGCGATCTCTTTGCTGAGAACAGCCAAAATTTCCTTCGGCAATTTACCTTTTTCCAGCAGAAGCTGTATGTCACTGCATGCAAGCAAGATGATCGCATTTTTGCTGTCTTGTAAATACAAAACCGGTGTAAGGGCATATTGCCTGACCATTTTTAACTGACTTACGATAGACTTTGCCGCCGCAGGATACCTTTTGTTGCGTATATGATCCAGCGTTCTCAGCGAAACAATATAGGCCGCCGTCTGGTTCTGTATAGATATCCCGTGGGCCTGCTTAAACCCATTTTGCACGTTTATATCATACCGGTACAACGGAAGCGAAGCGGCCTTGTCGATACTTTCAAACAATGGTTTAGCACTGGCAAGATTCTGATTAACAGTATTTAGCAACTCTTCTGGAAACGGTTGACCTTCAGGATTACTTCGGACATTTGCACGATAGACCAGATTAAGCTTAGTTACTCCGGGCAGAATATTATTCGGTAACGCCATCGCTGCGCTTGTGTAATAATCGCTTGCATCCTCGCCGGTAACAGTTGCATTTTTGTCAATACGTGCCAGCGCATAAAAATCCAAGGGCTCGCCGCTTTCGGCAATGGCATTGATCTTTGAGCCGAGCATCACTCCGGCAAGATAATTGGCGACGATAATTGACATTAAGCCGGCCATGATAATTACAATAAGTGCCAGCAATATTCTACGCCATAACGGCAACGGCGCCTTTTTTTCTACAGCCTGATCCATAAAACCTCCAGGGCAAGATAATTGTTTTATTTAAAATATAACCTGATTGTATCCAGTTACTTACGCAAAGTCAACAAACTTAATATTCCGGAACCACCTTATAGTTTCGGCAAAAATCCCGTTAAATCATTAAATCTTGTCAAAACTGAATTTCAGACTATAATCGCAGGTATGAGTATGGTTGCAATAATATATTTGATCTCATGCCCGATGTTTTTGCTGTCTCTTGGTGCGCATCTTTTTGTAAAACTGAGACTTCGCCCGGACAAAAACAGCGATCTGGACGATTATTATTACGAATTTGAGGATCAGCACCCCGATATGATCCGATATGCGAAATGGTCAAAGATCACCTTTATAAGCACCGCTTTTTTTGCACTAATGATGTTTCTCGCAACCGCTATCTAAAGAGCGTTGCTAAAATACTAAATTCGAATATCCAAATTCCAGAACCCCATTCTGACGAAGTCAGAACCGTTTGTGACATTCGATTTTCGATCATTTGTGCTTGTTTAGTATTTCGGATTTAGTGCTTAGAGTTTGGCAGCAGCCCTATCGCTGCTCCTGTATTTTGAATATCTGCTCGTAAGCCTTTTCGTAGCCTGCGACCATACAGTCGATGCTAAAATTGTCTTCAACGTGTTTTCGGCACGCCTGAGGATCAATAGTTTCTATTCTTTTAACAGCGGCAACCGCCTCGTCAACATCGTTTACTATAAACCCGCTTTTGCCGTCTGCTATAACCTCTTTGCACGAGCCTCTGTCGTATGCTATGACGGGAACTCCCGCACCGTTGGCTTCTGCCATAACAAGCCCGAACCGTTCGTCCAACTCGTTAAGATGCAGCACAGCGTAAGCCTCTTTGAAAAGTGCGTCCCTTTCGACAGGTCCAACGGCACCGACAAACTTGATCTGCTCGCCATCAATGTGCGGCTTGACAAGCGTGTCAAAATATTCCTGATCCTGAACAATGCCGGCGATCAAAAGTTTCATGCCGGATTTTTTCGCAGTTTCACATGCCAGGTGTGTCCCCTTATCGGGATGTATCCTGCCGAGGAAAACCAGCTTGTCTCCTCTTTTATCGCCGACGGTCAGTTCGTCAAGATTAATCCCGTTATAAACGGTTCCGAGATAGGGCAATTCCGGATCCCTGTCGGAATCGCTGATCGAAACATAGTAAGTGTCTTTGTATTTTCGATAAACAGCTAATATCTTTGGCGACGAAAAGCCGTGTATGGTGGTGATCATTGGCGTTTTGATCAGCCTGCTGAAAGCAAGAGGAATAAAATCGAAACTGTTATGTATCAGGTCGAACTGATCTGCCATTTCCATAACCTCGGAGATATGCAGTATTTCAACGACCTTTCTGTCAGCACCTGGATCCTCTTCGTAACCTTTATCGATAACAGCATGCAGTTTTGCCTTGGTGATGGAATCTTTTGTCGCAAACAGCGTAACGTCCCTCCAGCCCCTTGCAACGAGACCTTCGCATATGTTCCCGGCCACTGTTTCCCATGCTCCGTATTTTCTCGGTGGTGTTCGCCATGCCGCGGGCGAAAGAATTGCGATACGCTTTGACTTATAATCCACTTCAAATCTCCTTATTTTTTGAAATAGTTTTCTGTAATCTTATTGGCCATGAAAATAGTAACTCCGAAATTGGCTCCGGGCAAGAAATAACTAAAAAAATAGAAACAAATATTGCAATCCGCCAAACCGAAGCTAAACTACGGGTCATAGTTTAATAGCCGGATCGTGGTTTTAAACGAACTTCCATTCATATATTTGAAAGGCAAGAGCCATGTTAGTGGAAAGATTCCCGGAAAATCCGCTTATCACTCCTAAAGACGTTAAGCCAAGCAGAAGCGACTACCAAGTGGTAGGTGCCTTTAACGCCGGTGCTGCGACATATAACGGCCAAGTGATCCTTCTTTTGCGTGTGGCTGAACGGCCTGTCGATAAAAAAGATGACGAGGAGCTTGCTCCGATCTACAACCCTGCAACCGGCCAGATCGATTGTTTAAGGATAAAGCTTGACGATACCGATTATGAACCGGGAGATTCGCGAGTTTTTTATTATAAAAAGAAAATGTACCTTACAAGCATCTCTCATCTTCGCATCGCTCGCAGCGCCGATGGAGTGAATTTCAAAATCGATGATGAGCCTGCTGTCTTTCCGGAGATGGATTACGAGAACTTCGGCATTGAGGACCCGCGAATCACAAAGATCGACGATACGTATTATATAGTATATAAGGTCGTTTCAGATACGGGTATCTGCACGGGCCTGATAACAACGACGGACTTTAAGAAGTTTGACAGGAAGGGGATAATTTTTTGCCCGGAAAATATTGATGTTGTTATGTTTCCTGAAAAGATCGATGGTAAATTCTATGCTCTAACGCGCCCTGTGCCCATGTACATCGGACCGCGGGGTATCTGGATCGCATCGAGCCCGGACGCCATCAACTGGGGTTGCCATAAGCCGATTATCCTTCCGCGCGAAGGAGATTTCGACGGAGCAAAGACCGGCGGAAGCTGCGTCCCGATAAAAACAAAAGACGGATGGCTGGAAATATATCATGGCTCGGATGAAAATGACAAATATTCATTAGCGGCCGCCCTGCTTGATCTTAATGATCCGACAAAAGTTATCGCAAGATCGAAAAAACCGTTAATGCACCCCGAAGCTGATTATGAAACAAAAGGCTTCTACGGAAATGTTGTTTTTTCATGCGGAGCTATCAGCAAGGATAGCGGCGAAGTTATAATCTACTATGGCGCATCGGACGAGCTTACAGCAGCTGCGAAAACAACTATCGACAAGATAATGAGTACGTTAGATTGGTCTATTTGCCGGTAAGATATTCGTTGATCCCTGCTGCTGCTGTTCTGCCCTGACCCATCGCCAGAATAACCGTTGCCGCTCCCAGCACAATATCACCGCCCGCATAAACACCCTCAAGCGAGGTCTTGCAGTTTTCATCGACAACGATATTGCCCCATTTGTTAAGCTCAAGCCCCGGCGTGGTCTGACCTATCAGAGGGTTGGCGCCGTTTCCGATCGCAACGATAACGGTATCGACATCAATAATAAATTCGCTGCCTTCGATAGGCACCGGCCGACGTCTTCCAGAATCATCAGGCTCGCCAAGCTTGTACTTTAAGCACTCAATGCCGGCCACATAACCGTCGTCGTTGCCGAGAACACGTTTTGGACTTTGGAGCACGCAAAACTCGATGCCCTCTTCCTTTGCGTGGTGGACCTCTTCGACACGAGCAGGCATTTCAATTTCGCTTCGGCGGTAAACGAGATAAACCTTTTCAGCGCCCAAACGAACTGCGGTTCTGGCTGAATCCATCGCAACATTTCCGCCGCCGAGGACAGCGACCTTTTTGCTTATTGCGATAGGCGTATCTGCGCCTTTACCAAAATCATAAGCCTTCATAAGATTGGCACGTGTAAGGTACTCGTTAGCGCTGTAAACACCGACAAGCTGTTCGCCTTCCATCCCCATAAACCTTGGCAACCCGGCACCTACGCCGATATAAACCGCGTCAAAACCGTCATCTTCCATAAGCTGCTCGATGGTTCTCGTTCTGCCAACGACAAAGTTGCAAACAATTTTCACGCCCATCTTCGTCAAAACGTCGATCTCTTCCTGCACGATCGCCTTGGGAAGTCTAAACTCTGGAATGCCGTAAACCATAACACCGCCCGGCTTGTGGAACGCTTCAAAAATTGTAACGTCATGTCCTGCTCTGCGTGCATCTGCAGCAACGACGATGCCTCCCGGACCTGAACCGATCACCGCAACTTTTTTGCCTGTCTCGGGTGCGACCTTTGGAGCCGATGCTTCTTTTCTACCGAGGTCCGCTGCAAAACGTTCTAGCCGACCCACCGAAACAGCCTTCTCAACATCTTTGAACTTCTTACCAACGGTGCACGTCTCCTGGCACTGTACTTCCTGCGGGCAAACTCGTCCGCAAACCGCCGGCAAAAGCGAGTTCTCTTTTAT
>SDBV01006775.1_pt1 | contig 15777 bp, 17 predicted proteins | sample 2277081 | NCBI WGS metagenome assembly SDBV01 (sample SAMN10402039, study PRJNA504765) | marine sediment metagenome | isolation source: marine sediment core GS10_PC15, 223 cmbsf | place: Arctic Ocean: Southern Knipovich Ridge | collected 2010
CCAAAAGCATCGAAACAATCGAGTGTTGCAATTGAACCGAAAAGGATCCAAACCATCCATTCGCAGAGAACGCTATGCAATCCAACCGAAGGATTGGATTTGGATCGCCGGCAAGAAATACATCGTTTGCGGAATTCAGAACAAAGGCGACTACGTCAAAGTAGAAAATTCAAAGAAGGTTCTTCCAACAAGAAACATAGAAAAAGTGTACCACTTCGGGAGTTTCGCTTATGCGCAATAACATTGATAGTTTGGTCTATGAATGCGTTCAGCATGGTTTGAACCGGTTGGCGCCGTATATTTCTAGTGCATTCACATTTGGTATTCATAAACAACGAAGGAGCTTCGCTTGACACCATCAAAAAATACATCCAAAATCAACAATTGCCATCGACACGAGCGAGCGCCTTACCTCCCCCACCTAAAGGAAGGGTTTTACGGCGCGAGGAGATAAACGGTCACCACAATCAACAAACCAAGGCCCGGCGAAGGCCGGGCTTTTTTGTTATGATAGCAATAATCAGTAGGGACGAGGTTGGACATGTATTACACGAACACCCACTTAACTGTATCAGGATTCGGAGGGTTTGGTGATCAGATGACCCGGTACGCCGACGCAATGCGCGATAGTGTCGCCAAATATAAATACAGTAACGGATTCATGCCGCCAGCGCCGGGATGGACTCGGGGGCCGACCGTTGGTGGCACCGGTTTCAAAATCGGAAATCAAACCTACGAAGTTGACCAGTTGGGGCCCTTCATTGTCCTTCCCAATGGGCGCATCGTCTGCAACATTACGTGGGTAGCAGGCAAGATGGACAGCTTTGAGTTGTGCGGGAAGACCGATTACGCATCGACTACTCTACCCAAAGCACGACTAATCAGTAGCACCACTCAAGGCTGGTTGAGTCCGCCAACCCTATTCTAACGAACCACTCTACCTATAATTCTAACCTTAAGATTAGAAACTTCCGGGGCTGGACGCTTCGGTGAGCATAGCGATAGAGAAAGCTCACACCGCGGGGGGACCTCTACAGGCAACGGCAGCGGAAAACTACGCGGTCGGTCCCTTAACGCAATAGAGAGGACGGCGTTAGAGTTGAGACGGAGCCCGAGAGCAATGCAGTCCCGAAGAGGATGGCACCCCCCGGCCGATACCACAATTCGCTCGATAACGCAATCATATGGCAAAGTAGTCTTCACCAATTCGCCGATCCTCCCTTTATCTATTTGGAAGCCGAGAAGCACTTCTTCGTCTTTTGATAGCTCATAGAAAGTAGCTTCGATGAACTGCTCATGCGTTTGATATCGCTCATCGTTCAGCCACCATTCCTTGTCTCCGCTGCCGTACTCAATCGCCGGACCATCCTCGCGATGGCGCTGGCCGTTCAACCACCAAGATTTGGTGCCATCAGCGCGCTCAATCGCCGGTCCATCCTCGCGATGGTACTGGCCATTCAAGAACCAAAATCTGCCATCAACACACTCCCGAGCCGGTCCATCCTCACGGTGAAGCTGACCTTTCTCATTGTAAAATTCGGTGCGTAGCAACGCACCATTACACCACCATTCTCTAGAACCATCCGCCCGCTCAACCGCCAGGCCACCGGCGCGGTGTCGTTGACCATTCAACCACCATTCCTTGGAACCACATGCCCACTCAGTCGCCGGACCATCCTCCCGATGACGCTGACCATTCAAATACCATTCCTTGGTGCCATCTGCATACTCGACCGCCGGACCATCCTCGCGATGATACCGACCATTCAAGAACCAATGCTTAGTGCCATCCACATAAGCCAGAGCCGGCCCATCCTCGCGATGAAGCTGACCTTTCTCATTGTAAGATTCGGAGCGTTGCCACTCGCCGTTCCGCCACCATTCCTTTTTTGTACCACTCCCCCACTCATACGCCGGACCGTCCACGCGATGGCGCTGGCCGTTCAAGTACCATTCTTTAGTACCATACGCGCACTCAATCGCGGGACCTTCCTCACGATGAAGCTGGCCATTCAAGAACCACTTTTTCGTCCCATCGCTCCACTCAACCGCCGGACCATCCTCGCGATGTAGCTGCCCCTCAGCATTGCGCCATTCCGTGTATTGCCACTCGTCATCCAACCACCATTGCTTAGCGCCGCCCACAAACTCAACCGCCGGACCATCCTCACGGTGAAGCTTGTCGTTCAACCACCAATACTTGTCACCGGCATGGTGCTCAACCGCCGGACCATCCTCGCGATGAAGATTGCCATTCACAAACCAATGTTTAGTACCACTCGCATAATGCACAGCCGGTCCGGACGCACAATGAAGCTGACCTTTCTCATTATAGGATTCGGTGCGTTGCCACTCGCCCTTCACCCACCATTCCTTATAGGCCTCCAAACCCCCAACTGCGGGACGCTCAACGGCCGGCCCCCCATCCACGCGATGAAGCTTGCTCTTCCAATACCAGAATTTGGTGGCGCCAGTCGAACTCTCGTAAGTCGGACCATCCTCACGATGCCAATGACCGTTCTGCCACCAGTCATAACTACCATCCGCCCACTCCCTAGCCGGACCATCTTCGCGGTGCAACTCGCCCTTCTCATTGTAGTAGAAAGTATGCTGCCACTCACCATTCCGCCACCACTCCTTTGCGCCATCAGGCCGCTCAAGCGCCGGCTCTCCATCTTCGCGGTGTAGCTGGCCGTCCTTATAATGGACCCCCAGGGAAATCCCATCTTCTCGCATCAGTTCTTGTGCAGCCTCCATTAACTGCTGAGCCAAATGACGTCTACATTCTAGGTCGGTGTTTAGTGGTTTCATGGATTAGCCTTCCTTTAAACAATGAGTTTGCCCACGATAATATGATTACACAGCCCGAACAAGCTTTTTTATTCTTCCACAACTTTCGGAATGGGAGGTGCTCCAGATTCGGCCCGGAGTAGTAAAGCCTTTGCTGGTTCATTCGTGATTATTCCATCCACCAAAGGATCGTCCAGATAAGTAATCAACTGATCAGGATCATCTATAGACCAAATCCATACAGGCATTCCACACTTCGCCATCCGTTTCAAAAAGTTAAGGCGAAGCAACTTGAAATGGGGATGAATTTGATCGGCTCGGCACTGCTCTAACCTTTTAATAGGAAACAACTCTCCAATTCGTGTCCGAACGGCCTTTTTTGGAGAGGGTAACCCCACCACCAATGCTGTAGTCACTTGTTCGTTCAGGTCCTTGATAACCTTTATTTGGTCACTGTCGAAACTTTTGATCTGAAAGTCGTCAATATCGAGTACTCCCATCGTTTCATTCAGAACAACTGCCGGCTCCGCAGAGGCCTTCAGTTCGATATCACAGCAGATACGTCCCTTACATAACTTAAGTACATCTACTAGCCGTGGTACATGAACTCCGACCCGAGCCATCTGTGTTAAAACTTCGTCGTAGGTAGCTTGTTCAATAGGCATCCTATTACGGTTGGGTAACCGGTCGTCGTGGTACACAATCAAAACGTTATCGCTAGTCACCTGAACATCTAGTTCGACAGCATCGCAACCGCATTGAATGGCGCGATCAAAGGCTTCCAAGGTGTTCTCGCGATAATGCCGAGAGGCCCCTCGGTGCGCAATGATCTTTGTTGCATTCCTCATTCGCCTGTCCTGTTAGTCGTTCCGGCCGCCGCCGCTAGAATCCATAAACCGACACCAACTCAACTTGCCAGAATAGCTGAATAAGCAGAGTCATTCAAACTCTTGCCGCCAAGCATAGCGATAGGCCAGCAACTCCACCCTGTCCGTCCCTCCCACGATGAGGGGATCGGGGGTCGCGCCAGTCGCGCCATTGAGTCTGTGGCTGCCGTCCGAGCGTCTGGATACGTAATAAACCTTCCCTTGATACCGAACCAGCGGAGTGCCCTGAATGAGAAGCGCAGAATAATGGAGTTCACCAGCAAGCGGTGGTCTACGAACCATCCGAACGGGTTTTCCCTCTTTTACTAGCTTCCATGTGTAATTCTGTGAGTGCTCGGCAGCGTAGAACTCGGCATCCAAAAGGGACTTAAACCCCGAACTATGTTCGTTCCAAGCGCCTCCATCTACAGCTTTGAATTGAAGAAAAGACTCAACAATTTCATCAGGAGTCCAAACCACGGCTTCGGTGGTGCTGTCAACAATGCGCCATTGGGTGGCTCCATCTTCATCTAACTTTCTAATTTCGTCCCGCGCTTCCTCCAAGGTATGATAAAAAGCCAGTGCTCGAAGATTCGCCATCACATCTAACCATCTGGGGAAAGGCGGAGTTCGCGACTGGATACGATAACCTCTCGGGATGGGAGGAACCGTGCCGGCAGATACAATTTCGGGGTTGCTATTCATAGTGAGTCCCTTCGCGTTGCTATGTCAATGTAAAGTGTCCTAAAACAACTAAGAGCGGTCAAGCATAAAGCGGATTACCCTTCCAAAAACCGCGATCCCCAGTCAACCAAGAGGACCGAACTTTACCCGTTCCTTCTGAAACGCTTTGGTTAGATTGCTAGCCATCTGGTTACCCATAAACTCTCGCACCATGTCAATATAAACCGCACCCCACAAAGGACCATGGGCAGCATGCGGCGGCGGCACTACATGATGAGCTAACTCGTGTAGTATTGTTAGCTCGTTGAAAAAATGAGGTGGCAACTCAATCAACCCCAAAAAGAAATTAGAGAACGCGCTTTTGCTCTTGATAGGCCGAACCCGAATACTTCTTATATACGGATAGTGAGTACGCCAGTAATCACCACTCAAGGTTTCGTTAGTGTAGTCTTGGCATTGCGGTATAGATAAAAGCGTTTTTTTTCCGGACCCATATACTTCCTCAAAATCCCGCTCGGCCTCGTACACACGTTTACGCTGACTATCTCTCTCCACCTTTTCCTTAATGTCAGGATTGCGAAGGTAACCCCGAACAGGCCCAAAATGGGCCTCCAAACAAGGTATCACCTGTGCGGAGGTAATAATTTCAAATTCAAGAGGGGTGTCCATTACTCAAATTGCTCTAAGGGAACATGTTCCTTGCTGACTTCGCAATGCCTCCAAGTATGACTGGTGCCTCCATCGGCGGGCTCGTCGCCAGACCCAAAAGTGTACGCAATAAGATAATCCACACTACGGGCCACTTGCTTATTCCGAGCAAGGAACCCTCCCTTATTAACATAAATTTTAGCTCCCTTTTTAATAGATTTGGTTATTCCATCCAAGGTATCCCCACCCATAATAACACTGAATTTCTTGTGGTAATAGTTAGCTATGCTCCCGGGGCTCCGAAATCCGTTTTCGACATACCTTCCTTTTTCAAACGGAGCAGGCAGAAACAACCAAAGCTCTTCTGCGTTGCCTGCAAGATAATGGCTAATGACTAATTGGTCCGCACCAGCCGCCCCTCCGCTTACAAGAATAATCTCCTCTCTTTGCGCTCGTTCTTTTATTCGCCGCAGGGAATCATGGAACATGGCCTTATACAGTTCGAGTGTTAGGCGAGAGCCGTCTTCACGCCGACCCGCAGTCCCTATTATTCCAATTCTAACTGCCAAAAAGATACCCTCCAAACCCTAACACGCCCCATTCGCTTCTCATTTTAGCGAATGCTTACTTCAAACACAAAATATTTTTCGGTGGTTTTGCTTTGCATCCACAAGGACAGTGTTAGACTTCATCGGTCCGCTATAGTCCTTTTCTAGTTATAGGAAATAAAGTATGCCCACTACTAGAGATACCGTTCTCGACACCCTAACGCAAGAGAACGTTCACTTTTTGCGACTTCAGTTCACTGACATCCTGGGCACGAGCAAGAACGTCGAAGTTCCAACTTCACAGTTCCACAAGGCCGTCCATGGAAAAATAATGTTCGATGGATCGAGCATCGAAGGGTTTGTCCGCATTGAAGAATCGGACATGTACCTAAAGCCAGATCTTGGGACGCTACAAATCTTCCCGTGGCAAGAGCACCATTCCGGTCCGGTTGCACGTCTGATTTGCGACGTTGAAGACAGTGACGGTCAGCCATTTGCTGGCTGTCCACGAGGGGTCCTCCAACGCCAGGTCCAGCGGGCGGAAAGTATGGGATTCAGCACCGCTTTCGGCCCTGAAGCCGAGTTCTTCCTGTTTGAGACGGATTCCAACGGAGAACCGACGCTAACTACACACGACAATGCAGGATACTTCGATCTGACTCCAGCAGACCGTGGCGAAAAATGCCGTCGAGACATCGTCAACACCTTGGAGCGCATGGGCTTTGAAGTCGAAGCTGCTCACCATGAAGTGGCGCCAGGTCAGCATGAAATCGACTTCAAGTATGCCGATGCAATCACTACCGCTGACAACCTCATAACCTTCAAGCTAATTGTCCGAAAAATCGCGAGCGATCATGGGCTGCATGCCACCTTCATGCCGAAGCCGATCTTCGGCGAGAACGGCAGCGGAATGCATGCTAACCAATCGTTATTCCGAGGCAGCGAGAACGCCTTCGCAACACCAGAGGGCGCCTTGAGCAATACTGCTCTTCAGTACATTGGGGGCATTTTGGAGCACGCCCGTAGCTTCTGCGCTATTACAAATCCTCTCGTTAATAGCTACAAGCGGTTGGTTCCAGGCTTTGAGGCTCCAGTAACTGTGGCGTGGAGTGAAAAGAACCGAAGCGCCATGATCCGTATCCCGGCTAGCCGTGGAAACGGAACACGAATGGAATTGCGTATGCCGGACCCGGCTTGCAATCCTTACCTAGCCCTAGCTGTAATGCTCGGCTCAGGACTCAACGGCATCGAGCGCGGCCTTACCCCTCCGGCTCCCGTAACCCACAACCTGTTTGCTGCCTCGGACGAAAAACAGGACGTTCTCCCAGCCAACCTGGGCGATGGGATTCGGGCGTTGCAGCAGAGTGAGAGCATCAAAGTTATTTTGGGTGAACACGTCTTCAACAAATTCATAGAAGCCAAGACACGGGAATGGCAGAATTACATCCAACAAGTTCACACTTGGGAGCTTGATACCTACCTAAACCGCTATTGATTTCTGAAGACACCTTTTTTGAATCTTCACAAATGCTATTTTTTATTGGGGAACTTCGCCGCCTCTGCTATGCTTTAATATCAAAAAGAGTCGGAAATTTCGCTTGATATGAACGACGGTGAAATAGCACAAGCCATCAAGTTACGAGCGGAAGGAATAATATACCCCGACATCGCTAAGATATTGGGATATTCCCCAGACAAGGTTTTCTATCATTGTGAACCAACCCAAAAACTAAAGAGAAAGAATAGAAACAAACTTAACCCATATAGACCTATAAGCGACAAGTTGCGGACCTTTACTTGCCGAGAAACTACAATTCCCCTGCCTGATTTTTTCGATAGGTTTGGAAAAAATCCAACGTGCGGGTTAACCGGTAGGCCGCTCGACCTATTCAACTACGCCAGTTACCAGCTAGACCATATCATCCCTAAATCCAGAGGAGGAGAAAAATCCATCGATAACATGCAGCTAGCTTGCAAACCAGCGAATGAAGCGAAAGCTAGCATGCTATTATGTGAATTTCTAGGATTATGCCAAAACGTTATGAGGCAGCATCCCGAAGGGGTATATCAGCCTCCTAAATTACCGCCACCTTTTCAATCAATGTCAGCAGTGAGCACCGCAAATCGCTACACTATTAGGTACAAAATAGCCCAATTCAGCTACCGACGCCCGCATCGACAGTCTATGTTCATGAAGGTTGATGACTTTCTCGCAAAGTACGGGAATGTAACCACTTGCTATTTGTCGGGCCAACCCATAAATATACTTGACCCCGCTTCTTATTGGTTCGACCACATTCTACCCGCCGCGGGCGGCGGCCAAAACACAGAAAACAATCTCGGACTCGCCGCGCCCATGGCAAATCAGTCGAAACAAGACCTTCCTGTTCAGGACTACATAACTCTTTGTCGGGAAGTGTTGCATCATCGCCGAAAGTCTTGACTGATAAGGCCAACCCTCAGCGGCCTTTTTTATTTTCTATTGATGATAAGTGAGAGCCTATCTATACTTATTCTGGAACTCCAGACGTAGAGCCCTTGCGAATGTCAACCAGCAACATGCAGCCCCACGAAGCCGCTCAGCTATTGGGCATCCCGAAAGTGAAAAACTATCGCGCGGTTCGCAAACGCTGGCGTCAACTCGCAACCGAACATCACCCTGACAAAAACCCAGGGCACGAAAAACAAGCCGAAGCGCAATTCAAAACGTTTAACGACGCCTTCGACGTCCTCCAAACTTACCAGAAAAGTGTTGGGCATTGGCCAATCCCGCGAGGCTACACAGCAGCCCCCTCAACAGGATTCCGGCCGCCGCCTCCAACTAGTAGTCCTCCTCCTCCGCCACAACCTAGTGTACGCACCAAGCACAATAAGCACAATCGACGTCGGTGGAGACAACAGGTTCCACCACCCCCACCACCACGTGCTGAAACGCGGGATCGGTCGTGGAGAAAAGAGGCGCCACCGGTCCAAGATTCGTTTTCTTTCTCAACCGGTTACGGTTATGATTCCCAATCCACATTGGTTCACAGGGAGGCCTACGACCAAAAGCTGCGCCAATACCTTCAGCAAGTGTTTCCAAACGAAGCGGCTGCTGACCAACAGATGAAAGCCGCATTTGGACACCAATTCCAAGTTGGCGATGTGAAAGACATCCTAGCCAACCATCAATATGGAAAAGGTCCAATAAATATCGAGTATACGCCCACCGGCCGACGTGTTTCATGGGACACAGGCCCCGCTCCTATGCCTCCCCCTTCAGCACCGCAACAACAAACCGGTGGACCAAGGTATGGAGGAAGTCCCATAACTGGGCATCCGCAAGGCAACACAACAGCGCCACAACAAACCCCTACAGTAACGTTAAGCGTGCATCCCCTGGCCTATGAACGGTGGTTTCACGCATCACGCGGCACCGGAGCGGCAACTCTCCTTCCTTCCGTTATGACCCACCCCAGCGGTGGTAGCAGTGCTGGGCACTTCATGGTTAGCTATATTGCAAACATCCCCTACGTCAATGGAGTCCCCTGCACCATTGTTATCGACCCCAACGCTCCGGCCGGTTGAGGCTTCTAATTCCGCAGAAGCCTTCCACAAAGATTCTTGCTGGTAAGTTAAAAAGATATAACCAGGAACCCCATCTCTAACAAAATCTTCCGCCCAAATAAGGTGGTTAGCGGAGCAGTATCGATACATCTCGGACGTACTAAGAGCCATCGTCAAACCTCCATTAGAATTCCTGAAAATCTGGTTCGTAATGTCTTTCTAAAAACGCAAATTCAACTTCGATTGGAGTGCTATATTTACCATCGAGAACTCGCAGAATCACACTCTGGCGAAGTACATATTGTTGAGAATCGGGCACTCCTTCATGTAGATGGATATCTTGGGCAAACTCTACCCAATTTTCGGTAGTGGGAGTATGCCAGCTAACCTCGACATCCGCCAGCAAGTTTAGCTCGCTCACTACACGCAAAAGCTCGCGCACAGCTTCCGCTTGGTATTGTTCACAAGCCATAGGCACAATCCAACGTTTATTATGCTGACTGGGAACCAAAAAGTGAGGAAACATCGTAACCGGCAATAAAAAGTCACAGAACGGCCGAAGCCGAGCCACAATAGACGGCACCACTTCTTCAGCCCAACGACCCCTTAACCACACTTCCGATTCAGTATCCCATTCAGGGTCAATCGCTACATCCAAAACCTCGTCCACGAGAGGAAGCGTAAGAATTTGAGAAGCCACGCGAACCTGTTGGTATTCCCTCCCAGACCCTGAAATTTCCCTTCCCCACCATTCATAACTCAACAAATAGCCCGATTCGGTGTAGGTCATCTCTTGGGTAGCTGCATCAAAAACCGCTTCATCGGATGCTTGGGCCCCTAATTCTTCGCGCGCGTCGTCTAACTCGGGCTCTGTGAACAATCCATTCCATCCCCGATCCCTAATATAGGCTGCCGCAATTTCCAGCGCCTCTTCTAGACTGTCTTCCCAGACGTAGATGTGCGTGGGCCCACACGCGCCAATATCAAAGCGCCACAGCGTAGAGGACCACAACCATTGATCGGGATTCGCAATAGAAGCGCGGTATTCCACTTAACTTTCTCCCAAACAAACCTTCAACCATCATACCAAGCGAACAAAAAAATGAAGTAGTACTTGACCAATGAATCTCAACGTTTATTTTAGGGTTGTACTTCTGACGCAGAGGTACACCTAAGTCAACGGTGTTAAGCCAGAGGACGAGGAAATGAGCCAGAATCCACGAAGACGGCGTCAAGCTGAACTACTCGGCATGCCGCTTTCAACCGCAAAGAATCGACTCCAAAAGAGTCTATTATTCGAGTTGCTAAAACATCTTGAATGCAATTATTGCCAAAAGTGCGGACGCGAACTCCTAAATCCCTCTGACTTGAGCCTTCACCATATCCTCCCTTGGGAGGAAGATCCGGCACTGTTCTGGGATCTTGGAAATGTCCAACCAGAATGCGTCGAGTGCCCAATACCTGGAGGTAAAGTCATGCGATATGTTAGAGAAAACAACTCAGTAGAAGTAACTCTCGTCGGAAAAGACGGCCGCTTACTCCCTATGTATGAAAAGGAAGGACAAGTCTATTTCGGTGGGAAAAAGGGCGAGCGCTACGAACTTAGGATATCGAACCGCTCGGGAGTCCGAATCGAAGTTGTAGCCACTGTAGACGGCCTCAGCGTAATGTCTGGGGAACCGGGCAACTGGAAGACAGGACGCGGCTATGTAGTAAATGCCTACGATACCCTTAAAATCGATGGTTACCGACGCAACGACAACGAAGTAGCGGCGTTCCGCTTTACCAATAGCGACGATCCCGCCGAAGACAGCTACGCAGGCCGAAAAGACATGCCGGAGAATCTAGGAGTCATCGGGGTCGCAATATTTAAGGAACGGCCGAAGCCAACGTATTTACGCACTTCGCCTTCGAAGTGGTGGGATAGCAGAGACAATTTCGTAGGAGGAACCTTAAACAGAAATATCACTAAAGGACTCGGCGGCTCCACGGAGATGGACTGCTCGTGCCCCTGCTCCACCTCCTCTTCCTCCTCTTACTCTCTAACCTCTGGGCCTGAAATATACGGCTCTCAGGAACCTGAAATCGGAACCGAATACGGCGAAGTTCGGGATAGTCAGGTTCATCACGTGTCCTTCACCCGCGAAAACCACAACAGTCCAAACGAAGTGATACTAATCGAGTATGACACTGTGGCCAATCTGAGACGCCGGGGCATTTCCACTACCGCCCCCATCAGTGAAGAGAAAGACGCCTTCCCGGGAATGGACGGCGTAGAACCAGGATATGCAGCACCTCCACCACCAAGGAACTAAAACTTCGGTTCCTGTCGTATTAGGAGAACGGGGCGGTCCAAAATGGCCGCCTCGTTTCTTAGTCCAAAATCTGGCGGACTTTTGAAACCTCGGGTAAACTATAGAGGAGTTGTTGTGAACTGAAATGGTTACCATGTCGCTTTCCTTCCAAACCCTAATCCTGAACCGTAACTGGACTCCGATCACCACGGCTACCGTAAAGCGAGCTTTGATGCTCCTTTGGGTAGGCGCTGCGAAGGTCGTTTGTCCTGAAACTTACGAGGTATTCGACTTTGACGCTTGGCTCTCCCAAGATGTCGAAGAGGGGGAAGCTGCGGTCCAAACCGTTCGCAAGGCAATCAAGGTCCCGGAGGTAATGGTACTCGCTCACTACACCGGAGTTCCGCGACGTGAAGTCAGCTTCACTCGGCGTAACCTCTGGAAGCGTTATGGAAGCACATGCGCCTACTGCGGCGAGAACCATCGGGAAACGGAACTCACGATTGACCACGTAATTCCAACGTCGCGAGGCGGTAAGACGAACTGGGAAAACTGCGTCCTAGCTTGTTACGACTGTAACCAGAAAAAGGGTGCTCGGACCCCGGACCAAGCCAACATGCCGCTTCGGTACAAGCCCACCAAGCCTAAGTGGAGTGCATATGCTCTAATCCCTCGGGATCAGTGCAAGCAGTCTTGGAGCCGCTTTAGTCACACCAAAAAATAGCCATGACTCACCAGACTGCGGTTTCAGGCCGGGAAGCAGGCTACGCCGAACTCTCCGAGCGTCACCTACGCACACTCGAATCCATTGTCGGTGCGAGCAGTCTGGTGCGCCCGGGAGACGACGGTTTTGAACAGTACGGGCGCGACGAGACGGAAGACCTCTATTTTGCACCGGGCTGCGCCGTGCGTGTCACTTCGGCAGACATGATTGGAGAGATCCTCCGGTTTGCCCAGGCGGAGCATATCGCCGTAACGCCACGCGCGGCCGGGACGGGCCTTTCGGGAGGTGCGCTGCCAGTCTTCGGGGGGATCGTGCTTTCGCTCGGGAAGATGGACCGCATCCTAGAAATCGACACAGACAACCTCTTCACCATCGTGCAGCCCGGCGTGATTACCCAAGTGTTGCAGGAAGCCGTAGAGAAGCACGGTCTATACTACCCACCCGATCCGGCCAGCCGCGGAAGTTGCACAATCGGCGGGAACATCGCCGAAAACGCCGGTGGCCCTCGCTGCGTCAAGTACGGCGTGACAAAGGATTACGTCACCGGACTGAAGGCCGTCACGCCGACCGGCGAGTCGGTGAGTTTCGGCGGGAAGCTACTGAAGAACGTCACCGGCTACAACATGGTACAGACGTTCATCGGATCGGAAGGCACGCTCGGCGTGATCACCGAGGCCACGCTGCGGCTGATCCCGCACCCGACTGCCAGGCGGTTGCTGTTAGCTCCGTTCGCCCGGTACGAAGACGCCGCAGCCTGTGTCGCGGGCATTTTTCGCGCGCGGATCACACCTTCCGTGCTGGAGTTTCTCGACCACGACTCCATCGACTGCGCCTCAAAGCACCTCGGAAAGACGTGGCCCGCCAGCGACGGGTGCGAAGCGCAGTTGATGATCGAACTGGACGGATTCGATGAAGACCTACTCGACCGGCAGCTTGAAGCCGTGGGCGCCGCCTGCATGGAGGCTGGTGCGGACGATGTGGTGCTCGCCGACTCCAGGGCTCGCGAGGAAGAACTCTGGTCGATGCGGCGGTCGATGGGCGACGCCGTGAAGAGCCTTTCCACGTACCGGGAGGAGGATACCTGCGTTCCGCGTCACCGCTTACCCGAACTGGTGCGGGGCGTAAAAGCCATTTGTGGGAAGTTCGGCATTCGCCTGATATGCTACGGGCACGCCGGTGACGGCAACCTGCATTGCAATCTGCTGCGGGGCGACCTTGCCGAGGCCTACTGGCACAACCGGGTGCCGGATGCAATCACTGCGATCTTCCGCCTCGCCGTCTCACTAGGCGGTACGATCACCGGCGAACATGGCGTGGGCTATGTCCAGAAGCGCTGGCTTCCTATCGCACAGTCCGCGGCGGAAATTGCTCTCCAGGTCGCGATCAAGAAGGCATGGGACCCGGGGCTGATCCTCAACCCGGGCAAGATTTTCCCAGACCCGGCGCCCCTACGGAGCCAACAAATAGATTGACAGCTACAAACCCACTGTGTAACCTAAAAAGACACATTGAAGGGCTTTAGGGAACTAGCTACGACTTCGCCTTGTAGTGAGTGCAAAGCACACGCCCTTCGATATCAGTTCCCGGACCGCTGGTGAAAGCCGGCGGTCCTTTTTTATCACTCAAAAATAAAAGTGAAATCTGTCAACTTTTCTCTGGTAATGCATTTATTTCCTACATAGGCTCGTATTAGGGGAGAACGACGAGGTTCCAGCAAGATAATCGTCAGCCTGTTTTTCGTTTCTTTCTCAACGGCTCTCTGCCGTATGGGAACAGCGTGTGTTCAAAGGAGGTTCAGATGGCCCGTTTCACATCCAAGTCCAACAAGACGACTACCAACAAGTCCCGCATCAGTGAGACGCCGCAGCAAATGGCACAGCGTCCGGACGCTACTACAAATCACGGAGGCGGTTTAGCCTTCAAGCCTGGTCCTGAAATGGACCTTTACCTGCGCAGTTGTGCAAGCTTCCTTCAGGACAGCTACTACCGTAGCGAAACGCAGGAACTAACGGAACTACAAACAGCTATCGCCAAGTGCGACCGCAAGTTTGTACTTCAGCTTGCAAACTACGTTCGTAACGCCATGAACCTGCGTACGATTCCGCAAGTACTGCTTGCTGAAGCGTCGCGTCTGTGTGTGGGTGATCCGGCGCAAGCCAAGAGCGACGTTCGTGCGTATGCTCCGAAGATCCTCCAGCGTGCCGATGAGCCGCTTGAGGTAATCGCCTACCTCCTCGGAGTTCTGGGTAGCAAGCGTAAGTTGTCGAACGCCCTGAAGAAAGGTATCGCGGACGCAATCCGTGGCTACATCAAGGTTGACCCGGAGACGGGCGAAGTGAACCTTTACCAAATTTCGAAGTACTGGCGTGGCTCTTCGCGTAAGAAGGGTGCCGTCAGCCCCACCGATCTGCTCCGTATCTGCCACTTGGGTAAGAAGGCAGATCCCCTAGTGCGCGAAGTCGCACAGATGGTCTTTAACGACACTCTGCCCGTAGCAGATACATGGGAAGTCAAGGCTTCCACCGACGGAACTTCCACCGAAATGTGGAACGAAACGGCATCGAAAATGGGTATTTTCGCCCTTCTCCGCAACCTGCGCAATTTCGAACAGCACAAAGCGGAGAAGGCTATCGAACATGCGGTAAGCGTATTCACCAACCCGGATGCGGTCAAGAACAGCCGTTTGCTGCCGTTCCGTTGGTACACGGCTCTGAAGCACGTCACGGATACACGGCTCCGTGATGCAATCTGCGAAGCGATGGATCTGAGCATCGAAAACGTGCCGAAGCTGCCGGGCATTACGGCGATCTTCGCCGACAACAGCGGCTCGATGACCCAGGCAATCAGCGGCAAGTCGGAGATACAGTGCATCGAAATCGCGGGTGTTATGGCTGCCATCGGCTCCCACCTCACTACTGGTAAGTCGGTAGTTGGTGCTTTCGGTCAGACCTTCAAGGAAGTCCCGGTGAGTCGTCGGGACAGCATCCTGACGAACGCTGAGAAAATCCGGCACGCAGATGTGGGTCACTGCACCTATGGTTACCTAACCATTAAGCATCTGTTGGACAAGAAGATCAAAGTCGACCGTGTGATGCTGTTCAGCGACATGCAGTGCTATTCGTCGCCCACGACGGTCAGCAATCGCTCCCGGTGCTACTTCGGCCATGACGACCAGCTTGGTCCTATGTGGCGGAAGTATGTGCAGACGATCAACCCGAACGCTGTCCTGTACAGCGTTAACCTCGTAGGATACGGCACCACGCAGTTCCCGGAGGATGATCCGAGCGTGGTTCTGCTCGCAGGCTGGAGTGAAAAGGTCTTCGACCTGATCTGTGCCTACGAAGATCGCGCCAGCGTCATCGACAAGATCAAGCGCGAGTGGTAAGAGACAACCAGTTCAATTCCAGGGCCGCACGAAAGTGCGGTCCTTTTTAATTCAACGCCTTAGTTGCACCTCAGCACCCTCCCACATCGGGAAGGTGCAGGCGATCAACTCCCACCAACGCCTAACAAATTCCGGGCCCGGCCAAAAAACTAAAGCTACACGGTTAAGTATATATGAGTGTATAGCTTCGCGCAGCGTTGCAATATCCCAAACACCATTATAGTAAGAGCCATAATTTTGGATCATATCCGCGGGTCCCCGTGCCAAATCCCTAATAGGCCAAGGTGTAGAA
>SDBV01006776.1_pt1 | contig 15776 bp, 10 predicted proteins | sample 2277081 | NCBI WGS metagenome assembly SDBV01 (sample SAMN10402039, study PRJNA504765) | marine sediment metagenome | isolation source: marine sediment core GS10_PC15, 223 cmbsf | place: Arctic Ocean: Southern Knipovich Ridge | collected 2010
TATTTTCTGTTGTGTTGCTTGGTCGCGCAATCTAGCGGTTGCCATCGGCTCTTACAACGCTGGTCGTCGTATCGATATAGAAGCTGCCGACGTGAGATCCGTGCCTTTCAAGAAATACATTGAAGATGTCGGGTATGGTGTTGATGATCTCGAGTTAGTGCTCTATCTGTTGGCAAGGCAGGATCCAGGTCATTTCTACATTGGATCAGTCAACCGGGAGTATGGAGTCGCGCCTACCCTCAACCAGCACGTGCATATTGTCGTTTTCTTTCCGTATTTCGACGCAGATGGTAAATTCCAAATCGTGGTGATGGAGCGGAATCTCGAAACAAGCATTGACTCTCTCCTCAGTCGATATGCCGGCGATCACATCCATCTGGTGGGAATCCCGGTTTCTGAGTCATATACACCTCCCTTAGCTGCAACAGAATCCGATGTCCGCACCATTCAGTAGCAAGCCGCTATCGTAATGTTCAAGTTCCGGTATATTTGCATGTTGCTTGTCCTTTCGACGGACCTTGTCGCGGCTCTGCGCGGCGGACAATACCATCCATTGAATTTTAGTTGGCCCTGAGATACCTTTGCTGTATGAATTTGGTAGACGGAAGTTCGCGAAAAATACGAGTTTGTGTGGTCGGCTGTATCATCATGCTCCTGCTTCCCGTTGTTTCCTTGCTTGCTCAGAGAACCGACGCTGAGCTGTATCGGGAGGCCGAAAGTAGGTTTCGATCGAAGGAGTATGCGTTTGCACTCGATAGATACGGCAAGCTGATTCAAGATTATCCTCGATCACCTCTCATTCCCGATGCTCAGTTTAGGAGTGCCGTGAGCCTTTTTCGCATCGGACAACAAAATGAGGGGCTTGAACTCTTCCAGAAAATCCAAGAACGGTACTCGTCTACACGGTTTATCGTGTTTGTACCTTTCTGGATTGGAGTTATCGAATACAACAACGGTAATTTCAACGCGGCGGCGAAAGCCCTCGGCACCTATCTCGAAGCCGGCGAACCGAGCCTTCTGCGACAAGCACGGCTATATCTCGCCATCTGCGAAAATGAACTTGGAGAGATCGATAGTGCGGCATCACAACTGGAACGATTAGTTTACGATAATTTCGACGCGAAATCGGAAGCGTATGCACTTACGTTCCTCACGTCGATATACGTTAAGCAGGGTAAGTATTCGGAGGCCCTAGAGCTCACCTATTCCACCATGGCAAGCAGTCTTGGCGGTACCGACCTGCTCCGAATGCAATTGTATAGAGCGGAATCACTTTGGAACACTGACCGACGTCCCGACGCGCGTCTTATCTACGACTCTCTTGCGCAGGCCCCGGTGGAGATCTCCTCCATCGCGTATCAACGGCTGTTTGCTTACCACCAGGTATCTGGTGACGAGGATGCGCTGCAGAAAGTAGTTTTGGACGCGGAGACCGAGCTTGCCGGATATAGCAGCATTCTCGCTGAGTTCTGGCTTCGCATCGGGATCGAAAGCTACCTCCAAGGGAAGTCCGATCTGGCAAAATCGTATTTTCAGCGTATCTGGAACATGAGAGATCGTATTCCAATTTCCGGGCTAGTTGCGGTCTATTTGGCCGAGATTGAATCAGAAAATGAAAAAATCGATGAGGCGCTTTGGTATCTCTCCTCCTATTTGGAGCACTCCTCTGACAGACGCGAGCTCATAACTTACAAAATCGGAGCGATTCATCTGAAGGCCGGCCGGCTCGAACAAGCGGCCTCGGCGTTTTCAAGTTTTCTCTCCGAATATCCTACTTCCGGAACTTACGCCGAGGCCGCCTACCAGAATGCGTACTCGCTCTACCGTCTTGGCAATTTTAAACCAGCGCTCGAACTCACCGAAAACATACTTTCTTCCGCTCGCGGTGGAGCCCTCACGAGTAGTTTCCTCCTCCTCAAATCAGTGCTCTATAAGCTAAGCGGCGATTTGGAGGCGGCAACCAAGAGCCTGCAGGAATATCTGCCCCTTAACGAGGGCGACGTACAGGCACGCATGGACCTTATTAAACTCTATTTTCGGTTAGGCGATTTTCGGATGGTTCTTGCGGAGATCGAGGAAGTATTAGAAACCGAGCCTTTTGATGATCCAACATCTCCCTATTTTCTGCTGGCTAGGTACATGTACGGATTGGCATATATATCACAGCAGGATTATGTTCGTGCGGTTGAGATTCTTTCAACATTGACTCTCGATCAGGTACGAGCTGCGGAGCTCCTGTCAATCTATCCATACATACTCTACTATCGCGGCTGGGCTCTTTACCGGAGCGGTAATTACAGCCGCGCGGAGGAAGATTTTTCGGCGCTCATGGATGGCGTTCCAGAACATGATCTCCAGCCCTGGGCGGCGTATCTTGCCGGCTGGTGCGCCTATATCCAAGGAGATTACCAGCAGGCCGGCACCTATCTTCTGAAAATGGCGAGAGATGCCAATGAGGAACTACGAACCAAAAGCGAATTCATGTACGCCAAAACTCTTCTAAAGCTGGAGAAGATCGACGAGGCTGCGATTCTGTTTGAGAATATACATCTTGGAAACCCCCGGTCGGAGTTATCAGACGACGCGCTTTTTGAATATGCGGGTGCTCTGACGGCCCTCGAACAACTCGACAATGGCGTGGAGGTATACTTGAAGGTCTGGCAGGAGTATCCCGGCAGCCTTCTTGCAGAGGAAAGTCTGTACCGGCGCGGCGAGATCCTTTTTTCCGCCGAGCGGTACGAATCCTCGCGTGACGCATTCTATCAATACCGTCTTCGATTCCCAAAAGGTTCGCTGTACGATGCAGCGCTCTATTGGGGAGGGTTGGCTGCCTATGAATCCGGCGAGGCGTTCGGCGCGGTGCTGCTCTGGGAGAAACTCATCGAGTCGCATCAGGAAAGTGCCTTTCGCGCTGATTCTTTGCTTCGCACGGCAGAAATATATGAAGACAGTGGTGATTTCAGAAAAGCTCTCAACTTCTACGGGGAGCTTGCGACGGTATACCCCGAGGAAGCAGATGCGGTTTCCGCAGGCCTGCGGTCTGAGAAACTGAGATTCCTCATCCTGGGGCAGGGGGAGCAAGAGGCCGAACTCTCAGCAATCAAGAGCCAGGACGGCACGGAATCACAGTCCGGGCGCGACGCCGTGTACGAATTGGCGAGAATTTATATCTACAAGAGCGGATCCAAGCAGAACCTAGCCCCTGAGCTCCTCGACGTACTCATCACACAGACGGACACTGACCCAGTAAATGCTGCCAAGGCCCATTATCTCTACGGAGAATACTACTACAGGAAAAACGAGCTCCAAAAAGCGGCTCAGTCATTCCTGCAGACGGTACTCGCGAATCCGGCCGATCGGGATCTGTCCGCACAGGCCTTGTTCAGGGCGGCGGAAATGGCGACGTTTTCAGGCAACAAGAAAGACGCCGAGACACTGGTTGCCAGAATCGAATCCATGTTTCCATCCTCGTCCTGGGTTGAGGAAGGGAAGAAACTGCTGGAGGACCGGAATGACTAGACCCTTGGCGGTGGTGATCGCTCTTCTTCTTGCGCCTGTCTATCTCGGGGCTCAGGAAACTGAACCGGCCGAGCCCGGCATCGTGCTTCCGCCCACGCTCCTTGAAGTTGCGGATCTGCAGGTGGAGGAGATAAGTGCGATAGTACCAGATGACGACGTCCACCTCATGCCCGAGCTGAGTATCCCTCTACCAAAAGCGGACGAGATTTTTCTTCCCGAGGAGAAATTCGACATACCGTTTCCAGATCAACTTGAAGGCGGACAGATTGGAATAGTGTATCGGCCGGAACGGAAAGCTGACATCTTCAGTGAGGGGGAGATCGCTGTCGGTTCAATGAACCACGTGCGCGGGGACTTGAATCTCTACAGACTTGGTCCTGATCCCAGGTTTGATCTGCAGTTCTATCACGACAAGATCGACGGGTACGGTCTTCGATCAGCAGGATATGGATTCTTTCATAGTGACGACTGGCTGGAAGGTAGCCTGTCGATCGATACTCGTGGCGCCGCCATCGAGGCCGCAGCCGGGATCACCGAGTCCTCCGAAGGCCTCCAGGGTGTTGTTGATGATTTCGAAGTTCTAACGTACAGAAGGGTTTACGGCGACATCACTGTCGGGTACCCGTTGACGGAGGTATTGGACCTTTACGGTACCATGACGTCGTCATATGCCCAACAAATTCTATCTTCCGCGAGTAGTCCATCCATAGAATCTGAGATAGGTGCCGGGGCATCGATCGGTATAGAATTGCAGACGCCAAGAATTGGGGTTGATGTATCTCTCCTCTATGGATTTCTTAGCGCGACCAATCCTGTGCATCGAATCGAGCTCGATCTGTCATCGGACATCCTGCTGACCGATTCCCTAACGTTGGGCCTGTCCGTCGGAGTAGTTTGGGACTCAACCATTGATTTCAGACTCCCGTTTTCCACCCTCGTCACATGGCAGCCTTCCGACCTCCTTGTACTTTCCGCCGAAGGCGGCTATTTGGTGGATTTCCCAACAGTCGGCGTACTGAGGTCGGATTACCGGTTCGTCGAATTGGATGGAACGCTGGAACCGGAATATGGCTGGTTCGCCGGTGCCGACGTGCAAAGCAGGTTGGGCCGTTCGGTCATTCTTTTCGGAGACGCTCGGTTTCAGTTTCTCGAATCTGGCTACGCAATAAGTTCTGAGATTTCGGAGACGACCGGCCTTTTCCCTCTCGTTCACATTGCAACGGCTACTCTGCTCGAAGCTGACGCGGGACTGGATATTGAGATCGGCACAAACTTGGCCTTCTCGGCTGGTTGGACCGGGCGTCTGCTCGGAGATCATCCCTTTGAGCCCAAACACGGATTCACTTTAGCTCTGAATCTCAGAGGCGACGGGGATACCTTCGGAGGCGACATTCGAGCGGACATACCGCTGACCTTGCCCATGTCGCTGCCTGTTTTGGGACTCTCCGGCTACTACCGTATAACCGAGAGCGTCAGGTTTAGCCTCGACGTCGTCGATCCTCTTGCACCAATCTTGCAGGATGGGCGGACATATTGGGGGCCGTACGAAGCCCCCGGCTTTCTCTTTTATTTGGCAACAAACATTTCTCTTTAGGAGGATCGCATGATAGAGCTGTTGGAGAAGGGTGGAATCGTCATGGGGATCATCATCGCCTTGGCTTTCGTGGCGGCGATAATCATCATCGAGCGGCTTATCTTCTTCAGAAGGATCAGGGTCGACGAAGAGCAAATGATAGATCGGCTACGAGTGGCACTCAAAAAGGGACACTTTGAGGAAGCCGCGAGTATCTGTGAGAACAACCCATCTCCTATCACGAATCTCATGAAAGTTGGGATAGACCACAGGCAGTATCCGGATGCTGAAATCAAAGAATCAATAATGAACGCTGCTAATCTCGAAATTCCTAGTCTTGAACGTTTTCTACCGGCCCTGGGCACGGTAGCCCACATTGCCCCTCTTTTGGGGCTCCTTGGAACCGTGACCGGGAACATAGCGGCTTTTGGGGTCCTCGGCCAGTTCGCGGGCGGCGGGGATCCCATGGCGTTGGCAAACGGTATTGCCGAGGCACTTCTCACCACCGCTGCCGGTATCATAGTCTCCATTCCGGCCATCATCTTCTATAACAGCCTCGTTAGCCGGGTGAATCACATTATTATACGTCTCGAGAACAGGGTCAGCGAGCTTGTTCTGCTCCTCAAAGGAGGGGCAATCTAGATGCGTTTTCGACGCAGGCTTAGTCCGGAGGCAAAAGTAGACCTCATTCCGATGATAGACGTGGTTTTTCAGCTTGTTATTTTTTTTATGGTGACAAGCACGTTTATGATGACCCCGGGCATCAATCTCGTCCTGCCTGCCTCGACCACAGCCGAGCCCGTCATAATGAGTGAACTCGTTGTCACTATTGTCTCAGGCGAGGAGGTCTACATCAATCGCGACAGATACTCGCTGAGTTCCTTCGAACAGGCGCTTGCCGAAATTGCGGCCGCATCGAAAGATGAAATTGAATCAGTGATCATCGAGGGCGATCAAAAAGTTACCTACGAACTCATGATTAACGTCCTGGATCTGCTTCGAAAACGAGGATTCTCCGGCATAAACCTTAGATTGAGGGAGGATGCGGGCGAAGCGGGATCATGAACCAGGTTGACAAGGAACGTCTTGCAGTATCGTCCGGGCTTTCCCTATTGCTCTATGCCGGTCTGTTCGTGATCACCGCATGGATGGATATTCTAGTACCGGCGGAACCTCGCGAATACTTTGGATCGCTTACCGTGCAGGTGAATCTGGTAGCAGAGTTGCCGCTAGTAGAGCAGCCCGTTCCCGATCCGGTCGTGCCGGAGCCAGAACCGATACCAGAACCTGAACTGGTCCCGGAACCTGAGCCAACTCCAGAACCCGAGCCAACTCCAGAACCCGAACCAACACCAGAACCCGAACCAACCCCAGAACCCGAACCAACTCCAGAACCCGAACCAACTCCAGAACCCGAACCGGTGACCCGGGTCTCGCAGGCCCTATCGACGCCTGTTGAGTGGCCGGTAGTAACCGGTTCGGACGAGGCCGTAACTGCACCGCCGACGGTTGACGGAAAAGAGGCATTCCAGGCTTTGCGTCCGGACGCAATAACCGATCAGTTTGGCTCCGACAAAATCGATTACGGCGATGAAGAACCAGTCGATGAAGAATCAGTCGATGATGTGCCGATTGAGAACAGAGCAGTAAACACTGAGAGTACCGAGTCGTTTCTGGATTTGAGCAGCCTGGATAGTCTCCCCGGTACCGGTCAGGACACATCCGCCAACAGCTCTGAATCGGAAAACGGCACAGACCTCGGATCGGGTGACGGGCCGAACGGCGACAACATCGAGGAGATTTACGCGGAGAGCCTGTCCGAACTCACGGCAAGGAGGCAGGTTCTCTATCGAGAAGATCCCCAGATGGAAGGTGTAACACTCCCGAACGGATTGCCGTCAATGGAGGTGAGGGTGGAGTTCGAGATTCTTAGGAACGGTCTTGTCCGCCGAATAACAGTAATAGACGACACAGGCGACTCGAATCTTAACACTCTCATTGAGACCGCTCTACGCAAGTGGAAGTTCGCGCCAATAACCGCTGATCGTTCGATGACCGCGCGGCTTAAGTATATAATCACCGCCACAGATTGATACTCGGTCCCCATTTTGGACTCACTATTTCGCAGGACCAACCAACGTATATACCTACGGGGTAGAAAAATACGGGGTCATCACGTACAATGGTTCAAATGGATGTTGATGCGGTTGCCTTTGACATCGACGGAACGTTGTATCCTAACAGCAGGATGTATATAAACTCCGTCCTTTTCTCGCTTGTAAGGCTTCGATTTCTCTATCATTTTCGCGGAGTTCGCAAGCAGATAAGAAAGGTCCGTCCTCTTGAGACTTTTCGGGTGGCACAGGCGGAGATGCTTGCCCTGCATATGGGCACTTCGTACGAGGCGGCGTATAGCAGGATCGAACACGCCATCTATTGCCGTTGGCAGCGCATCTTTCGCAATATCCGTCCGTTCCCGTACTTATCTGACTGCTTGCTCAAGTTGAAGGCGGCCGGGTATGCAGTCGGTGTGATGTCGGATTTTCCAGTTGGAGACAAATTAGCGCACTTGAATCTACCTCATGTGTGGGACTGCGTTATTTCCTCGGAAGATACCGGCTATCTGAAGCCGAATCCTGAGCCCTTCCTGGCGGTGGCATCTTCTCTCGGTTTCGCGCCCGAGCGGGTGCTCTATGTCGGCAACAGCTATGAATATGATATTCTTGGTGCTTCGGGTGTGGGTATGAAAACGGCACATCTCACGAGGGAGCCCTCCGATGAATCGGTGGCCGACGTTACGTTCGACGATTATCGGACACTGGAATCACTTTTACTCGATGTGGTCAGGAGCTGACTCAAAACTGGGAGTGGGAACATGGAATTCACGCTGGGAGACATAATAGTATTTGCTGCCGTTGCTGTCATGCTCTTCATCTACCGTCAACTGGATAGAAATAATCAGTCGCTCTCCAAAGTCAGACGGTTTGCCGACAAGGTCACCAAAGACCTCGATGGGTTTGTGCAGTCAAAGACTGAGGAACTCAAGAACCTGACGATCGAGTTGGATGTTCATCTCAAAACCGCAAGAGAGATACTCAGACGAGTCTCGACAGTTGAAGACGACATAAAGACCAGAACGATGGGCGTAGATGAGATAAGCGGGAGAATTGCAGATTACGACAAAGCCCTGACCGGTCTTATCTCCATGACGCAGAAGGTTGATGAGAATCTGACAAGGCTTCACAGCGAATCGCAATTTGTTGACACGGTGGGCAGACGCGTGAAAGACGCTATCGTCCAGATGAACCAAATCGAAAAAAGCATCCCGGCCCTAAAATCTCAATTCAGCAGGGAGAATGCGGACCAGCTCAAGGCACTCACCGGAGAAGTAGTGCGCGCAACCGAGGAATTAGTGGACTCTATATCTGATGAAGTTGCCCGTGCCCAGGACGCAGTAAACGATTTTTCGGCTCATACCGCCGACCTGGAAAACAAGCGCGAAACGATGGAAGAGGAAACCGTCAATAATCTGAGGAATCATTTTCAGGAATTGATTGTAGAGGCAGATGACTCCAGGGGCAGGCTGCTCAGCCAATTCACGAATGATCTCAGCCTTCTCCTAGAACAAGAGGAGAGGAAGGGGCGCGATCTCATTGATGAGATCAAGAGACGGCACGATGCCCTTGGAGGGGCAGTGGCCAGCACTCAGGAGCTGCTGGAGGGCAAACTCGACACCTTTCAGGATCGAATAATTAGGATCGAGGATGACTACCAGAGAGTTCTGCGGGAGACTGCCGACAAGGGGCGAAGTTTGGAGGACGAGGTCTTCATGAAGCTCAAGGATCACATCGAGGCGCGCGCCCGGAGCGCCGAAAACGGCCTGACCAGCACCTTGAATGAATCTAAAGAGCGTCTCGAAACTTCGCGGGACGAACTAATGCAGATGTTCGGTGAGACTCGTTCGCAGATTACCATGTGGCGGACCGAGCTTCAGAAAAAAGTGGACGAGAGCATCGGGGAGTTTGAATCGAGATACGCGGGATTCTCCCAAGAAATTGGGCAGAGGATGGAGACCATTCTGCTTGATACCAGCAGCAGCCAGGCGGAACAGCGAAAGGAGCTGACCGATTTCGAAGAAACGACACGATCCGAGATTGAGATGTTTGAGAAAACCATTCAGGGAAGGGTGAGCGAGCTCAAAGAAAGCATCAGGAGCGGAGAGCGGGAGTTTGCAGTCGCCATGGAGGAATCGACGACCGAGAGCCGCCAGAGGATAGAGAAGGTGCGTGTGGCTATTGAGGACCAGGTCTCTCAATTCGAGGAACGCTTGAACTCCAGATTTGAAGGACTCGAGACCAGGGCGGTCGAATACGAGCAGAGTATTCAGTACCGTTTTGACAGGATGGAGGATGTTCACGCAGATATCGAAACCCTCGAGGAAACCCTGAAAAAGAGCATGGATATTGCGGTCGCTCGGGCGAAAGATGCCCTCGGAGCGGCGCTTGAGAGAATCAGTCAGGACAGGGCTTTAGAGAAAGAACACGCCGAAGAGCAGCTTGCGGAGATCAGAAACTCAATGGGGGCGATCGACGGAGAGCTCACAGAACTCAAAACAAAGGCATACGCGAATGTCTCCGAGAAACTCCAGGTGTTCGAGGGCGATTTCTTTACCGATCTCCAGGGCAGAAATGACAAGATGCTGGGGCGGGTTGAGGAGGGGCAGCTCGAGATGGAGAAACATTTTCGGGAAGTGGCGGGAGAACAGGCACAATCGAGGTCCGAAGCCGAGCGACGCTTTTCCGACGAACAGAAGATGAAACTTGCCGAGCTGCAGCAGGAAATGGTGGCTCAATATGAACGTTTCGACACCCAGGTTGTCGAGTTTCAGAGCAGACTTGAATTGAGGGTTGAGGGTGCAGAGGGCAGTCTGGAAGGCCTCGAGGCCGCGATCAGAGCCGATATGGCTGATCTTAGGCGAGCTAGCAACACGATGATGGAAGGGGAGCTCACCGAACTATCCAGCAGGATAGGCGATGAACTTAGGGAGCATCAACACGAAGTCGATTCTAACTTAAGAATACTCGGAGAGCGGGTGGAGGAGCGTAGCCGGAACATCAACTCGATGCTTGAATCCGCGCAATCCGATGTAACCAATTGGCAGCAGCGGGTACTCGAGGAGATGCGCCAGACTAAGTCTGTTGTCGAGGAGGATCTCGGCGCCTTGAGGGGGACCGTAAAATCGCAAGCGGCTGAGATTGTTGCCTCGGCAGAGACCGAGAACCGAGAGATGCGAGAGGAATTGGAGGAGACTCGCAATCTTGTGGCCGGCGCCAAGGAACAGCTTTCGGGCATGAGCCGCGAGTATATCGATGAATTCACCCGCAACGCAGACGCGTTTCTCGGGAGCTTTCAGAGAAATGCAGCAGAGCTGCAAGTCTCCGCCGATGGCTCTTTGCGAGATTTCAAAGTACAGGTAACGGATACGCGAGAAAGAATTGAATCAATGCAGCAACGCCTGCAACAGAAGATCGACGATGGATACAAGAAGCTTTCGACCAATCTCGAGGGAATCGAGAAAAAACAGCGTGATTTTGTGGGACAGACCAGGCTGTTTGAGCGAGCCGACACGCTAAAGGATAGTCTGGAAAAAAGCGTTGAGACACTCAAAGCCGACATCGGGCGAATCGACGAGCACCGCAGTGATTTACGCGACATCGAAAAGGAATTCAAGCGAATACGGAAACTCGGCGAGGATGTCGCCAAGAAAGTTGCGAAGTTTCTTGCGGAGAAACGCCGTGTTGACTCAATGGATGATGATTTCAAGCGCTTGATCAGCATATCTCAATCCATCGATGTGAAACTCGAGCAAGTAACGTCGAGTCACGACACTATTCAAGACATACAAGCAAGCGTACGGAGTCTCGAGGGGCTTGAATCCGAAGTGTCAGAGCGCATTGATAGGCTAGAGGCCCGAAAGAAAATCATCGACTCCACCACCGATGGAGTCGATCGTAATTTTCAGAAACTTGAGGATCTGCAAGGCAGGATCCGAAGTGTGGAAGGGGAGTTTACGCCCGTCGTGGCTCGTCTTGATGGGATCGGCGGTCGCCTGGATGCTCTGGACAGCGGGAAGCTGGAAGCAGAGAAGGTGGTTGCTCTTCTGTCAGATCTCGATACCACTTTGAAGGATGTAGAAGAGCGGATTGATACAATGCAACAGGCGAGAGAATGGCTGGCTAGAACGGAAACTCGGCTGTCGGAGGTGAGCAGGCAGGCCGAAGACCAAGTGAAACTTATGGGTTCGCTCCTCAAAGACGGCGATAAACAGAGCCGCAAAGAGAAAGGGGCACCCTCACTATCTTCGAGAGATATGGTCGTGCGTCTCGCCCATCAGGGTTGGAAAGTCGAGCAGATAGTGCAGGCCACCAAGCTCAGTAGAGGGGAAGTCGAGCTGATTCTCGAGTTGAATACGAAGAACTAGTGCGGCGGCGCGCCTTATCATATACATTTTGCTATCGACCGCGTAGGTCCAGACTGTGGCATGTCACAAAGACCAGCCGCGAAATGAGTCTTGTGCCCCTTTTTCAAGATTTTCCACTGGGAGTTTCGTCGCGAGAGACTTTCGTTGCTTGACTCGCCCAGATCGACTTTAGTATCTTATGGGCACTAGATTCATGCACAGGGGAAATCATGTCGAAAGAAAAAAAAGCTCGGGCCGCAGAAGATATGCCCGACGAGAATGGTGATGTAGCGGAGGCTGAATCTGGTGACACAACAGAGTCGAAACCCGACGACAGGGTAGAAATAGACTCAGTGGCGGAACAGCCGGAAGGCGACTCAGAAGATGTGCTCACTCAAGAAGAGATCGTTGCCACGCAGTTCGATGAAATCAGCGCCCTCAAGGATCAATTACTCAGAAAACAGGCGGATTTCGAGAACTTTCGTAAGCGGATGATCCGAGACAGGGAAGACGCAGTGAGGTACGCCAACACAAACCTGCTGCTCGATTTAGTCGAAGTCATAGACAACTTTGAGCGGGCAATACAGTCTTCTGAAGATTCAAGGGATTTCGACTCGTTGCATCAGGGTATCGGAATGATCGAGAAGCAATTTACCGGCATGCTGGATAGCAAGTACGGCCTTAAGCGCTTCGACAGCATCGATGATGAGTTCGATCCTGAAAAGCACGAGGCGATTGCAGCAGAGGAATCGGCTGACGTTGCAACTCAGATGGTATTGGCCGATTTTCAAAAAGGGTACATGCTGCACGATCGTGTACTGCGACACGCTAAGGTACGCGTTGCAGTGCCGGTGGCGTCCACCGTGGAAAGCGATCGCCAGGAAGACAACGAATAAAGAACTAGTACACTGTTCAGAGAGAAATAGCATAGGAGACAGGAAATGGGACGAATAATAGGCATCGATCTTGGAACTACAAACTCATGTGTAGCGGTTATGGAAGGCGCCGAGCCGCAGGTAATACAAAACTCAGAGGGTCAACGCACGACCCCGTCAATTGTTGGCTTCACGGCAAAGGGCGAGCGTTTGGTTGGTCAGCCGGCAAAAAACCAGATTATCACTAACCCGGAAAACACCGTGTATTCGATCAAGCGGTTCATGGGGCGCAAGCATTCTGAAGTCCCCACGGAAATCAAAATGGTGCCCTATAACATAGTCTCATCGGGCAACACGGATTGCCGGATCGGTGTCCAGGGCAAAGAGTATTCGCCACCCGAAATATCGGCGGCGATTCTGCAGAAGATGAAGAAGACCGCGGAGGACTATCTTGGCGAAACCGTCACCGAAGCGGTTATCACCGTACCCGCATATTTCAACGATTCGCAGCGTCAGGCAACAAAGGATGCAGGCAAGATAGCCGGCCTGGACGTAAAGCGAATCGTCAATGAACCGACGGCGGCAGCCCTCTCGTATGCGCGCGGCAAGGAGCAAAAAGAGGAGCGAATCGCCGTTTACGATCTTGGCGGAGGCACGTTTGATATCTCGATTCTCGAACTGGGTGACGGCGTGTTCGAGGTTAAATCCACCAATGGCGACACACATCTGGGCGGCGACAATTTCGACCAGCGCATCATCGATTGGCTTGTCACTAGTTTCAAGAACGATCAAGGCATAGATCTGGCACAGGACCGAATGGCCCTTCAACGGCTTAGGGAGGCTGCCGAAAAGGCTAAAATCGAGCTTTCAAGCGCTCAGACAACCGATATCAATCTCCCTTTTGTCACGGCGGACGCCTCGGGACCCAAGCATTTGCAGTACAACCTCACAAGAGCGAAATTCGAACAACTCATCGGCGATCTGGTCGAAAACACTAAAGGTCCTTGCTTGGCCGCAATTAAGGACGCAGGGGTTTCGGCTTCTGAGATCGACGAAGTGATTCTGGTCGGTGGTTCTACGAGGATTCCGGCGGTCCAAGCGCTTGTTAAAGAGCTGTTTGGCAGAGAACCTCATCGCGGCGTCAATCCAGACGAGGTAGTAGCCATGGGCGCGGCTATCCAGGCCGGAATCCTTGGCGGCGACGTAAAAGACGTCCTCCTTCTCGACGTTACGCCGCTGTCCCTTGGAATCGAAACCCTTGGCGGTGTCACCACTCGGCTTATCGACCGCAACACCACCATCCCAACGAGGAAGAGCCAGATCTTCTCCACTGCCGCCGACAATCAGACCGCGGTCTCCATCAATGTGCTTCAGGGCGAGAGGGAAATGGCCACTCAGAACCGAACCCTCGGCAGGTTCGACCTTGTCGGAATACCGGGAGCGCCCAGAGGCGTGCCTCAGATCGAGGTCACTTTCGACATCGACGCCAATGGCATCGTGCACGTCTCGGCGAAGGATTTGGGGACAGGGAAGGAACAGAAGATCAGAATTGAGTCCTCATCCGGTTTGAATGACGATGAAATAAGCAGGATGGTGCACGAAGCCGAGGAGCATGCTGAAGAGGACAAAGCCCAGCGCGAGAAGGTTGAGGTCAGAAACAACGCCGATTCGCTGATCTACTCGACCGAGAAATCGCTAAAGGAATACGGCGAGAAAGTCTCAGAATCGGATCGCGAGAAGATCGCCTCTGGAATCGAAGAGCTAAAGAAGGCGGTCGAGGCCGACGACACCGAGGATATGAAGGCAAAATCTGAGGTTCTGCAGCAAGCTGCATACAAACTTGCTGAGGAAGTCTACAAAGACGCTGGGGCCAACGCGGAGCAGCAGACGGCCGGGGCTGATGAAGCCACCGAGGAAGAAAGTGCAGAGGACACGGGATCTGATGGCAGAGGGAACGTTGAAGACGTCGACTATGAAGTTGTCGACGATGATGAAGGCGATAAGTAGTGATCGAAGGGCATAGATTTATCAGGAAGTCGGGCTCCAGTGGCTAAGAGAGACTATTACGAAGTATTAGACGTACAGCGGAACGCCTCCAAGGACGAAATAAAAAAGGCGTACCGCAAGTTGGCAATACAGTTTCACCCCGACCGGAATCCGGACAATGCTGAGGCCGAGGAGCAGTTCAAGGAGGCCACCGACGCCTATGAGGTGCTCAGCAACGAACAGAAGCGTCAAGCCTACGACCAGTTCGGTTTCGCCGGGGTAGAAGGTATGGGTGGCGGTTCCCACGACTATAATACCGTCTTTCGAGATTTCGAAGATATATTTGGCGACTTCTCCAACATCTTCGATTCTTTCTTCGGCGGCGGTAGGAAGAGAGGCAGCGGAAGAAATGCGCGTTTGCGCGGTTCTGATCTACGATATAGTCTTGAGATACCGTTCCAGGATGCGGTATTTGGCACCGAAACCGAGGTCCTGTATCAGCGTCATGCCACGTGCGGCGAATGTAAGGGCTCGGGGGCGGAGACGGGAAGTGGCCGTAAGGTGTGCCCAACTTGCGGCGGGAGCGGCCAGGTAAGGCGCAGTTCTGGATTTTTCTCCATCGCATCTCCCTGTTCAACCTGTGGAGGCGAAGGGTACGTGATCGAAAATCCCTGCGAAAGCTGCCACGGAGCCGGTCTGATTACCAAGAAACAGCGTATCAAAGTAACCATCCCGGCGGGGATTGAATCCGGCAAGAGGATCAACATTCCGGGTCAAGGCGATACCGGCCCAAACGGCGGCACGCCAGGCGATCTTTATGTGGATATCAGTGTATTGCCGCACAAACACTTTGAGCGGGACCATAATGATGTGTATTGCGTGGTGCCGATCTCGGTTACCCAGGCCGCCTTGGGCTCCGATATCTTGGTAGCTACTCTCGACAACAAAAAAATAAAGGTGAAGATCCCGACGGGCACTCAAAATGGCAAGATGCTTAGGGTAAGGAACGAGGGAGTTCCTTACCTTCACAATACGAGCCGCAGAGGCGATCTGTATATTCGCATTCAGGTCACCATCCCTACGAAGTTGTCCGGCAAGGAAAAGGATCTGCTGGCGAAGCTTTCCGAGCTCCACGGCGAAGATTCGAGTCCGGAGCCGGTGTCCCTGACAGATCTCTAGTAAGGAAGCGAACAAAAGGCAGAATAATGGCGGGACCGGTTGGTGAGCTGAACACGCAGCGAGAGCTTGCAGGCTTTCTTCTTCCGGGCCTTGTCCATGAGTTCAAGAATCTACTCAGCAGAATCAATCTTCTCACCGAAATGCCTCAGGAGAGATCCCCCCTCGCACATATTCGCCAGGAGAC
>SDBV01006777.1_pt1 | contig 15776 bp, 21 predicted proteins | sample 2277081 | NCBI WGS metagenome assembly SDBV01 (sample SAMN10402039, study PRJNA504765) | marine sediment metagenome | isolation source: marine sediment core GS10_PC15, 223 cmbsf | place: Arctic Ocean: Southern Knipovich Ridge | collected 2010
GAGGTTAGTATGAACTGCCCATTAGGATTAACAGAATGCACCCGGACCTGTTCCTTTTGTGAAGAGAATTTGTGTGATTATCCCTATATAGGAGCGGAGAAGGTTGAAGAAGTATCAGATAATATATGCTGACCCGCCTTGGGCTATGAACTTTATAAAGTTAAAACGCAGACCGAATCAAGTTGAGATGCCTTATTCCTCAATGAGTCTGCAGGAAATATGTAATCTAGGAATAGACTTACGGCGATACCTTGCTGATGACTGTGGCTTATTCCTATGGACTACTCATAAGTGGTTGCCCTCAGCATTTAGAGTAGTTAAAGAATGGGGATTTAAGTATCATTGCCTTTTAACGTGGGACAAGACAAACGGGATGTCTCTATGTGGTTTTACGAGACGCACTGAGTTTCTTTTGTATGGCTACCGAGGTAGGATAAATGTCAACCAAAGAGGTAAGTTCATTCCCACCCTATTCACAGAGAAACTCACGGGACATTCAGTTAAGCCTCAGATTGCCTATGAATTTCTTGAGAGTAATACACCTGAACCACGCCTTGAACTATTCGCAAGACAAAGGCGAAAAGGATGGGATGCTTGGGGCAACGAAGTCGAGCCGGATATAGAACTATGAATAAACCCGATAGACCCTGTCATTGTGGATCTACTGACTGGTGGTGGAGAGAGCCTTCAGCATTGGGGGGAAAGGGTGAATGGATATGTGGCCGGTGTCATCCGGAGCCTAAGAAATGATGTGTCATAGATGCGGCGGGACGCTATTTTACGAGTGGGATGTTCATATTGGGAAGCAGTACCTGGACTGTGTGAATTGTGGTGCTGAGTTTAACCTTGATGGCTTACCTCAAACCAGACTCCCAACCGCAAAAGAGAAAGGGAGAGCAAGCAACACCACACAAATCATTGGTCTATCAAAGGCGGCGAGGAAAATAATTTGACAAAGCACCCTTGTTTCATTCTATAATTAACTATGCTTACCCAAAAGCAGATAGGGTTTACCCAAGATATATTTAATGAGATACCAGCCTTCAAAGCCTATATGAATCATTATAATGTCAAGACTAGGGCTGTGGCTGATGTCTGTGCTTCTCAAGCCTTAAGAAATCCTAAGATTGAGGCATATCTTCAAGAATTAAGAAACAAGGCTGAAAGCAAAGCTGTTATGAACCGTCAAGAGATACTAGAGAGGCATTCAGTTATTGGCAGAGCTTCTGTAACTGACTTTCAAACAGCCGGTGCAGATGGTAGCTGGGTAGATATAGGTCCTGAGAACAAGCATTCTGGAGCGATACAAGAGATAACATCCCGGACTGAATATGATAAGGACGGCTCTAATCCCGCAGTAATCACTAAAGTCAAACTCCACGACCCTGTGCGTTCAATGCAGGAGATAGCCAAGCTACAAGGGTACTATCCAAAAGAAGGAACTGGCGAAGGCGGCCAAGATAACAGGTCAATCAACTTTATTATAGTAGGCGAAGGCAAGGACTTAATAGAAGGTATAGCCAGGAGGCTGACTGGTGCCAGAAGGGGGATAGAGGATGCCATTGAGTAAGGCAAGGATGAGAGAGTTGAGCCAGCAGCGTAGGGATGCAATCAATAGAATGACCTACCCGATGCGACAAACCCACGACAAACCTGTTATTGAAAAGCTCGACAAACCCAATCAACCTATTATAGATGCAATAAGCCCATCAGTTCATCGAGAAGGTTATGGGAAAGTAACAATAGTTCAAGCTGCCGAACCTGACACGCTCAAGCAAGAGAAGATAGCTAAGTTAAGGGAGCTTATAGCCAATCCAGACGCACTACAATCAATTTCTAGCCCTATTGAAGAGGAAAGTAATACTATCCCTCGGTATAACTCGAAGGTACACAAACAAGGTGATAGGGTGATTAAGGATGGTAAAGAGGTTATCGTTCAGGAAGTAGACGCCAGTGGCGAGATTATACCGGAGTATTATTAGATGGTAACAGAGGCTAGAAACATTGTTTCAGTTGAGCCTTTTTATGAGGATGAGGGGGATAGCCTCGTATCTCTCAGGTTATTTACTAGAAACGAGAGGATTGTCCAAGCCTGTAAAAATAAAGGAATTACTCAAGGGCAATTAGCCAAACAGTTGAGATGGAGTTATCCGAAACTATCTCGTATTGTAAATCTTTGGGGCATAGTTGGAGAGGCAGACAAAATAAAAATTGCTATCGCATTGGAACAACCCATTGATTATCTTTTCCCAGAGACACTCGATGTCGCAATTGGAAAGGGAGTATTTAGAAAGCGTAAAGTAGAATTAAAAGAACCTGAAATTATCTCTCTGATTGAAGTTAGGCAACAACCGGTTTACGATGATACTGAAATGCTTGAAACCATAGACAAGAAACTACTTACCGAGGCACTTCCTGCGATTCTACGGCAAGCTCTTACTTCCCGTGAATATGGAGTTGTCGCACTCCGATTTGGTCTTGAGGATGGACGAAGCCACACCCTGAAGGAAGTGGGACAGGAGTTCAATGTAAACGGAGAGCGGATTCGCCAAATTGAAGACAAGGCACTGCGTAAACTACGCCATCCCGATAATAGTCAAATACTCAAAAAATATCTATAGAGAGGTTGTATGACCACAGCCACTAAGACAGTTCAAACGACAAAGGTGTACAACGCTATCCTCAAGGCATTTGGTGATGGTAAGAGGGGGATACTGCTTGAGGGTGGGACTTATAGTGGTAAGACATACTCGGCCTTGATGGCTTTGATGACCATAGCACAAGAAGTCTTGGAGCCGGTAGATATTAACATTGTCTCTGAAACAATCCCACATCTTAAAGGTGGCTGTATCAGGGACTTCTTTATGATTATGGGGGAGAGGGGTGACTTAAACCCCCATTTCAATAAGACAGACCGCATTTATCGCAAACCTTCATGGAAGGGTGTTATAACATTCCTCAGTGCTGATAATGAGAAAGCCTTAGGTATGAGGCGGGATATACTGTTCATCAATGAGGGGGACACGTTGTACTGGGAGACTGCCAGGGAGTTAATAAGCAGAACCAACGTTTTTACCATCATTGACTGGAATCCACGTTCTGAGTTCTGGGCGCATGAATATTATAAGGATGATCCAAAGTGGGCTTACGACCATTCAACCTACCTTGATGCTTTAGACGTACTGCCTCTCGACAAACGGGAGGAGATAGAAGACTTGGGCAGGAAGGACCCGAACTACCATAACATCTATGAACTCGGGATACTCGGTAAGATAGAAGGGCTGGTATTCCCTTACTTTGACCAGGTAGATGAGTTGCCGGCTGGCAGGGCATTTTACGGATTGGACTATGGCTTTGCCCAAGACCCAACAGTCTTAGTTAAAAATGTGGTAGTGGGTGATAGCCTCTATAGCCATCAAGTGTTTTATGATGACAGTGCTCTGACTAATGATGACATAGCCCGGAAGCTGAGGGAGTTCAAGATACCGGGTGATGTTCTTATCCAAGCTGACCCAACCGAGCCTAAGAGTGCTGAGGAGCTAAGAAGGCTAGGCTTTAATGTTCAGGCAATAGATAAGGCGTATGCTAATACGGCCTTCGGTATAAAGCAAGTCAACGCATATCATCAATACTGGACAAAGGATAGCTTAGAGTGTATAAAAGAGCAAAGGAATTGCCGGTATATTAAGAGGCGGGAGCCAAACACGGGCAGGGTGTATTTGAGTGATGATATAACGCACCAGTGGAGCCATGGTATGAAGGCTAAAATGTATGCCGTAGCTACCTATGCAGGGGAGCCAATAGGTTATCGCACCACTACCCCGACGAGGGTATCAGTACCGAGGAGGTAGGGATGAAAATCCATACTAAGGACAATGATATTATGGGGTGGGTAGGAGGGGTTGATAAGGAAATATCAGAGGAAGTGTGGAAGGAGATGAATATCAGGCAAGCACTAAGCGAAGGGCGTAACCTTTATAATTGGGTGTATAACCCAGACCCTGATCCTGACGTTTTTAAGCATGGTGAGGCAAGAATTTCATATTTTACGAAACCTTTTGCAGATAGGAGGTAAGATGCTACTGACTGATGATGAGATAAGCCGAGCACTTCGGGATGAGGGGTATACTGATGAGGTTCACGCTGAATTGGAAGTAGTAGCCAAAGCCCAGTTAAAGGAAGTGGTAGAGCGGTTATATGAGCCTTGCGACGAGCATCCCGGAAAGTGGTGGCACAGAAAAGATTGTGAGTTTTGTTGGAATTCTCTACTCAAGGAGGTAGAGAATGTATAGACCTAAAGGGTGGGAGAATCCTTATGTAGGGGAAATAAACACTCCTTGGGTAAACGCATTGGAAGCTACTGCCTATGAAGCAGGTGCCGATGCTATGCTGGAGGAGTTAATGAAGAAGTCTACAAAGATTGATACGGCTAAGGAAATAGGGTACTTGTTTGATACTATTCCAGTTGGAGTTAAAGGTTATCTAGTCTTTATACCAGAGGAGGAAGAGTGAGAACGATAGACGAAGGTAAGGAATTCCAGAAATCCGCCCTCGGTACTCTTGAAAGGATATTAAAAGAGTATCCTCATATATTGTCAATGGAAGCAACTGAGGGTCGTGGAGCTACTATCAATCTCAAACTTGATAGGGAGCCGTTGGTAAAGGAACTAAGGAGTAAGAGATAGGATGACAGCAGAAGAGAAGTTGAAGGAACTATACGAAGCGCAGTCAGGGTGTATAAGGTGTGACGATGGAACTTTGTTAAATGTTGTACCTGTTGGACTTCCTAGTATTTGTCTCACAGCCGAGCACATAGACTTAATAGCTAATCTGGTAGTAGAGAGGTTAAAGAATGCCACACACAGGGACTAAACCGTATCCAACCATAAAAGGACACCCGAAGAAAAAGCCCAAGAAGTGAGGTAAAAGATGCCTGATAAAGTAGATTATAAAGCTGAAGCCATAAAGAAGTTCGGGGAATGGGGCCTACTTCTTGCTCCAACAGGTAGGATGCAGGAGGATGCTGATTTCTTTAACATGGTCAGTGCAACCGAGAAACTATTAGATGCCAATGACAAGGAGATACCTAATAGCGTTCATGTGCTTCTTAACGATATAGCTACGTTCACCTGGGAAGTAGAGACACAACTTAACTCGGCTATTGAGCAGAGAGTGGTAACATCAAAAAACAAGAGGTTCGATACTGCTTATGTTGAAGGGTTTATTGAGGCAGGGTTTAAGGAAGCCGATAAACTATTAGCTCTTAAAGGTATGTTTCCTTTCGACGCCTTTATCGACCAACAGACATTCAGGAGAGGAAGAACGGCAAGTAAGTGCTTTTTCCATTTTGATAAAGGTGAGTTCATCGCTGATATAACACCGTGGGATACCGGGTATGTGGTCCCGGAGAATGATAACAAGGGGCTATATTACATCGCAGCCAAGTTCTACCGACCTGAGAGCAAGATACTTATTGATTACCCTGAAGCGAAAGGTGCGACATCGAGTAGCATTAACACGGAGATGCTGTATATACTATCTCGGGATACCTCTCAGATGTGGGTTGGTGATGTGGTTAAGGAGATACCCAATAAGCTGGGTTATGTGCCGGCAGTATATCACATAGTGCCTATGGGTTCAATGCTTCAAGATAGGGACACTATTCAGTATGTGGGTGAATCAGGTATATTCTTAATTCGTTTGTTGTTTAAGGAACTTGAGCGGATAGCCTCTATTATTATGAGCATCAGTCTTAAAGCCGTAGACCAGGCTCTTCAGATACAGAAGTCCCCAACGGACTCGGCTGGCAACGCGACTCCTGGGAAATCAGGTGATGCACTTACTTCTCCAGCAGCAGTAAATGAAACTCCTGAAGGGAGCCGATACGAACTTATGCCGTTAGGCCAACTTCAGGCAGAATTTGACCGATTATACCTTTTAATTAGAGAGGAAATGCAAAGGGGCATGAGCCAAGTTTACCGCAATATAGCAAACCCAGCAACTGCTACTGAGATTATGGTGCAAGCAAAAGAGCAAGGTAATACTGTTATGCCGAGATTAAACACAAAAGGTCTTTTGAAGCGAGACCTATCTTATATGTTCATTAGGCAGACCATTGAGGCTTCAACTAAGGCAAAGGTACAGACAGTTAAACTTAATGGTGAGGATTGGGAAGTATCAAAGCTCAAAGGTGATTATACTATTGAGTTTAAGTATCACTTCCAAGACCCCAGAATGGATGCAGCCCGGCAATCACTGGCAACAGCACAGGAAAGACAAAGACCTTTAGCGTGGATACTCCGCAATACCTTAATGAGTGAAGACCCGGATGGTGAGGAGAGGCAGTTAGCCATAGAGAAAGCACGGAGGGAGAATCCACTGGCATCAATGGATTGGGAGATTACTAAATTGTTAGAAGTTGCGGATGAAGGGGACCCTTATGCTGAAGATGCTGCAATGGCATTAGCTATGGTATGGATACCTGCTGCTAGACAGGCTATGCAAGGATTGATGACCCCCAATATGCCTGAAGAGTTAGAACCTGCACAGCCTATGATTCCTTTATTACCACAGAATACTCAGACAGGTGGACCACAGAATGTCTAATCAAAGGGAGATAACAAAGGAAATACCAAAGAAGGAAAAGGAGATAGCGATAATGAGGTTTTACATAATGAATAAGAGGCAATTTATCTTTGATTCAGTTTATGACCTGTTCCACCTATGGGATAGGTTTGGGCAAAAGACTCTTCGTGGCTGGTGGCAGGTCAGGTTAGCCGAGTGGTTTGGTTGGAAGGAATATAACCGAAGGTGGGGTCAGGATGGCAACTAGGAAAGAGATAGACTTGTATCTTTGCAGGTATCTAGCTCGGTTCAATGGAAATCTTGATTTTGATACACTACCTGAGTATCGGAAGGAGACATACTTTGATATGGCAAAAGAAATGCGTCAAGGTCTCAGTGATTTAGGGGTAGTGAAAAAGGTGGAGAGGGAGTTGCCACATCCTTGGCGGGATGACTGTATGAGTGCCCACAGCGAAACTTGTAAAACTTGTGATAATTGTGACATCCTTGAGTGGGCGCAGTTTGATTTGATTGAATCTGGCTATGTAGTAACCGTGCCGTTGATTAAGGAGGAGTGATGGCAGACAGGATGTTCACGTTAAAGAAATGGCAGCAAATGAAGAGGGATATTTTTGATGACTTCTTTGCCCAGAATGATATTAACTTTGATGCTAAGGGATTAGATGAGAAAGGTCTGTTGTCAGAAAATCTCCGTCAACGATTAGGACTTGGGAGTCCCGAAGATGGTGAGCCTGAAGAGCAACTAGAAGGAGAGGTTTAGATGCAAATGGTAGGAGATAAAATGAAAAGAATATTTGTGCGACTACTAAAATGGCTGAGACGAATATTCCATAGACCTATTGTTAAGACAATCCCCTTCCAACTCCAACATAGGCAAAGAATAAAAGTTAGCAAGAATAGGTCTATGATAGTCCGTGCCGGTAGTTCAATGCGGAGAGGTAGGTTACGGGGAGTTAGATGACAACACCTAGATTCAAAATACCCAGCTTTGAAGAGTTGCTAAAGAAGGTCAGGCAACCGAAGGTTACTGTCGAGGACTTAACTAAGGAACCTCCCCCGCCTTCTCCATTTGGCAATCTTCCCCCTGGTTGGTCTGTAAAGGGGGATTCTCTTCTATCTCCGAGAGGTTTGACATTCCGTGACCTTAAAATAGAAGATGGCAAGATAGTAGACTTCCAGCCGTTTCGTGGTGATAGACCGGTCAGGTTCTCACCGCTTAAACCACCGACTGAATCATTCCCTGCTTCTGATGTGACGACCGCACCAATGACACCTTTTCAAGAACCTGTAGGGGAATTGAGAACTTTAGAGGCTGAGGAATCTATCTTACGAAGACGTTTCACAGAAGAGGCTATCACTAGGATGTCAGGGGAAGAGAAGGTAAAAGAAGCTACGGATGTTCTTCGGTTAGAGCAAAAATTCAGCAAGGAGCAAAAGGAAATCCCTCTGTCTCGTGTGCCATTTACACCGACACCTGCGGAACAAGCAGTTACTCCATCACCAGAGCCGCGGCAAGGTAACATTGGCTTTATTTTAGATATTCTAACAGGTCGCGAAACACCTACCAACCCAGAAGGTTTAGACCCAGTAGCCTATGCAAAGCAATTCCCTGCATCAGAAGCAGCAATAACTATAATTCCCTTGGTGGCTACATTAGGGGTAGCGGTTTATCAAGGCTTGCCCTCTCTCATAGCTTTAACCAGAGGCATACCCGATAAGGTTTTACAGACTGCCCTGAATACGGGTTTGGATAGGTGGATAGCTCGGAGGTCAAGGGGTATCCCCCCGCAATCCTTTAAGAAAGCACAGAATACTCTCTTTAATCTGATTGCCAAGGATAGAGAGTGGTTACAGCAAAGAGCCACCGAGAATATGCTTCGTAGGATGGGGAGAACTAAAAACGAAACCCAGGCAGCAAAGCAAGCAGTAGATGATACGATAAGAGATGTGGAGCAAAGGATAGCAGGATTAGTTCCCCGGTTCACACCAGGCGGGAGCGCTATCCCTGGGCAGACTCAACCATTAGCAGGTATAATGGCTGCTGGCAGGGCAGAATTAGGTGTGCCAACTGTTCAATCAGTAGTTGCCAAGATAGTAGCTAATCAACCTCTTAATGCTGCTGAAAGACAACTCTATGCTACTCAAGCACAGGAAGTAGAAGCTGCCTTACAAGCCCAAGTAGCACCTGTGGCAGAACCAACCCCTACAGTTGTTACACCTGTTACTGAGGGGGGGTGGGTTATTGATATAGAAACTGGAAAACCAAGAACAACTGAATTCAAAGCAATAAGTCATCTGGCAAGTGGTGAGGCTAATTTACTTCAAACTCCTGAAGGGGAAATCATTGAAAGGATTGCTACTGGAAAGCAAAAGGGTTGGTGGAAAATCCTTAGTGGCACAACTGAATATGTTGGAAAGACACCAGAAAGAGCATTGGAGATAGCTAAAGAAAGAGGAGCAATTATTCCAAAAGGTAAGGCACTTGTCCCAGAGGTTACCCCTACAGAGGGTGTAGCTCCTCTCTCTGAAGCTCTCATTGCCGAAGGTGAATCAATAGCCACCAAAGCAGAGGCTATACAGCCTGATAATGAAGCTGTTAAAGGATTCAGGATAGCAGTTGATGAGGCAAAGACTGCAACTACACCTGAAGCTCAAAGGCAAGCTCTTATCAAGATGGAATCTCTTGAAGATGAAGTAAGAGAAGTGGCTGGAGTTACCCCTGAGCCTGTGGTGGGGGGTGAGGTAACTACAGTAATCCCCAAAGTACCGACTGTAGAACCTGAATCATTATCCCCAGAGGTTGTTCAGGATATTACTAATCGTGCATTTGGCAAGATAAAGAGAATGAAGGGGCGAGGTGGCAGAACTCCACTTACTCTTGAAGAGGTGGAGGCTATACGTCTCTTCATTAAGAAAAACGGGGCATTAGACCATAGATTTGCTGGTAAAGCCTACGTTGGGTGGACTGGAGAAACAGAGATTATTCTTGGTGTGTTTACTGATAGTGAGTTCGTTAAAGGGAATGCTTCGGAAGTTGTGGGTGGTCAATATCTAATTTACAATATCAAAAACAATTCATTTGGTTCCCATTCAACAAACCCTGCAATGGACAAGAGGCGGGTTAGTTTAAGGACAGGTGAAACTACCAGTGGACTGCTAACAGAGGAGGAGTTTGGAAGTAGGGTAAAAGATTGGGTAGAGGGAAAGATTCCATTCCCTAGTGGGCGAACACCATTACCCGAATTGCAAGTTGCTAAACCACCTGAAGAACCTGTCGTACCTGCCCAACCCCCAGTAACACCTGAAGTTCCTGCTGAACCCTCACCTAAAGCACCAAAACGTGCGATAAGGCCTGTTAAGAAGGAAGTAGCACCTAAAGCCGAGGTTAAGGCTAAACCACCTACTCCTAAAGCAGTTGTGACCGAACCTCAGAAAGCAACCAAGAAGGTACAGGCTACTCAAAAGAGTAAGACACCTGAAAGTGTTGCCCCAGAAGAAGCTAAAGTAGCTCATATAGAACTAGCTAGTCCCGATGGGCCTAAACCCCCTAAACCTCCGGCTGCCAAGAAGGACTCAGGCGATATATTCAAGGAAATAGCAGAGAAAGGTTTTGATGAGAGACCTGACCAGACTCTCCTTAGATTACATGAAGCGACTGTCAATAATGAGGTGAGGAGAACTGGGCTCACTATTAAAGCAGGTGGTGAGAAACTGAAGGAGCAGGATATAGGGGTATGGCGTAGAGACCACCTTATCCCCAAGCCTAAAGATATAGAGAAACTGGATGAGCTTTATGTTGCCCTTCATAATCCGAGTGGTGTTGCATCTGGAGCAGTTAAAATACCTGAAGGTTTTGAGGGAGTTTATGAGGAACTAAGAGCGCTTGCTGATTGGGAAACGGCTGCTACGTTAGACTTTGACCCGAAAGCTGCGACTCTTGATGATTGGTTCTTCAGAGGTTGGAAGCCACCGGCAGATATGTTTGCCAGGGAAGGCGGGAGATTAGCGGTAAAACCAAAAGCACTCAGAACCCCAAGAGTTGATGCTACTTACCAAGAAATGAGGGATTTAGGATTTGAACCTTTATTCTGGAATCCTTATGAGCAATGGGGATACAGACATAATCTCGGTGTGAAATACCGCGAACAGATGGAGTTGGTAAATCACCTGAAAGGTTTGGGAGAGGAACTTATCAGACCTCACGATGGCGGACCGATACCTACAGGGTGGCGAGTACCCGAAGTCGGCCCTGCCTTTGAAGGTAAGCCCTTCGCTATCAAAGACCCTGATACCGGTGAATTAGGTGTTATGTTTACAAGAAGGTGGATTACTGAAGGGAAGATAGCCAATGCCCTTGAGAATATTTATGGGAAACGACCTGATTTGGGAAAGTTTGTTGTCAGGGGAAGGGTAATAGACCCCCTGGCGATAATAGATGTTCTTACCTTTTTCCCTAAGAGGGCTAAATTATTTGGTTCCTACTTTCAGCAAGTTGACTTTTTAACCCGTGCTGGGGGTGGTGGTTGGGCAAAGGCAGTTGATGACTTGGCAGCAGGAAGGCCGATAGAAGCAGTTAAATCAGTGGCAAAGTACCCTCAGGTTGCATTTGAAGTTGTACGGGCTAATTTCAGTCCTACAAAGCGCTTGAAGTTATCACAGCAACTAGATAGTACCGAGACCATCGTTCAAGGTAGACCGGGTATTAACTTAAAAGGTATTAGTGATGCAGGGTTATCTACCAGGGATGTAACTATCTTCCCTGCCGATATGGATAAACTTGTCAGAGAGGTAGCTAATGAGACTGGGATACTAGCTAAAGGGAAGAGAGTAGCAGGAGCAGTAGGAGACCTTGAAAGTGCTATGCGGAGAGGTTTGTTTGAGGGTGTTTATCCGGCAGCAATTATCACGGACATTCAGAACAATATCGCTCCGATGGTAGCGCGACAGCATCCGACATTAAACGATGCTCAAATCAATAGCATAATAGCCCGAATTGCCAATATCAAGTACTCAACCATCCCTCCAGCCCAGAGTGTTTTTCAGAACAGGGCATTAAGAGAGACACTGAGACGGCTTTTCTTCTCAGTTGGTGAGTCTGAAGGGCTTTTGAGACAAGCTACAAACGCTTTCCATGGACCTAATAAGAGATTCTGGGCTAAACACTGGATGGGTGTTTATCTGTTCTTAATCACAACAGCATCCATTATTCATTACGCTTCAACAGGAGAGCCATTACCAGCCGAAAGGTTTACTCCGATAGCTAAGGACAAATGGGGACCACTTCCGTTTGGTTATAACACCGAGTTTGCTGCTCCTACATTACCCTTCAAGGGTAGAGGTGGAGCTGAACTTACTTTAGATTTGGCGGGTCAGATGGATACAGCTTTCAGGATTTTAGACCCTGTGAACTTTATAACCTCAAGAGAGAGTGTTCCAGTTAGGGCTGCTGCTAATCAGATAAGCGGTACAGACTTCTATGGTGCGCCAATAGATGATGTTGGCCCAGGTGGAATAATCTCAAGAGCTTCCCAATTATTGCATGACTTATTTGCCCCTATCGGGCTTGGTGGGATTACCGGTGAAGCAGCTCGGGAGTTCATTCCTGGTGGTGAACAGATTATACCGAGAGCCGAAGACAGGTTAGGTTATGGGGGGTTACTTTTACAGGCTACAGGTGTCAATGTCAGGGCTGAAACCACCATAAATCTACTTAACAGAATAGCGAAGGAAAGCGGTTTGGTAAAAGCAGACGGGACTCCTGTCCAAAATTGGGCTGACCTTGAGCCTTTTCAGAAGAATGAATTAACAAGGAACGAAGATTTAGAAACGGAATTAGGGTTACGGAGCGAAGCTGCCATAGAGCGCCAGCAATTAGGGTCGTTGGGCTTTTCTACTCTTGACAATTTAGATAAGGAGAGAATAGTTAGGGGTGAGGCTTTAATGGCCGAACTATATAGCGAGGTGGAGGGGTTAAGCGGAACTGAACTAGCCAGTAAATACTCTGAGTTCAGGGAAGCGGCCACTGACCTTAAAAGGGAAATCTCAATCAGGAAGGCTCAGGCGAGTGAGGACTTTCAGTTATTCAAGGATACCGGTAAGATAGAAAAAGACCCGAACAAGAGAGCCTTAACCGAGTATTATAACACATATGAACTAGCAAAGAAACAGTCAGGGGTGATGGATTGGGACAAACAAGCTACTCTTGAGGCGATACTTAGAAGGAAATGGATTGACGCGCAGGAGGCCTATGTAGACAGGAATCTAGGGTTAACCGAATGGGGTCCACTATTTGATGTTTACGAAGAAAGCAGAAGGGGAATCAGTGATTCGGGTTATTGGGATGTGGAACCAGAAGAAAAAGAACAATTCCTCGCTGATAACCCAAATGTGGAATCAAGCCTGCTACTGTGGGGTTATCGGACAACTCCCACTACTATTGAGGCAGCAATACAACTGGAAGCTGATGCCAATAAATACGGGATACCCTTAGATTCAATCCAGGCATTCAGTAAGACCGAATCAGGAAAAGAAAGGTTGCCCTCCAACCGGGACTTGTGGGAGCATTACTTCTTCTATTATGACTTGCCTGGGGTTTCTTACCTCAATATGTCAGAGGCACAGGTAGAAGCAGGGAAACTACCAGCCGAATATCGCAAGGAATGGGAAACATATAATAAGTTAAAGACAGATAAGGCCAGGGGTTTCTATCGTAAGGCTCACAGGAAAGCAGCTTATTCCCAGTGGAGAGAGGATTTCAGAAGGGCTAATCCTGAGTTTGATAAATGGTTGGTAGACGAGGAGTATAATAAACCATTACCTAAGAAAACATTTCCTCGGCCTAGTGCCAGACCGATAACACTAAGGTCAAGGGGTGGATTTGGTGGCATCTCAGTAGCGAGACCGCGAAGGACTAGAGTGTCTTTCCCCAAGTTTAAGGCACCAAGAGTATCAAGAAGTATTAGGGCGCCGAGAGTGCCAGGGTTTTAAGGAGAGCAAAAGAAATGCCTAATAGTATTCAAGGTGATAATCACGAATGAAAAGAACCACTAGCGAAGACTTTGATTTGTTCCAAAATGAATTTAAGAAATGGCAGCAGAAGTTTGGACTTACCGGATATAAGATTTACTTCAAACACGAACCATTGGAGAGCGGATTTGCTAGTATTAGCGTAGATCAAGGTAATATGGTAGCTACTGTAAGGCTGAATAGTAGCTTAGACAATGACGATGAACCATTCAACGATATTAAGGTAGATGCTAAACACGAGGCTATACATCTACTATTAGGAAGGTTAGACCAGAATGGGCGGTATCGCTTTACGTCAGAGAGTGAGATACACGAATCAGTAGAGGAATTAGTATTTAAGCTGGAAGGATTGATTAAGGATTAGAGGAGTTTAGACATGCCAGCCGACTTCACGAAATGCATAAATGATGGGGGAAGAGTCAGAACCATAACCCTCAAAGGTGGACGACACATGAAGATTTGCTATCCTAAAGGCGGTGGTTCTAGTATAGCAGGTGAGGTTAAGCACTCTCAGGAATCTAAGGAAAAGAAATAATGGCTGATGTACGCTGCAAACGATGTAATAAGAAACTAGGTGGTGAGTTAGATGGTCAGATAAATATTGTATGTCCCAAATGCAAGGCCTATAATACTTTTGATATTAGACTTGACAATGACCGGCCTGATATGGTACAAAGAAAGAGTAGTACGTTAATAATTGAATAGGTTACTAGTTACCTGAAAGGTGGGCTTAGAAGTAGCCACCCTCTAAGGAGTGCGACAGCAGGGTGGAGGCATCCACTGGTTGTATACAAGCCGGGAACGGGCTGTGGAGGTTTGGCAACCTGAGAAGCAGATGACTGTCCCAGTCGCTTTGGTGTAATAACACATCGGTATCCAGTAACTAAATTCATAAATAGGTAGAGCTACGTGATAGCCTCATTACAGAAGGCCAAGAGCCTCGTAATGGGGCTTTTTTTATTGTCAGTAAATAAATAGGGTATTCAGGGCACACCTCCGCAAGGGGCTTGTCCTCTGGAAATAAGATATAGGAGAACTAAAACAATGGAAGTGGAAACAAAAGAACCCCAGTCTCAGGACCCTCCTCTGGTAAAAGAACCAGGGCAGCCTTCTGTGGACAAAATAGTCACACCGAAGCCGAAAACCTACTCTGAAGCTGATTACCAAAAGGCTGTCAGCGATGAGAAAACTGTCTCCGGACGGCTCAAGGCTGAATTAGAGACAACTGCAAAAGAGCGGGACACCTTCAAGTCTCAGGCAGAGCAAGCCACCAGTACCCTTAAGGAAACAAGAGAACACATCTCTAACCTTGAGAGTGATATTGAGGCATTGGATGAAGATGAGGCTGACCCTAATAAACTCAGTAGACTAAGGAAGGAACTGAGAGAAGCTAGGGGCAACGTCAGACAGGAAGTTCAAGGGGAACGGGATGCTATTGCCGAACTGGGGCGAACTACTGAAGCCGAAAGGTTAGCTAATGCCGAAAGGTGGGAGGCTAATTCAGAAAGGATAGCTCGCGCAGATTTAGTTGAGTTTACTGAAGATTTGGTAAAAATAGCAGATGAATATGAGGGCGATACGAGAGAGAACTTTACCAAACTCAAGACGGCTTGTGAGAAATCTGGCATCAAGACAAAGGAAGGTGCCGAAGCCATAGCCGAGACTTTCCTGACAAAGAAACCCGAGGAGCCTGATTTGTTAGATGACTCCGGTGTGAATAATGGGGGAAGTGACCTATTAAGTAATTTGCCTATCAAAGAACGAATGGAAGTACTAAATAAACGGGTTTTATCTAAAATGAAAGTTTAATAAGGGGGATTTTTATCATGGCTGTAACTTTAGTTGACCATGCAAACCAATCAGCCAATCAGGGTAAGGAGGTTCAGGCAGAAATAGCCTATTGGTTCCTTGAGGAATCAAATTTGGCTCAGATACTTCCCCTGGCAAGTAATCTTCAGTTAGCTCTACAGATAACTAACATGGAGACTTTGCCCACGATTGGCACAAGAAAAGTAAACGGCTCATTCAGTGAATCCACTGGAACGTTTGCACAGAAAATTGAAGGTAAGTATATCTTTGGACACGAAATAGATGTGGATGTCGTTCTTGTAAAGGCTGATCCGATGGAAAGACAAACACAAAGGCAGATGTCGGCTCACGCTATG